>Ga0164313_10002687_pt1 | contig 15901 bp, 12 predicted proteins | sample GuaBasSedimGuay4_FD_113735 | JGI IMG/M metagenome (GOLD analysis project Ga0164313, IMG submission 113735) | Subseafloor sediment microbial communities from Guaymas Basin, Gulf of California, Mexico - Guay4, Core 4569-4, 0-3 cm | ecosystem: Environmental > Aquatic > Marine > Hydrothermal vents... | reverse complement strand
GCAAGCCGTTCAAAGAGTATATCAATACCTACGGTAGGATAAGGAACATGATAAGATTTATTTACGTATTGCTTCATGTAAAGACCCGGTTCCAGGTTTTCATAAGAAAGCCCGATAATACGCACATCAAAACTTTTTGCTTCGCGAAGTGATTTTATAACCGCAAGGCCCGGTCCAGGGCTGTCAATGGCGTTTAACCCTGTAACAGCAATCGTGTATTTTGCTTTTGTTCCCGCCATTTTTTAGTCTTTATTATCTTCTGTTAGTTGATACAATTTCAATAATTCTTTAAAATCGTAAAAGTCTTTTTCAACAGTGTCTTTATCAATTGAATAATCGTTGAGCACCAGGCTGATAATTTCTTCATCTGATTTGCCATCTTTCATCCATTCCAGCATTTTATTGCTAATGGGATTTGCCGAAAATGATTCGCCTGTATTTGGGTTGAAGATAAAACCGGAATCGCTGATTGCGATGTTATTTTTTACTTTCATAATTTGCTTGTTTTTACCAGGTAAGTCCTGAAGTCTTGCTGTACAAAATTTTTAAATACTTAACAAAGGTAATTAAAGTGGTATAGTTTTATACAAATATGAACGAACCAGGATATTTGAAAAACAAACATCAGGATTAATTGAATGAAACAATTAAGTCGTTTAAAGTGATTTTTAAAAATTGAGAAGTGTATTGCCGTATTTTTAAACGGTATAATGCTTCCTGATTTGATTTTCTACATTGCTGTCGTACAATCGGTTTAATACATCTGAAGCAAGGGAGCGAAACATTTTAGATTTATCTGTGTCACCTACGATTTCATAAGCTTTTTCAAGACCCATCAGCGTGGGGATATGCATATTGTTTATTTTAAGGCAGATATGAAATTGATCGATGGCTTCATCAAGATATCCATCGTCGAGCAATTGTTTACCGGCTTTACAATGGTGTTCGATATCCCTGATTTTCGATTCAATATTTAATTCTATCATGCTTTTTGATTTGGTTGTGATAAATGAACAAGGAACCTCTCTTGTTACCTTTTCTGTAACGCTACCTATCAAAATTTTGCTCAATCCTGTTTTACCTGTTGTGCCCATTATTAGCAGGTCGGGCTTGTATTTATTAATGGTTATCAGAATATTGGCATAAGGGATACCGCTTTTATACGTTTTTTTAGCACCTACATTTTTAAAGTTAAAATCTTTAAGATAACTTTTAAATTTTTCGAAGTATTCCTTGAGCAATTCATCGTTTTGATAACAGATAAAGTCCAGTTCTTCGGTATGTACATCAATGGGTTCGAACACACTAATAACATTTACTTCTGCATCGAACCTACGTGCCAGGTGAATCGCATTGTCCAATGCTCTTTTAGAGGGTTCTGAAAAATCAATCGGACAAAGAATTCTATTTATTTCGAGCTTACTGCTTTCTTTGACTACCCAAACCGGTTTTTCGGTTTTACGGATGACTTTTCCGGTAGTTGTGCTCAATTTGTTGGAAGAATCACCGGTATCTTTCCCGGAGCCCATCAAAATTATATTCACTTTTTTATAATCGGAGATTCTGATAATTTCGTCAAAAACACTACCGTATTTCAATAATAGGTCCGGTTTACGAAGCCCGGAAGCTTTTATTTTTTCTTTTATTTGATTAAATTTTGTTTTTACAGCCAGGTTAAGCAAATCTTTAATAGAATCCATTTCTGCTTCTACTGGTAATACATGAAGTACTATGATTTTAGCATCGAAAGTTTCAGCCAGTTTAATGGCCATTTCGGTAACATTACCTGATGATTTTGAGAAATCGGTGGCGAGCAGTATTTTATTTAAAAGTTTCATGGCCGATATGTTTATTTAACAATCTTTAGCCTTGATTACTTCAATATTGTGTACATCATATTAAGGGCTATAAAATACGGATTATTTGTTAAAAAAGGAATGATAATAATCAGGGGGCTGAAGCTGAAATATAATAATCCGTAATGAAAGGATTTTTTTATAAATATTGATTGTTTTTTTTGAGCCGATTATGAAATAAAATCAGCTGTTTTTCCCGTATTTCAACTCATCGTGAAAATCGACCATTTTAATAGCGGCAATAGCACATTCAATGCCTTTATTGCCGTGCTTTCCGCCGGAGCGGTCGATGGCTTGTTGCATATTGTCGTCGGTAAGTACACCGAGAATTACCGGCTTACCAAATTTTAATGAAACATCTTTTATTCCCTGGGTTGTAGCCTGGCTTACAAACTCGAAGTGTCTTGTTTCGCCCTGGATAATACTTCCGAGGCAAATAACTGCATCAGCATCCGAAAACTCGAAAAATATTTGAGCACCCAGTACTAATTCAAAACTACCGGGAACATAATGCACAAAAATGTTTTCTTCTTTTGCGCCATGCTTGATTAGCGTATCGTACGCACCTTGCTTTAAGTTATCGGTAATTTTTCGGTTCCACTCCGAAACCACAATTCCAAATATCATTTTTGATGCATCCGGAATAGTTGCCTCGCTGTAATGTGAAAGGTTTTTGCCTTCAGTAGCCATATTATCCGGCCAATTGTTTAACCATGGCAAGGTTTTTTTTCACCTCCCGGGCTTCGGTACTATTGGGATAATCGTCTACAATTTGTTGATAATAGTCGGTAGCTTTACCGTAATTCTCAAGCGCTGTATATGTCAGCGCTGCTTTATTAAGATAAATAGGTGCTGTAAAACTATTGTCGCTATGTGAAATGGCTTTGTTAAAGTATTTTAATGCTTCCATATAATCACCAAGGTCAATATAAATATCACCCATATTCCCCAAAGCGACGGCACCAATAATATCATCTTCTACATTAGCATCCATCAAATACTCAAGCGCGAGGTCGTAATCACCTTTTTCTTTATAAATAAGACCGAGATAATAATTCGCTAATTTGCCTGTTTTGGTATGTCCATAATTTTCGGAGAGGTATTCAAAACCAAAATACTGCCCATCACCGTTTATTGCTTTGTCGAGTGAGTCTATTTCAAAATAGTACTCCGCTTTCCAAATACTATCCGATGCTTCTTTATTTTGACCATCCAAATAAGTGGTGTATCCAAAATAACCGGCAATTAATAAAACCAATACTGCAACTGCTATGGTTAAAGGTTTTTTGTTTTTTTCTACAAATTCCTCCGATTGAGAGTATACTTTACCAACATCAATTAAATTTTCATCTTCTTTCTTGGCCATTTTCCTAAAATTTTGGCTGCAAAAATAGGCTTTTTTTGGAATTATCATACACCTAAAACGCGGTGATCTGTAATTGTCATTTTCAGCTTTCATTTCAGTCGTTATCATCCAGAGGGTGAGTCATTTGCTTTACTGTCATTATGCTTCGTTGTCATTTAAAAATTTCATATAGGCCCAATGTTCACCCCAATGACATTTTGTACATTATTAATAAAAGGATTCGATATAAATTACGACCTTTGTGAAAAGTTGATATTTTGAATTTAAAACACCTTTCCCTTCTGAATTTTAAGAATTACGAAAACCTTGAAATTGATTTTTCGGTGGGGGTAAATTGCATTACCGGCCCAAATGGAGTTGGAAAAACCAATTTGTTGGATGCGGTGTATTACCTGGCACTTACGAAAAGTTACTTTAACCCCATTGACCGGCAAATGGTGAGGCACGATGAAAAAATGATGATGGTTAAAGGTGAATTTACAGATGATGATAAGGCGGAAACCATCATTTGTTCCTTGCGTTCGGGGCAGAAAAAAATGGTAAAACGCAACCGGAAAGAGTATTCAAAAATATCGGAGCATATCGGGTTGATCCCAATCGTAATTATTACTCCTTTTGATTCTTTTCTGATTTTGGAAGGCAGTGATGTGCGCAGAAAGTTTGTTGATGGTATTATTTCGCAGGAAGACCAGGGGTTTCTTCAATTATTGATACAGTATAACCGGGCCTTGGCTCAGCGAAACATGCTCTTAAAACATTTTTCTCGCGAGCATCATTTCGATGCGGATGCCCTGGAGATTTGGGATGAAAAATTGATTGAATTAGGAGAAGCTGTATATAGTAAACGAAACGCATTTATAGAGAATTTCATCCCGGTTTTCCTTGATTTCTATAAAAGAATAGGAGGGGAGGATGAAAAAGTAAATATTGAGTACCGTTCGTCTTTATCTGAAGGAAATTATAAACAACAACTTAAAAATTCTATACAGGATGACCTGATAAAACAGTACACTACCAAAGGGGTACATAAAGATGATCTTGTTTTCACAATAGATGGATATCCGTTAAAGAAATTTGGTTCACAGGGTCAACAGAAAACTTTTCTACTGGCATTAAAACTCGCGCAGTTTAGACAGATGCAGGAAAAGATGGAGAAAGCACCCATTTTACTTTTAGATGATATTTACGACAAGCTTGATTCTAAAAGGATGCGGCACTTGATGGACTTGGTTAGTGAAAAAGGGTTTGAGCAGATTTTTATTACCGATACTCATCCGACAAGGGTTAAAGAAATGTTTAACAACTCTGGATTTGATGTAAAATCAATTCCAATAAAAGAAGGGGGGATTATCGATGGATAGGTTTCTGGAAGATGGCAAGACCTTGAAACAGGTTTTAGGCGATTTAATGAAAAAATCGCATTTAGATGAGAAACTACTCAGGATAGAAATTAACGACAGGTGGGAAGAATTGGCAGGTTCACTAGTGGCACGCCATACTCTGGAGCTTTTAATTTTTAAAAGGAAACTTACAATTCATCTCGATTCCGCACCTTTAAAACAGGAAGTAAATTACAGAAAAAAAGCATTGCTCGATAAAATTAACAAGGGATTAGGTCGGATAGTAATCAGTGATATCGTAATCAAGTGATTTACTTTATTTATTTTTTTATATCAGCTCTCACTTGCTTTCTGCTTTAGCCCAATTGCCGTTTGCTTTAGCTGACGGATAAAAGAGTTTAAAAGAAAAATCCCGGCTTTAGCCACATTCTTTAATTATTGGGCTAAAGCCCTTTTTAATCTTTTATAATATTTGAAAACCGTTGCTTAAAAGCAATGGGAATTGAGTATTTTGAATAAATTTTGTTTTGATTAATCTTCCACTAAACCATGCTTTTATCCAATCTACCCGGCATATTCTCTAACCTGATGGGGAGTTTTCTCTTTTTCCATTCAGGAAAATTACAATCATAGCCTACTTTTATTTGGAGTGCTTTCGATTTGTCCAAAATTCGTTGAATAACCTCATCGGGCATAGTATCGATGTTTTTTAAGTGTTGCGAAATCGAACCTACTTGTTGGTCAACACTGGATTCAAGCCCACGTAACAAATCTTTAAACTGTTCTTCATCCCATTCTAAATGGGTATCCATAATAGAATGGGCCGATTCGCGACCATGTAACCGCGATTCCGCGATATTTCCCCGACCCGTAACCGCATTACCTATGGCAAAAACATTTTCGTACCCTTTTACCCTGCAACTATCGTTGGTATCGGTTTCAATCAAACTGTTTTTAAAAGGCAAACCTTTTAAAGGTTCAGGTAAACTACCAATAGAAGAAATAACAAGATCAGTTCTGAAGTTAAACTCTGATCCTTCGACCGGAATTACCCTTCCATCTTTTACTTCTGCTCTTTTAAAGGCGAGGCCTTTAAGCTTACCATCTTCTTCAATCATTTTCTCGGGCATGCTTAAAGGCTCAAAATTAAACTTGTATTTCCGTTGGGTAATTCCCAGCATTTTATTGGAAACCTCACGCGCTTTTTCCCTTTGGTCTTCACGGGTATACGGTTTTAGGGGCATATCGTAAGAAGTCCGGCGATAAAACAATGTCGCACCTTTTAGCCCAAGGTCTTCCATGGTCAATTCGTGTTGATCGAGTACACGGTCGATGCCGCGTTCCATAGTAAACAAATCAACAGCAATTCCGCGTTCGAGCAATTTGTTTTGCACGGTTTTAATCATGATGATTTTTATCACATCAATCGAAGCTAATCCGCCACCAACTACAGCAGCGCCATCAGGCATATTAAATAAAGGGCCATCGTAACCGGGTTCGTGGCAGTGGTTAAACCATTTAATCAATTGATTCTGGTAAATTAATCCTTTACCTTTGTACTTATCAATTTTCTCGATGGGTAAAGGTCGGTCGCACCAGGCACCTGTAGCTAATAAAATAGCGGAAAACCCCCAGTTTTCTACCAGGTCATTAACTTCTATATCCTTGCCTAATCTAATATTTGGAACAAAACGAATGTTTTTATGCATCAATTTTTGGTCAATGTTGGTTTCTTCTTTATCCCGAAGTTTAACATGCCATTTAGGCAAACCATCTTCAATTTTACCATAGGGCAAAGCCATTTGATCAAAGACAACTACTCTAAAGCCCTTTTCGGCGAGTTGAAGGGCGGCTTCTGAACCGGAAACCGAGCCTCCTATTACTGCAATAAAATGATGTCCGCTATGTTCCATATATAAATATTTTGATTGTAAATTGGCGATTAAAATAAAGGCAAAAATACAAAACAAATGTTTATGAAATGAAAGGCAAATCAGGAGGTTAATAAATCATTTATCCATGGCTGATTTTAGTTGCTTCCTGCAGACTTTTTAAAAAATATTGTAACCAACTATAACAGAGAAAGTATTGTATTCCGTATTCCAGTTAATAAATGAATCCCCAAAAATATCGCGCTTTGTTGCGAATAAAAATTCCACTATTAGTTTGTCTTTAAAAGTATAACCAAGCCCAAAATTCAAATTGGTGTTGAATACAGTTTTTTTAATTTCCAGGTTTTCTAGGTCCCCAAATTTCACATAAGAATTAATAGCGAAATCTGTTGCCAAAGCTAAATTGAGAAATATTTTTGATTGTATTTTATTAAACAGAATATAGTACCTAACCCCAAATGGTAATTGTAAGGATTGATAGTTTACCGAAGCAGTAACTAAAATGGGGTTAATTACATGAAAGTCCCAAAGGTATTCTGTTTCTGCTTTAAAATATTGATAGGTGGGTTCTATAAACAAGGACCATGCATTTTTTCTAAATGGCAATGAAAATTCAAGCATAATTCCAATCCTGAAATTGATTTGGCTGCCAAAATCAATATCTTCAAATTTGTTAAACTCATTTTTAACAATAAGCGAAGAAAACTTAACACCGGGTCTGATAATTAATCCAAATGTTTTCTGTTTAAGTCTATTAAGCTGTTCGTCAGAAAGATACAAGAGTTCAATGCAGCTGTTGTATTTTAAAAAATACGTTGTTAATTCTTTTTCATTATACGTTAGTCTTTTGGTATCTTTTTCTGACAAATTATCGCATTTTAAAGCCTGCAATAATTGTTGTTTGTAGGCATTATTGTATGCAAGAGCATTTTCATTATTTGCAATTGAACTTTTAATATTTGAATTTTCAGATGGTTTTCTAACTTTATATAGTTTAAATATTAATTGCTCAACCGGACCGTTATTGACGCTATAAAAGTAACGACTGAAATTTTCCTTGTTGTATCGAAGGAGCTTTGCTTCTCCATCGATTAAAAGTTTTAAAAACAGGGTTTCTTTTTTAAATTCAGGATTCTTATTATAACTGAGTTCATCTAAATTATTACTGGATGTATCCATACTTACATCAAACCTTTTATAAACCAGGTTACCAATACCAAATTCGTTGATAGAATCGATTGTTGCGGTAAAATGATCATCACCATCATTTAGTTTGTAATTGATTTTATCCGGTGTGTTTTTCCAATCATTATTCATAATCAAACAGGCTATTTTGGCTCCATTGTTGTTGATGATATATCCATTTTCGAAAAAACTTTGAGAAAAGCTTTTTACAATTGAAAAAAGGATGAAGATAATCAGGATTATCCGTTTCATAAAATAGGTTTTTAATTGAGGAATAAAAGCATCAGATTCCTTATTAGCGGTTAATACAATAGTTGTATTTTGTAAAGAATTTAGCTAGAGACTTTGCTGAATATGTTAGCTTTTTAGCATCTTTATCGGTCATTTTATCGCATTTTAATGATAGCCATAATTGCTGTTTATAAGATTCATTATAACTAATGTGATTTACCGAATATGAACCGGCACTTCTTTGGATGTTTTCGTTACCTGTAATTACTAATTTGTAACGTTTGTAAACCAATTGTTCCACAGGATTGTCATTAACAGAAAAAAAATAGCGGTTATAATTCTCCTTGTTATATAAATATAGTTTTGCTATCCCATCTATTAAAAGTTTTAAAAACAAGGTGTCGATTTTAAATTCTGGAGACTTTTTATAGCTAAGATGATCTAAACCATTACTGGATGTATCAATCTTTACAATAAACCTGATATAGGTCATGTCACCAACGCTAAATCCCAAGATAGAATCGACTGTAGCATTTAATTGAGTTTTTCTGCCAAGTAACTTGTATTCGATTTTTTTTGGGGTATTTTTCCAGTCTTTATTCTTAATCAGACACGATATTATATTACCATTATTATCGATAATATAACCTGATTCGAAACCGTTTCCAACGTAATAAATGTTGCTGTAATTAGGATCTTCATAACTGTTGTATTTTCTGATGTACTTAGCCAATGAGTTTTCATTATAGTTTAATTTTTGGGCATCGGAATCAGTTAGTTTGTCATTTTTTAATGCCATCCATAGTTGTTGTTTAAAGGAATGGTTGAAGCCTATAGTTTTAGACTTGCCATTTGATGAAAAAATTTGGTATCTTTTATAAACCAACGGTTCAATAGAGGTGTTGTTGATATTAAAATAAAAATATTCAGAATTATCGGTCTTGTACGAATATAATTTCGCGTTTCCATCAACAATAAGCTTAAGAAAAACTGTTTGTTCTTTAAATTCGGGCTCTCTGTTTTTGGTTAAACCTTTCATTTCTTGGGTAGATGTGTCAATTTTGACTTTGAATCTTTGAAAGACGATATTGTCAACACTGAATTCACTGATTTGGTCAAGGGTTGCTGTAACTGGCTCCTGTCCTTCAATTATCTTGTATATTACCTTATCAGGATTGTACTTCAAATCATCGCCTTCAATAAAACAGGCTATTTTAGTTCCATCGTTGTTAATTATATACCCATTTTCGAAAAAGCTTTGAGAATAGATGATAGAGGATAAAAGTAGACTGGTGATTAAAATGGAAACCTGTTTCATTATGATGTAGTTTGGTTAGTGGTTATTTAACACTGTAAAGCTACAAATTGTAAAGGTTTTACCTCTATTTAATTGAGATAGTGAAATTGCAACCAAAATTACCAAACCACATCCAATAACATTAAACCATAAATAGGCGATATAATCCTGATAAAATGCGAATAGAATAAATACCGCAAGCTGAGCGGCTATCGCTGCAATAAAAACATTATTTCCGCTAACTTTTTTAGTAAAAAAAGCTACAAGGAAAATCCCCAGAATGGTACCATAGAAAACCGATCCTAAAATATTTACAGCTTCAATCAGGTTTTCTAACAGTTGGGCAAAAATGGCAAACATTATTGCAAGAAACCCCCAAAATGCAGTAATGAGCTTCGATACTTTTACAAAATGCCCCGGCGTATCATCAGGTCTAATCAAGCGCTTATAAAAATCGATAGTTGTGGTCGAACTCAATGCGTTTAATTCACCGGCAGTGCTCGACATGGCTGCGGAGATAATTACCGCCAGTAACAACCCGATAATACCATTGGGCATATATTTAAGAATGAAACTCAGAAAAACATAATCTGAGTCTTTGGTCGAATGTTCTGGATCTGTCTTTAATACAAGTTGCTTAGCATCGGAACGGATGACCTGGTATTGGTTCTCGAGGTTTTTAGCTTCTACCATTAATTTTTCATAATCATCGGGAGCTAATTTTTGGTCGGTAAGCAATGCGGCTTCGAGCTTTCCTTTTTTGGCTTCAAACAATAGGTTAGCTTGTTCCTCCAATTGTTTGAACTCACTCGAATTTTCGGAATTGTGCATGTATTCGATAGCCGAATGATTGAAAAGCAAAGGGTGCGACTGAAACTGGTAAAATACAAATACCATTACGCCAACCATGAGAATAAAATACTGCATCGGAACTTTTACAATAGCATTAAACATCAATCCCAATCTGCTTTGGCGAACATTTTTGCCGGTTAGGTAACGTTGTACCTGCGATTGATCGGTGCCAAAATACGATAGTGCCAGAAAAAACCCACCGGTAATCCCACTCCAAAACGTATAGCGTTCCTTAATATCGAAACTAAAATTTACCGCTTCGAGTTTTCCCATTTTTCCGGAAATTCCGAGCGCTTCAAAAAAGCCAACTTGTTCGGGCAAACTGTTCAGGATAATAAAGAATGCGATAAACATGCCTATAAATATCACAGCCATTTGCCAGGTTTGCGTAATGCTAACTGCCTTTGTACCACCCGAAACAGTATAAATAATCACTAAAATACCGACAAACAAAATGGTTGCCGTTAAGTTGATATCCAGCACCGTGGATAAAATGATTGCAGGAGCATAAATTGTTATTCCGGCCGCTAATCCGCGTTGTACTAAAAATAAAGAAGCAGCCAAAAGCCTTGTTTTCTTATTGAAACGGGATTCTAAATATTCGTAAGCGGTATATACTTTTAGCTTGTAATAAATCGGGATAAAAAAAATGGAAACCACAATGAGCGCCAAAGGCAAACCGAAATAATTTTGCACAAACCCCATGCCCGATTCAAAAGCCTGCCCGGGAGTAGAAATAAAAGTGATGGCACTGGCTTGGGTGGCCATAACAGATAACCCAATGGTAGCCCAATGCATTTCGTTTCCCCCTTTTAAATAGTCTTTTAAGTTGCGGTTTTTTCGCGACTTATATGTACCATAAGCTACAATAAAAAACAAGGTGCTTAGCAAAACAAACCAATCCAGATAGTTGAGTGTATTCATTTAAAGATGGTTTGTATAAAGTAAAATATCAGGATGTCGAGCACCAGCATTAACACAACAAAAAGATAAAGCAGTTTTGATTTTTTCATATCGTTATTGCTTTGCTTGTGTTTTTATTTCAGTGGTCTGTCTTTTATTATCTTTTCCGCCTGCCACCAAATTGGCAAACAAACGGTAAGCCCCGGGAACGCCTGCTGGCAATTGCCTGAAAAAAGAAAGTGAAGTATAAACATAAGTGCCTTTTCCGTAGTTGGCTACCAGTAATCCTCCTGTCAATTGCTTACCATCCTGACTGTTAAATGAAATTGGGGTACGGTATTTTGAATCCCATTGGTCAGGAAAATAAAGACCGCGTTCCTGAACCCAATTATCGAAGTCATTTTTATCTATCCGATTGGGATAAAATAAGATTGAGTCCATCGGGTTTAAAATTTGAACAGTTGCATTTTCATCGGTTATCCTTTCGCGGGACAATTTAAAAGAGTAAGGGCCTAATTGAGCCTCTAATCCCCGGCTGGTATTGTATTGCATTACAACATTCCCCCCGTTTTTTACATATTTCATCAGTTCATCGTGATAATTCACCAATTCGGGATAAACATTGTAAGCTCGTACACCAAAAATAAGGGCATCGTATGCGTTTAGATTATCTTTTAAGTCTTCAGGTTTTATTAACGTTACATGATACCCAAGCTGTTCCATTATTTGTGGGATCTCATCTCCGGCACCGGCCAGATAAGCAACTGATAATCCGACGGTATTTAAATCAGTAGCAACAAGTTTTAAATCGCTTATGGGCGTAAGCATTTTAGGTTCAATATGGTCATAATCAATAATGATTTGATCCCGGTTATATATTTTATCACCTGATTTAATATAAGGCGATAAAATATCAATTACAGTGGTGTCTGGCGCTGTAATTTTAACATTTACCCAAAAACGTTGACCTGCATGGGCTATGTTTATATCGATTTTTTCTGGTCCGATCCAGAGTCCCGGAAGGTTTGGGTAGAATTCCATTTTTCCACTATCTGCAACCGAAGTAATTTGAAAACGCAATGTCCTTTCTTCTCCAAGTCTAAAAACAGCACTTTTAGATTCGGGGTGGATACTTACACCGGGTGCGATAAATACCGGATGGACCAATTCTCCTTTTACACGGTCAACCCGTTTATAAACAACTGGATCGGAAAGTCGCAGGGAATTGCTGTCAATGGAGAGATTAATGGAAAATACCGGTGCATCTGTCAATTCAGGTAAGCTCCTGTTCGAACGATCGGGAACCACAAACCGATCGTTGTGTTTTTGTCTAAGCCAATAAGGGTTAGATAATGGGGTGCTGTCCGGCAGTAACATGTTTTTTTCAAGTTTATACCATTTGTTTTCTGCTAATTCAACATTTAAATCAATTTCTGAAGAAACCCCAATTATGCTATTAACACTTATTTTAACCGGACTCCTGTTTATTACCTGAATTGTAAGGTTTTGCACAGTTCCTGGAACCCATTTCTCTGATGGTGATATAATTTCGGCAGACAAGCCTAAACACGCTTGTATAATTAAGTTTATTTCCTTTGTTTTAATTTTCTTCCAATGCGCATCGTTTACCTTGGAAATTAAATCGCGAATTGTAAAAAGTAACGATATGCTTTCCCAGGGTTTTTCGTCAACAAATGTTGCTAAAGTGCTATCGATCAAAATGTCTATTGAATCGTTTATTCCGATCCGGCTCCAGCTGGTATTAATCCCCTCCATCAGATCATTTGTTGCGGGTTCACCAAAAGCCAGTTCGAGGTATTCAAACTCTTCGCCTTTTTTAAGCGCTGCACCAAACCCTTGTGTTTTGTGCTGACTTCTACTCATACCTGCAATTTCGGTATATGAAAAGCCAAGGAGTCCATCGTATCCGCCCACATCCAATTTTAAATATTTCCCGGGGTTTGCAGCCGCTGTTGAATCAATATTGGGTACCCACCATTTTCCGGTATTAACAAAAATGCGTTTGGGGAACCAGGGTGTTGTGGGTTCATTTTCTCCCGGTTGGGTATTGGGATTAAAGATATCCATAGGAGAGGCTGCATATTCCGCAGCCATCAAGGCAATTTCTGCGGATGCCGTATGATGTCCGTGGCCTCCACGACCATCAGTTGGAAACCTTAGAATAATTACATCCGGTTTAAAAGTACGAATAACCCAGACCGCATCCATCAATACAGAATCCAATCCCCATTTTTGGTAAGATTCTTCAATGGAGCGGGTATAGCCAAAATCTACAGAGTTAGAAAAGTATTGTTTACCTCCATCTATTTTACGGGCTTGTAAAAGCTCTTGTGTCCTGATTACACCAAGTAGGTCCCCCTTTTCATCGCCGATTAAATTTTGGCCACCATCGCCACGGGTCAGCGAAAAATATGCTGTTTCGTAAAGCCTTTCATTGGCCAGGTATGCTATTATCCGAGTATTTTCATCATCGGGATGCGCTGCAAAGTAAAGAACTGAACCCAACACTTTCAATTTTTGAATTTGCTGCCTGATCTCAGCCGAATTCATGGATTTCTGACCAACCGATAAAGTAGGTATTAGGACAATAAAAAGAATTAGAAATCTTTTAAACATGAATATTGATTTTTTGTTTGATACCCTTACTAATTAATTCCGAATGCAAGAAACAAAATTCCGTTAAAATAAAATGCGAATTTTTGCTTTTTATGAACTTTGATTATTTACAATGCTGATAAAAGTTAAATAGTGTCAGCAAGAAAACTGCTTTTTTTGGTCTTTGACCTGTCTGCCGAACAGGCAGGTAAGAAAACGTCAAAGACAAGGCTTGCGAAGTTTTTGAAATCAAGGAGTTTATTAATTGTAAATGACTGTTTCAAAAACGAGTATAAAGCAGTATTTGGCGTTTTCTTGCAAAGACTAAATATGATGTTTAAATAATATAATGGCAACCGCCATTTTCGTACATCATAAATTTTATATTTGCCATTATCAGACCTAACAAATGAATTTATTGCGATTTATATTCAGCAAATGGTTTTTAATAAACATGGGCTTGGCCATTTTGGTCATTATTATTTCATTTTATATTATTAACTATCGGCTTGCGGGTTACACCCATCATGGCGAATCAATAGAAGTACCAGATTTCAGGGGTTATTCATCTGATTCAATAGCAGATTTGTTGACACAGAAAAAATTCCGCATGGTAATTATCGATTCCCTTTATGATAAGGAATTGGCAGCAGGGGCCATTATTCTTCAGAATCCTGCCCCGGGATCGATGGTTAAAGAAAACAGAACCATTTATTTTACTATAAATGCGCATAATGCACCTAATGTTTTACTTCCTTCTATGGTCAATCAGTCGGGCAGACAGGTTATTGCTACACTTAAAGTGCTGGGTTTACAAGTTAAAGAAAAGAAATACAAGACATCCCCTTTCGATAACCTGGTACTCGATGTTTTGTATCAAGGCAACTCGGTTGCAGATGGAGCCGAATTACCGGTAAATTCACAATTAACTTTAATCATTGGAACCAGTAATAATCTACCTTTGGTATCCTTGCCTGAGTTGACGAATTTACGACCTGGCCAGGCTGATACCTTATTAAAGAACATAGGTCTTAACCTGGGCTTAATGATAGATTGCAACGAATGTTTTACTGCCGAAGATTCGGCTTCAGCGCTAATATACCGGACAAGTCCACAATATAAACCCGAGAAAAGGGTTAGAATAGGAAGCACAATTGACTATTGGGTTTCGCCACTACCGGCTGATTCATTGTTATTTAATTGATTTACAAATGAGAAATATTTTTACTTTAATTGTTTTTCTAATCAGCATATATGGTGTTAAAGGGCAGGAGCTGATGATTACCCCTTTATCTGGCAATCCGAAATTAATTAAGCAATTCGAAGCCGGAGAATTGTCCTTTCCCAATCAGAAAAGCAATATTACGTTGCATTTACCTTTTATCGATGATTTTTCAAAAAATCACCAACCAGGGTCAGCCATACAATATTGGGACGATAATTTTGCTTTCATCAATCCCACCTACGGGGTTGATCCTCCAACTATTGGAGTTGCTACTTTTGATGGAATTGATTTTGATGGTTATCCTTATGATTTTGAAAATCCAAATGCTGAAGGTATTGCTGATTATTTAACATCGTGTAAGATTAATTTACAAGAAGATGAAAGTGGTGTTCCTTACGATTTATCGGATAGTATAATCTTTAGTTTTTATTATCAGCCGGGCGGGCTAGGTTTTGCGCCGCGACCACAGGATTCTCTTGTGTTAGAATTTTACGATAGTGAAGACGATGTTTGGGTTAGACAATGGGGCAAATCAGGATCGGGCCTAAGTGATTTTAAACTAATCTATATTCCAATTGTGAATAATCGGTTTTTAAATGATGATTTCAGATTTCGTTTCCGAAATAGGGGACGGTTGTCGGGTAATTTAGACCTATGGCACATTGATATGGTATGGATGGATAAAAACAGGAGTTCATTTGCAACCTCTTTTGAAGATGTGGGCTATCAATACCCGGTCAATAATATGATGAATAATTACACTTCTATTCCATATAAACATTATAAGTCGACTTCTTCGATCCATATGGCTGATAAAGTTGTTGCCAGACTAATAAATAACCAGGAGTTTGCGATTAATCTGAGTAATGTAAAAATGCGGAATTTTAGCCAGGGTAGTCTCGTGAATGAATCTGCAATACCTGGTGCCATTAATTTTCCAGGGCAAACATCAAATGATTTTGATATTTCTATGGGCGATTATATTTTCGATCCGGATATTGATGAACCTTTTGTAAGTTTCGAAAATGAGTTTGTAATGGCTTCCGGGGCTTTTGATTTGGTTCCGGATAACGATACTATAAATTTTACACAGCATTTCGAAAATTATTACGCATATGACGATGGTTCGGCTGAGGGG
>Ga0164313_10002686_pt1 | contig 15902 bp, 32 predicted proteins | sample GuaBasSedimGuay4_FD_113735 | JGI IMG/M metagenome (GOLD analysis project Ga0164313, IMG submission 113735) | Subseafloor sediment microbial communities from Guaymas Basin, Gulf of California, Mexico - Guay4, Core 4569-4, 0-3 cm | ecosystem: Environmental > Aquatic > Marine > Hydrothermal vents... | reverse complement strand
TGTTTTATCGTGTATTGTTCAGAGGTGTTTTTTCCTATGAATTTCAGAGATAAATGGTCTCTTGCGAAAGCGATGAATAAGCGCGGTATGGTTGGTGTTGCTGGTGTGATTATCGGTGTCATGATTGCGATTATTGTCATTGTTGCGGTTGCTCTACCTGTTGTAGAGGATGTGATTGCTCAGTCTTCAAGTACGGGCACAACTTCAACGATTCTTGATTTGCTTCCGTTGTTCCTTGCCCTCGCGGCTTTGGTGACTGTTGCGGCTCTCTTCGCGTAAGCGTCGAGGAATCGTTACTCGGGTTCGGCTGTCTGCCCAGGAAAAGAATCGGCAGTCTTTAACTATTTTTTTTATAATATTTAATTTATATTAGGTGAATATGAATGGCTCTTACGGCATTAATCATTATTTCTTTGTTGTTCTTTTCTGTATTATGTATTGGTGTCGGTTGGTTTTATGTCAGCAGAGAATTATTTTTTCTTGGTGTCGTGATTATGTTGTTTATGGGTTTCAGCATCTTGTCTTCTGGGTTTCAAGTTATTACGAGCGAGAATAATCAGGGTACGCTCGTAGATGTTAATGGTACTGTTGTCGTCGATACCGTTACGGAGTTTACTTATTCGAGCGTGAAAGATTCTACTTCTAACGGTGTCGGTCTGTTGTTCTTGATTATTGCCGCAGGCGTTAGTTTGGGTTTTGATCGTATGAAGAAAGGTAAGGAGTTGAAGCAGAGTGAGAGTCTGGAATCTTTTGATGATTAGTTTATTGTTGTTTGCGCCTTTTTCTGCGGCGGGTAATTATTATTATGTTCTCCCTGGTTTTTCTTCTTCTAATTCTTCTAACAATATCACATCTATTATTGCGGGCGACGGTTTAGGCGGCGGCGGTGATGGTGGTGCTATTCAGTTGTACGTTGACTCAGCTACTTGTACAGAGGGCAACTTTAGCGTGTATAACGGTTCTGCTTTTTATTGTGCTGCACCTGTCGCGTCTGGTGGTGGTAGTGACGGAACAGGAGGATGGACAAACACGAGCACAGTAACGAGTACAGACTTAATAGTGGGTATCGGAACCGATACACCTACTTATAATTTAGAAGTATCAACATCAACAGTAAACACAGCAACACGTTCGTACATCGCAAGCATACTCGATAATACAGATAAAACAGGAACAGACCCAACAGTAGCATATTTTAGTGCAAGTAATCCGAGTGATAAATATCCTCGAGCAGTATTTGGTATAGGACACGCAAGTGATGACGTAAATACAGCACTTACTATTTATCCTGAATTCGGAACGAGTGCTGACCCTATACCAACACACATGTTTATACAATTAGCAAAAGCTGGCGGAATAGATACTCCTCTCGGAGGAATGTCTGTAAATAATGGACGTATGGTAATATTCTCAACAAAATATAAAGGTTCAACAACAGGAAACCCTCTCGTATTATCAACACAATCATACACTGACAGTAATGGTTTGGTAGTTGGTAATCATGTTGACCAACCAATCATTATTGGACCGAACTATTATGATTACGGAAGTCAATTAATTGTTCTTCCACAAAGTACAAACAGAAGAGGAATTGATATTCTTGGAGCATCAGGACAAAGTGCAGAATTACTTCATATAAGAGATAATGCAGGAGCAGTTCTCTTCAGTGTTGCATCAACAGGACACATCTCAATGGTAGACGGAACAGAAGCTCTCCCTAACATAGAAACAGATGGAAATATGTACTTAAAAACAGATGGAGGAATAGTCGCCACATTACAAGATGCAGATAAATCAATGAAGATACACCGAGCAGGAGACCCAAGCCATTCAATACTTATTAAACCTTATGCAGGAATCTTTATGGGCACAGATGGAGGATTCTTCGGGTGGGATAAATCAACGAGTACTGTTCCAGGTTATGCTCCTTATCGACAAGATCCCAATACAGGGATTGGTTGGAGTGGTGCAGATAATCTTAGTCTTATTACTGGTGGTGTTGAAGCTGTTAGAATAACTGATTCGCAAGCTCTTGAGCTTGCTGTTCCTGTTGAGGAAGACCTTCGTTTTCCTGCTGGTATTATTCTTGTTACTGGTGCGAGTAATACTCCTGATTGGGAGACCTTCATAGGTAATACTCAAATATTAGCTTTTAGTTCTTCTACTATGGAGCAAGCTTTCTTATCTGCTCAATTACCTCATAGTTGGAAGGAAGGAACTAATATTGAACCTCATTTTCATTGGAGTCCTTCAACTACTGATACAGGTAATGTTACTTGGTGTTTAGAATATACTTGGGCTAATATTGATGATGTTTTTCCTGTTGTGGATTATGCTTGTGTTAATCAACAAGCGAGCGGTACTGTTGGTACTCATCAACTGGCTTATGATATAAGTTTAGATGGAACTGATAAAACATATAGTAGTATGCTTAGTGTTCGTTTGTTTCGTAACGTGACAGCACCAGATGATACGTTTACTGGTGATGCTGGTTTATTAGAATTTGATATACACTACCTTAAATATAGGTTAGGTGTAGGAACTTGAAGGTGGAATAATGGAAACTAAAAGTATAACATTTGGATTTGGAATAGCACTCATATTACTCGCAGTAATAGGAGGCACATACGCAGCGATAGCGGGAAGTGGACAAGAAGTAACTGTACCCACAGGAAAAACAATGATATACTTCACAATGGACACCGAAGATGCCATATACCTCAGAGAATCACTCTGTCATAACTACAACTACCAAAAAACAATATATGATATAAACGGAGAAGAAACCCCTAATCCGCAAACATGCACCCAATTCGGACAACAAAAAATAATTAAATTTGCTAAAGACAATATGGAAGCATACCATAGCTGGCAATATGATAATGGTTATGTGTCGGAAACTTGGGATGTGGAAGGGTAAGTTATTTAAAGGTGTTTGTTTGTGGTGTTTATTGTGGCGGTGAATGAGTTTTCGGATGATGAGATGAATATCTTGACTACTGCTCTCGCTAATCTCTGTAACACTCGTGTGTTGTGTAAGGTGACTCCTAATATTCAGGCTCCTGAGAGGACTAAGTTTCGTTTCGTGTGTTCAGATGGTAAGAAACGCCGTCTGGAGCGTCGTGAGGTTATTGCTTTGAATGTAAAGATTGCTCGTCTTGCTGGTCACGAGATTAAAGATATTGAGGGTTTATTACAAGAGGCGGGTATGCGATGAAGGAGTTGCGTCATGGTTGATTCTATGGAGTTGATGCGCGAGATTAAGAAGGTTAATCAGCGTATGGAGGGTTTTCAGCAGCTCATCACTAATAATCTTGATCTCCAGGGTAAGATGCTTAATTGTGAGAGTAGCGTTAATAGTCCTCAGCTTAATTCTGATTTCGCCGTTGGTAATGTTGACCCTGTCGAGATGAACAGTATCTTGCTTGATTTGGAGTTGGGCCGCGAGTGTTTTTCTATCGGTGCGCCTGATGCAGGTATGGGTTATTTTCATACTGCTTCTGAGCGCATCACTATTTCTCGTTCAAAATATGGCTTTATGCCTAAGATTATTCGGACGACTATTTCTCAGTCGTCTGCTAACATTAAAGAAGAGTCTGGTGGCGGGTTCATGCGTCTCGGGCGTGGTAAGGAGGCGAGTTGATTATGGCGGTGTCTATTGAGCAGGTGATGTCTATCCTGTATATTTTGTGTGGTTGGTGTACTGTGTCTACGGTGGCTTTGATTCTTGCTCGTCGTGACGTGATTATTGGTTTGAAGAAGTGGGTCATGATTAAGTTGCGTAAGTCTCCTTTGAAGCTGCGTTTCCACGGTCCTGATAAGACGGTCACGACTCATATTATCGCTACTGCTGGTAAGGGTGAGCGCATCTCTATTGGTGAGAAGAAGCTTATCTTCTTCAAGACGAAGGAGGGTAGTTCGTTCTTTCTTGATGAGGCAGCTATTCGTCGGGGGGACGATGGCGTGAATGAGATTTCTTATAATTATAAATCTATTATGCCGCTTAATCCTGGCTTGTCTGAGAAAGAGGCCGAGCAGAATCGTGAGGATGTCATTAATCGCATTAAGGCGTCGCGTGCTGAGTCTGAAAATACAAAAGGCTATGCTGGTGTTCAGATGGAGAACCTTGCGCAATTTACTGACCCCAAGCGTTTGAACAGGCTTATCGAGTTCATTAAGTTGGCTGCGAAGACTGATGCTTTGGGTAAGATGGCCGACCTTGAGAAGTATGTGAAGTGGACTCTGTACGCCGCGATTGCTGCGGGTGCTGTCTCCATTCTTGTCTGGTACACTATGACTGATAAGATTATTCCTGTGTTGACGATTATCCAGAACGGGGTTAATTCTGTTGGTTCTGCGGTGATTAATCTATGACTAAGAAGAAGCTGAAACCTCGCAAGAGGGACGGTAGGGTGACGTTTAATTTGGTGGTGACTGATGGCGACGAACCTATCATCAAGGTTAAGGAAGGGAGGCTGAGTGCGCTCGAAGAGGTTATTGAGACGCTCAAGAAGAAGTTATGAGTGGTCCTATTGCTTACGAGGATTTTATCCCTACTGATAAGTGGTCGTTGCAAGATTGGTATCTTCTTAAGATGGTGAAGATTGAGAACATCTATACTGTTTTGTTGCGTGCGCAGTTCAGCAGGGCTATTGATCAGCGTGCGCTCGTTAATTTCTTTGCTGAGGTGAAGGGGTATCGTGCCTTTGCTTTTGAGAATTTTAAGAAGCATTTGTCTGGGAAAGAATTTACTCAGATGGATGCTTTGTTGGTAGTGTCTAAGGAGGGGCTTGATGCTGATAATGTTGAGCCTTTGATGGATTTGCTTAATAAGTTTCATTGGAACTCTGGGCTTTCTAAGTTGTCAGAGTCGCGGCCTATGGGTCCTTTCGCGTATGCTCGTAAGCAGCGTGGTCTTATGAATGGTGGTGCTGATGAACATAACGACAGTTAATCTTTCTGATGGTCAGTTGGCTGAGCTTCGTAAGTTGGGTGTGGAGAACGTCTCTGCGTTGATGCGTACCTTGACTCAACAGTATATTAAACGGCTTAGAGGTTCTAAGAAAACATTTCTTCGTAAGAAAGACGCGTGTCGTGAGCGTTTGTTGAAGGCTGAGGTTAAGTGGTTTGAGATTGAGTTGGTGCGCGCGCGTGCTGCTAAGGATGAGAAAGCTATTAAGTTTTATGAGGGGAAGCTCGCTTGAGTCGTTTCGTGAGTACGGTTCGTGAGTTGGCCGAGCTTATCGTTGATATCCAGGTTGCTGATTGGGATATTGTTAATGTCGTAACGGGTACTCCTGGTGTTGGCAAGTCTGTCTTTAATTTCTGGTTGACTTACGAGATTTATTCTGTTGCTCGTGAGCGTGGTATCGCGAACATTTATTTTAATCCTATTCGTGATTTGTGGTTTTCTCGTGATGAGGTGAATGATTGGCTTGATGATGCTGAGCAGTTCTCTACTGGTGCGGCTGATGAGGGTGTTGGTATGTTTTATGCGCGTGATTATCATGAGCCTGAGCAGAAGGCTCTTCTTAAGAAGATGGATCGTATGAGGGAAGAGAAGAATTTTGTGTTCTCAATCCTCATTCCTAATTTCTTCTCTGTTGATTCTCACATCCGTAATGGTAGGGTGTCGTTCTGGATTCATCTTGATGAGCGCAAGGGTACGGGTAAGGGGGGTTATGCTCACGGCACAGTCTATCAGAAGGATGAAAACAATTTTGCTAAGGACCCTTGGAACCTTACTTTAAATAGTCGTTTGTTTCGTCAGAAGCGTCTTGACAAGTCGCCTAATTACGTCGGAGAAATATTTTTTGAGGATTTGCCTGCTGACTGGAAGGAGGTTTATAAGTTGGTGAAAAAGGATAAGCGTTTGTTGGCTGAGCTTGATGAGTGGGCTGAGGCGAAGAAGCTCGGGAGGGCGTCTTGATGTTGTGTCCGTCTTGTAGGCTGTTTCGCTTGCGTAAGTCTAAGGGTAAGGTCTGGTGTAAGTCTTGCGGTTATAATCAAATAATAAGGAGATGATATAATGAATTTAACATTTAACGTGTCTGAGGTGGCTAAGAACCTTTCTGATGGATTAACACAGCAGTTTTATGGCCGTCAGGATTTTGTCATGACTACTCAGGATTTGCTTGATGTCTGTGGCGCGTTTGATCGTAATGCCGTGTTCGCTGCTACTCTTGGTTTGATTTCTACGATTGCGTTCTTGTTTTATCTTCGTCGTTGGAGGAGTAAGCTTGATGAGAAGCACCAGATATTGATTGATAAAATGACGTTGACGTTCGTTGCTTTGTGTTTCGCAATAGTTATTGTACGCATACTGAGGGGTGGCTGATTGGCTGTTAGCTCCACAGCAGTCTTTATTGACCGTCTCAAGGACATCATTGCGTATCAGCGCGACTATATTGATGTGTTGTTGTTGGGCGAGCGTCTGCGTCGCCTGGAGCGTCAGTTCGGAAAATGAGTGTTTGCCTACTCCCCGCACTAATGGCAGCTTTCTTTTTTTGTCGTTGCTTTTTCGATAAGTATTTATAGGGGTTTGCCTCCACAATACACAAATAGGCAGGTGAACGATTATGGATTATTTGAAGACTGAAAGAGTCCCTTACAAGACTGGTGAGTTTGCTTTAACTGATGATGAGTTAGAGCGTTTATTTGTTGCGACAAATAGTTTTACGGAGTTAGTGTTCTTGCGTTTCGCAGTTTCGACTGGTATGCGTCGTTCTGATGTTGTCGCTGTTAAGTGGCGTGATGTTGATTTTGAGCGTCGCAGAGTTACTTTTTTCGAAAAGAAGAAGAATCGGATTAAGGATTTATTCTTAAGTTCTTCTATGGTTCAGGATTTGAAGCGTCTTAGAGGTCTTAAGAGTAAGGAGTTTTATCTTTTCTCGGGTAGGTCTGAGCCTAAGTATGGTAAAGGTCACTTGTCGTCTCGCGCCGCTTATGACGTTCTCCAACGTAATCTCGTTCGTGCAGGTATTGATAAGCGTCCGTTTCATTCTTTGCGTGCGACGTGTATCAAGTTGTGTCAGCGTAAAGGGTGGTCTCCCGAGCAGACTTCAAAGCACGTTGGAGATACGATTCGTGTGATTCAGGAACATTATAGCACTCCGTCTGATGGTGAGATGCTTGAGACTGCGGACGCCAAGAGTCTCCTATAAAGTAGTAATTTTACTAAAATTAGTAAAGTTTATATAGTAGCTCGTTTTAAGGGATTTCAAGGTTACGCTGACCGTTTAGAGTTGGCGTGATGCGGTGAAGAACATGGAAAAAAAGAGTAAGTTAATCGTTGGCGTTTTTATGGCTTGGGCTGTCTTGGCTTGTAGTTTGTGGGGTATCACGTCTTCTTGGTCTGACCTTTCGACGATTGCGTATTTGGTTGCGTTCGTCTTGAGTCTTGTATCAACGTTTAAGCTCAGTAAGAAATGGGATGCCATGAAGAACGAAGAGCGAAAATGACTGACGTTCTTTCCAAGACTATCCACGATCTTGCGCGCTTCATTGATACTCATCCTGAGAATCTTGAGGCTCGTTCTGAGCTTGCTCGTCTTAAGCATGAGCGTCGCGTGGCTTTCGAGTCAATGGTTGAGGGGCAGTCTCTTGAGTTGGTTCGTCTCGTTTCTGAGCAGGTTGATTTGGAGGATTCTCCTTTGTGTTTGTCTGCGCAGTATCGTGGGGCTTGTGGGTTGTATAAAGCGATTATGAGTCTTGTTGACCGTAATCGTGTTTTGAAGGCTCGGCTTCGTAAGGAGTTGAAGAAGAATAAGGAGATAAAAAAATGACTACTGAAATGGCCCGTGTGGAGTTGCAACGACAGAAGAGAAGTATCAAGGCAGCACGGGGTGATGATGAATGACTCTCCAGGGTGATGCTCTTGAGGAGTATGAGTCTTTGATGGCCATGATTGATAAGCACTTCTTTGATACGAGGGGGAGAGAATGAGTTATTCCGCTTTTGATTGGTTTGGTTTTGGTGTGTTGTGTGTGTTGTTGTTGGGCGCACTATGGTTTATTCACATGACTGGTCCAGGTATTTGAGGTGATGATACATGAAGTTTAGTTTTAATTCTACTTGGTTGCTTATGCTTGGTGGTGCTGTTGTTGTGGTTCCTATTGGTTTGTATGCTTTCGGTGCAGCGGCTAATTGGTTTTGGATGGTCAGTGCGTTTGGTGGCTTGATGATGTTGACAGGCGCATGGCTGACCCCGTATGATCTTGAAATTGGAGGTGGTGAGTAGTGAAGACTTTGAAGATAGAAGATGAGACGCATCGTAAGCTGTCCTTGTTGAAGGCAGAGCGCGGGTATACGTCGTTCGATGAATTGATTAACTCTTTTTTTTAACTTCTTTTTTGTCAGGAGTTTCGGCCTCAGTATGATTATATAATTACTGGGGGGGAACCCTTAATAATTAATAATCGGTGGTGATTGGTTTGATGAGTGGTGGTTGGAGTGATGAAGTTATGATTGACATTGAGGTAGTGCTTTGAAGAGACACCCTCCCCCCTTGGTTTCCACTGGAACTCCAGAGGATAAAGAAAGGGATGTGTTCAAGGAGGCTGTGCGTAAGCAGGTAGAGCCTATATTCTCGGCCGCTCTTGGTAAGTCTCCAAAGGAAGCCTCACCTGATATCATGGATATATCCCAAAGACCCTTTCGTATCGCTTGGCGTCCGAATAACTATCGTCGGAAAACAGTCATTTCTGAGGTCTCCGATATCACCCTAAAAAAGATAGGGGGGGTATATCGGAATATCAAGATTACGAAGAAGAGGGTCACGTTCATTCGTGACTATCCTCACGTCCTTTTGATTGTGGGTCGTACTAAGCTGCAAGGTGTTTGGGCGCAGCCTCGTGATGGTGATAAGAAGGAGACGCACGTCATTGAGCGTCAGTCTATTGGTGAGGTAGAGGATGCTTTGTTGGTGAAGCGTGAGGAGATTAAGTGTCTGTTGGATAATGCTATGCAGGATTTCATCTCGAAGTTCGGTTTGGATATCGGTGCGGAGATTTATTGGGATAGGTATGAGGATTGGGTCAAGGGCGAAGAAGTGATTGATGGCTTGAATCCTGAGTTGATTGTTCACGATACTTTTTTCAAGAAGGTTTATGGCGAGGGTATTGAGTTTAAGCAGACTGCTAACAAGGAGGAGCCTGTCGTTCATTTGAAGCAGTATATTAAGAATCGTGCTGTTGAGGATGTGGCTCCCGAGATTGCTGTTGCGCTGGATGGCGTGCGTGATGTTTTGTGTAAACTGGTTCCTGGTGATTCTCCTCTTGTTACGATCAAGAAGTTGGTTCGTGTTTATCCTGATGATTTGTTGCGCGAGGATGTTGAGGCTTTGATTCGTGCTTTGTCGATTGAGGACTTGCACTCTTTGTCTGATTGGACTTTTGATGTGTTCGGGGGTGCTTATTGATTGCTGAGGAGTCTGTGTTGCCTGCTTTGTTACGTGCTAAGATGTCTCGTAAGAAACGACAAAGAAATAAGCCTAAGTTGGTTTGTGAGATTTTGAAGAAGAGTATTGCTCAGAAGACTTTTAAGCCTGTGGTCGTGTCTGATCGTGAGTTGGAGCGACAGAGGGTTTTTGCTTTGAATAAGGCTTTGCAGAAGGTTTCTAATGATTATGATGCGAGGGATAAATGATGAGATATTTTAGTATGTTTACAGGAGGTGGTTGTCTTGAGTTGGTTTTGTATGGGTTGCGGGTTGTTTGAGGATGAGACGGGGCGCGAGTGTCCTGTCTGCGGTAAGCGTATGCGGAGGATGAAATGATGGTTGATGTTGATTCGATTGACCCACAAGCTAAATTAGGCGGTGGCTTGGCTGAGGAGGGTCCTGCTGAGTTTACTGAGGATAACGTTCAGCATTGGTGTAAGCACGCTCGTCAGTTGGAGAAGCCTCATGTCAATAAGGCTAAGCGGTTATTGTGTTTTGATTGTGTTCGTTATGTGGGTGATGATAACGAGTATGCTATGAAGTGTTCTTTTATCGTGCTTCCGTTGAATACTGACGATCATGTGATTGATGATGATACGGGTCGCGAGTTCTTTAAGAAGCCTTATCCTAAAGATTACAACAGTACGCTTTATACTATCGTTCGCGAGGAGGGTCGTTTCGTCTGTAACTGTCAGGGATGGTCTTATCGTGAGCGTCGTGGTGATGGTGGTGCTGATGGGTGTTCTTGTTCTCATGTGCTTGCGTTGTTCTTTTGTTTTAAGATTGGTAGGTTTCGGCGATGAAAAAGTATTTAAGGGGGTTTGTTTCTTGTCTCTTTATGTGCGGTGAACATTTATCTTTTCGGGATGATGGGGTGTGCTGTGGTGTCGGAAGAATTATAAACGTCAAGGTAGGGGTTTCTTTATGGTGATGGCCTTGGCGTTTTCTTTCGTTCACCGCGAGGGCCTCGTCAGGGCCATTGCTTTTTTATGTGAGGGTTCTTTATGACTGATAAAACTACTTTGGCGCGTGTTGCGACTGGTTGTCTTGTTGATGGTCAGTTGTTTTCTCGTGCTAAGGGTTGGGAAGGTTGGGTCGGTCTTAATGGTCTTGTGTATCGTTCTCGTCGTCGTGCTGTTTATTTCGGCGGGGGAGTATTTTCTTAAAAAAATGAGTAGGTGAAAGAATATGGCATTATTGACGAAGAAGAAGGACAAGAAAGTTGAAGAGAAGTCGCCTGTTGCGGGGAGTAAGGTTTTTGCCCAGGTCGAGTTGGCTATGGCTGGCGAGACTCAGTTGCAGGCTGATGATAAGTCTGAGTTTTGTTTCGCAACATTCCAGACTGATAAGCCTTTGCCTCCTGAGCAGTGGGTTACTTTGGCGCGTGCTGCACGTTCAGGTTATAATTTTACTCTGGTCGTGACTAAAAATGAAGACAAGACAGAATAAGGATTTTCGTTTCGTGACTATTGCTTCGTTTATCGTGAGTGTGGTCTTGTGGTGTGTTGGCGGTTATGTTGCTTCGTACACTGGGCGGTTGTCTTCATTCATCATTATTGGTTTCATGGCTACCATTGTAGGAGTCATTGCTGTTAATAGCGCACGCTTCGAGGTGGGGTGATGAATAGTTATTTTTGGCGTCGCATTAAGGAGTCTTCTGTCGCTCGTTGGTTTGCTGAGCGTAAGCTCAGGACTTTGATTGTCTTGTCTTATCTCTGCTTGTTTTGTTTCTTGGCGGGTAGTCTGTGGTTGTTCTTTTTGTTCTTGCCTGTGTATTGGCAGCTTTGGTTTAAGAAGGACTTGGCTCCTAAGTGGTGGTAATATTGCTAAGCGTAATTCTTTCGGGTCTGTTGAGGATTTTCTTCGTTCTCAGGTTCGTGGTCGTCCTCAGACTTTTGAGGAAATCGTTCTTAATGTTGATAAGGCGCGCTCGTCTTGTTGGCGTGAAGTTAATACCTTGTTGTTGTTTGGTACGGCACGTATTATTTTGTTGCGCTTTAATGGTCGTGAGTGTCCGTTCTATACACTGCGCAAAGATGTCGAGGTGGCTGTCGTGAAGGGTCCTGTTCTTGTTGAGGTGCGTTCTTCTAAGACGCTGATTATTATTGATGAGGTGGCTGGATGAGTGATGTTGATTGCGTGGTGTGTGGGTTGCCTGTCTTGTTCATTGTTGGTGATAGGCCTGTCCACATTAGTTGTGAAGATAAGGTGAATAAATGAGGGTCTTGAATGTGGGTTGTGGAGAAGACACATACGGAACTGACTTTATTGATATTGAGCCTCATCGTAAAGAGATTGTTATCTGTGACTTAAACAAGAGATTTCCTTATAAAAAGAACACTTTTGATGAGCTTTATTGTCGGGCGGTCTTTGAGCATATCCGAGACCCGCACTCATTTCTTAAGGAGTGTTTTCGTGTAACTAAGAAGGGCGGGAGGATTAGAATCATTACTGATAATGCTTTGTATATTCATTTCTCTCTCGTCGGCAGCCCACACTTAGGAGGTTATTGGGGCGCGCATAAAGAGGACCAGCATTATTCAGTTTATACTTTATCTCATCTTAAGCTTCATTTGGAATCTGTTGGTTTTGTTCCGTTTAATGATGAGTACGTTTATCTTTGTGAGTGGCGCGAGTTGCTTAAGCCTAAGAACTTTCGTGTCGTGCTTGGTGGCTTGTTCTCTTTGTTGTTACGTGTTTCTCCTTGGTGGCGTTCATCATATAATTACATAACAATAGAAGGAAAAAAGTAAAGGCGGTTCATATGGAGAAAAAATAAAATGGCTTGTAAAGAATGTTTAAAACTTAAAGAACGCCTAAAGAAAGAGATTATAAAACCTCTCTTTATTGAAAAAGAAGAATACGATTTTTTAGAGATTTTTCAAAAACAAGCAATTAAAGACAAAAGGCTCATACGCATTTTAAAATACAAAGTTGAACATATCCAAACTAAAGAAGCCTTTATTAAAGAAAAAGCGGAAAAGCCCTTAAGAGAAATTATCAGAGTTATATCAGAAGAATATGACAAATTATTCCAAAGATGGCTTTCGGAAAAGAAAAAAGTAAAGGCGGTTCATATGGAGAAAAAATAAAATGGGAAGCTTCCAAAGAACGATTAGAAGAAAGTAAGGAGAGTAATTTATGAATTATATTAAATATGTTTATGATAAAAGAAATAAGGTTGTGATTTTAGAAAAAGAACCTATTTTTGAAGAAGCAGAAGCAAGAGAAGAAAAAGAGAATAAAAAAGGTATGGACGCAATAAAGAGATAATAGGAGAATAAATTAATGGAGAGATATTTATGGAATTAAAAGAAGCATTTGAAGAATGGTTTGAAGATAGGTTTATGAATACTCAAGAAGAAGACGCACCTTATAATTATGAAGATATAGTTTCGGCTTTTGTTTGTGGTTATAATTACGGAAGCAACAAAAATGAAAGCATCATAACGGAGAGTTGTTTAAGATGAATACTAAAGTGATGTTTTCAAAGAAAAGTGATCTTTGGACTACTCCAAAGGATATATACGAAGGATTTATTGATAAAGGGTATTTTGATCCGTGTCCTGTTAATCCTCAATTTGACGGGCTTAAAATAACTTGGGAAAAGCTTTGTTATGTAAATCCCCCCTATTCTCAAATAAGGGTGTGGCTTGAAAAAGCTATAAGTGAAGTTGAGAAAGGGAATTGTAGAAAAGCTGTTTTTCTTGTGCCGGCGAGAGTAGATACTAAATGGTTTCACGAACTCGTTTATAATAAATTTAATATTCAATTTATTAAAGGTCGTTTAAAGTTTGGCGAGGGAACGAACTCTGCTCCTTTTCCGAGTATGTGGATATGGATCAAGAAATGAGGAGCAAGAGTTATGAAACGAGAAAAGTGGTATGAGATTATTATGTGGCTTTCTATTGGTGTGCTTGTTGGTGTAATTATAACTTGTGTAGGGTTTTATGCTTCATTACACGGACTTTTAGATACTACACCTATTCAACACCTCACTATTAATCTTAATGAAACTCAAATAGTAAATGCTCTTGTTGAGCATATGAACGCAACAGGACAATAATTTACTATGGACTGGTATAGAAGTATTGTAAAGTGTGTGAGAAAACAACTGTTTGGTATTATGAAATAATATTGTTTATATAAAGAAATAAAGTACAGAGGGGTGTTGTTGTTTTCTCACGCAGTTTTTATATAGTTCTGTTCTCGTGTTCTTGTTTGGTGAGATAATATAGTGTCTGCAAAAGAAGCTGATGAGTTGTTGAAGGTTGCTGCTGAGCGTGAGCGTTTAGCTAAGGCTTTCTCTGAGCAGGGTAAGGATGCGCGTGCTGCTTCTTTGCGTGCGCAGTCGGTGAAGGCTCGTGCGCCTGTTGATGCCGCTACTGCTATTGTTGCTGATTTGAAGAAGCAGTATTCTTCTGATGCTCGGGTGTCGTATAATTCTTTTCTTGATCGTCGGAGTAATGAGAAGCGTGTGAGTTCTTATGACCCTACGGAGGTGGTTGAGAACCCTGACGGCTCGACGACGTTTAACACTTATAAACATTATAATTATTCTGAGGGTAAGAATAAGGTTGAGCGTCGTCCTGGTCTTGTCGAGTCGCAGACTTTTGATAAGGCGGGCAATCTTATTAATAAGAAACAATGGTTTCTTGGCCGGACGAATAAGTATGGCCAACAGAAGCCTATGCTTTCTTTTGAGGAGACTCCAACCACAATTATGACTACACGTTTCGACAAGGATGATGGCGAGCATAGTGTCGTTGAGCGCACCACTATAGAGAAGGATTCGCGCAAAGTCATAGAGTCTTATAAGGCTCCTAAAGAAGAAAGAGTTCCTAAGTACACAGAAAGATATTTGACTCCTGACGGGTATAAAGGGGGTGAGTTAACAAGTGGTGCTGCTGCTCGTAGCGCGAAGGTTGATGTTGTTTCTCAGCGTACTCGTTTCGTTGCTTCTGGTCAGTCGAAGACTGCGACTCCTGCTGAGGTAATGATTGCTCAGCGTAAGCTCATTGCTTCTGGAGAGTCTTCTTTGACTGATTCTGTTTCTGGTCGTCCTGTTGGTGTGGTTGGTAATCTCGCTTTCGCTGTTCGTCAACCAGTGAGAGAGCCGTCGGGTCCTTCTGTTCTTAAGGAGGGTATCGTCTTATCTCGTAAGGATAGTAAGAAGTCTGTTCTTGTCTTTGAGGGTGCCGGTCCTTCTGATGCGCGTGAGGCTTTTGCGCGTCTTGGTTATCCTGAGAAGGAGTTGGTTGGCGATATTACTTTTGGTCGTGAGCCTGATTTGTCTGTGGCTGATAAGGGTCGTAAGTTGTTGGGATTGTCCGTTCCTGTTGATGATGTTCCTTCTCGTCAGTCTAAAATTTATAGTCAGTTGTTGACTGCTGAGACTGAGGCTGAGGCTCGTCTTGCAGGCTTGCCTGGTCCTGGTTCTTTTCGTTTGTTGTCTGAGGAGCGCGAGGGTTTTCCTCGTAAGTCTTTCTTGGAGTTAAATGCTCCTGTTGTGGCGAGGGGTCTTGAGAGTGTTAAGCAGAAGGAGACTGATATTAATAAGGCTGCTATCGCTTTTTCTGAGGAGCCTTTATCTGCGCCTCCTGTTGCTGGCTTTGGTGCTGAGTCTCGTTTGGCTATTCGTGGCGTGCGTTGGCTCGGTAAGGAGTTAGAGTCGGGTGCTGTTGAGGGTCGTGCATTTATTACCACAGGACCTATTGGTGAAGCGCAGAGTTTCATCTCTGGTGCTGCTGAGGAGTATGGTGTCCGTGCTGCTAAGAAGCCAGTGACTGCGGGTGTTGGAGAGGCTGTTTTGTTGGGTGTTGGTTTCGGCGCGGCGAGTAAAGGACTTAAGTTGCTTCGTGCTTCTGAGGTTGTTAAGGCTTCTCGTTTGTTGCGTGGAGTGACTGCTACTGCTGCGGGTGCCGAGGTTGTTGCTGGTGTTGGCTTGGGTGCTGCGTTTGCTGTGCAGACGACGGGTGCTTTATTGGCTGCGCCTTCTTCTGCTGGTAAGGGTGAAGTTCTTGCTTCTGCCTCTCTTGAGTTGGCTGGTTTCGTTGCTGGTGCGCGTATCGGTTCTGGTAATCTTATTCGTGGTAGTGATGCGGCTTCTGCTAAGCGCGCGGCTGTTGAGGCTCGTCCTTCTGGTAAGTCTGCCGAGTCTTTATTTCGTTTAAAGCAGATTGATATGGGTCGTCCTGTGCGTGCAGCTTCTTCTTTTGTTCGTGCGAAAGCCGCGTCTGCGGCTAAGCGCATCGGTAATCTTATTCTTGATAACGTTTCTTATCGTGTCGCAGTAGGTCTTGGCCGTTTGCGTGAGTTTGAGTTGCCTTCTATTGCTCAGAGTGCTGCTGTTCGTGGTGTGAAGCGTGGTGTTAATCGTCTTGTTGATTCTGTTCCTCGTGTTGAGTTTCAGGATGTTTATCGTGGTGAGCGTTCTCCTTTGCTTCGGGTTGATGTTCCTGAGA
>Ga0164313_10002685_pt1 | contig 15905 bp, 12 predicted proteins | sample GuaBasSedimGuay4_FD_113735 | JGI IMG/M metagenome (GOLD analysis project Ga0164313, IMG submission 113735) | Subseafloor sediment microbial communities from Guaymas Basin, Gulf of California, Mexico - Guay4, Core 4569-4, 0-3 cm | ecosystem: Environmental > Aquatic > Marine > Hydrothermal vents... | reverse complement strand
AGCTGGGCCCGCACCTGGTCCGGCGTGTAGCTGGGGAAGGCGCTCTTGATCAGGGCGCAGACACCGGCCGCGTAGGGCGTGGCGCAGGACGTGCCGTTGAAGAACATGTCGTAGTCGCCGGCGTCGTAGCCGCCGCTGCCGCTGATATCGGTCGTCGGCACGATGGTCGGGGCGATGATATCCACGGCACCCCGGTCATCCTGGGTGGCCGGACCGTAGTTGGAACCCCACCAGCGCTCACCGTCGCAGGTGTAACCGTTGGGATCGGCAAAAACGCCCGGGTTCAGCTCGGTGCTCAGGCTCGAGGAACGCTTGCGGTCGCCGCAGGGGGAAGCCGCGCCCACGCCGATCACGTACTGGTTGATCGCCGGATAGCTGATGACGCTGTTGTTCTCGTTGCCCGTCGCCGCAAGGATCGTACAGCCGGCGTTGTGGGCGTAAAGAAGGGCCGCGTCGGTGGCCGAGTCGGAGCTGATGGCCGCCCCGAGGCTCATGCTGATCACGTCGGCCCCGTTGTCGGCCGCGTAATAGATGGCGTTGGTGATCGAAGTGAACGACATGCTGCCGCGCCGGTCGGCGACCTTCAGCGGCATGATCGTGCAACTGCCGGCGATACCGATGATTCCGGTATTGTTGTTGGCCACGGCCGCGGTCACACCCGCACAGCAGGTGCCGTGACCGGCGGTGCGGCTGTCATCCATGGGATTGGTGTCGTTGTTGCCGAAGTCGTAGCCGGCCATGCAGTTCAGGTCGGCGTGATAGATATCCACACCGCTGTCGATGATGGCGATGATAACCGAAGGATCACCGTAGGAAGTGTTCCAGGCCGCTTCGGCATTGGTATCGAAGCCAACCGTACCGACCGTGGGTCCGGTGTGGGTGTAAGTGGCCCAGTCGTAGGAGATCATCTGGGCGGTATTGTTGTGGCCCCAGTGATCGGTATACAAGGGGTCGTTCGGGATGGCCGCCGGGAAGGCAATCCAATCCGGGGAGGCGTGCTCAACAGCCGGATCCCTGGCCAGGCGATTGGCCAGCTCCACCATGTCGCCGTCCGCCACATGCATCATGAACCAGCGGTCGGTGCCCACGTCCAGGGCCTTGTCCTGGTTTTGGGGCCTGATGAACGGCCGCTCGATCATGCTCACGCCGGCATCGATTGCGATGGCGTCAACAGAAGCGATACCCGTACGGGCGCCAGGCATCTGCGCGCCTCTTTCAAAGGGGATTCCCAGTCTGGCCTGTTCCATTCCCGCCGCGCGGAATTTCACCAGGACCCGGCCCTGGACGTAGGGAACAACCTCGTCGGCCGTTCTGGTGAAACCATTCTGGACTGGGACAAAAGTGCGGGTATCGGGTAAGGAAAAAGCAACAGAAGCAATTGTCAGGGCGATGATAAGCAGAAGGGCGAATAATCTCCGGTGCGATAACATTGAATCTCCGTTCGGCTATTGGCGCGAGGTTGGTTTGAGGTTTCCCCTCCTCATCCTAGGACCCCAGACATCCGAATAGCTCTCTGCCATCCTCCTTTCGGTAATAATTCCTGGTAGTTATAAAATCTTGGTCAACTCCCACTGGATTGCTGGCAATTCAGTGTTACACAACATCTTACCCGATATCAACTTGGGGGTCAACCCGGGTTTAAAGAGTTCAGAATCGCCAGGTGAGAGACGATGAGAAAAACATTCCGGCATAGGTATAGGAATCGATAGTGGATGTCTGATCACGCCAGCCGCCGACAAACCGCAGCTTGGGCGCATCTTTTTTACCGCCCAAGGCTTTTTCCGCCGAGGCGAAATACTCAAAAACCTCGTCGTCGCGCGTATGTCCTCCCGAATCACTGGCAAACAGGAGTGAACCATAATCATGGACGCCCATGGTCGCGCCCGCTTCGCACCAGACCTGGGCCGGGCCCAGGACTTTAATGGCGGCAAAGGCATCGATCCCTTCGTGGGCATATTGATCCAGAAGAGGACTGTCGAATATATCTTCAGCTACATAACGGGGAAAGTCCGACAGATTCCAGCGTGAGTCCACCCAACCCCGCACGGCAACTCTGTCGGACATCCCCTTGGCAATGTTCAGTCGCGCCGCCACCTGGGAGATGGAGGGGAGATTAGGGGTCCCCCAAACTGACGACGCGACCGAGTCGTTGTAGTACTTGGCGCCGTAGCGGGCCGAAAGGCCCACCGTGACGCGGGATTCGAAATAGCGCTGGATCTCCAGCTTGCCGTGAGGTTCGATATAACTCTCCTCCGGCAACTCCCCGTATGTCCGGATCCGCAGGGCGGCGAATCCCTTTGTCATGTAACTGGTCCCCAGATTCCGCTTGAAGGCCAGGTAAGTGTAGAAATCCGTGTAGTCGTAGACCTGGTAATAGTCCTCATAGCCCCGGTAGGAGAACTGGGCTCCAGCGCTCAGGCGCTTGAGGCGATCCAGGGAACTGCGGAACCATTCGGCCCCGACACCATGGCGCATATTACCCAGCTGGGTCTCGTTGCCGAACTGGCTGGCATTGCCCTCGTAGCCCAGCTTGAAGGCCTGCCCCGAATCTTTGCCGGAGCCGAAAATGGAAGAAAGCCGCAGGGATTGGGACAGGTAGCCGGCCGAGGTGTCGTCGCTTATTCCCAGGGGGTTTTCCAGATACCCGGTGCCGATGGTCAGGCTGCCCGTAATGTCCGCCGCATGCGCGCTCAGCCCGACCAGGGTCAGGCTGAGCATTACAAGCAGTTTGATCAAGGGCCGACTCATGATGAACCGAATTACCTTCCCCCAAATCGGGTGGATCCTGCGTGAAACGGGGTGGGCGATACCCCGCTCCCTGGCTTTGAACTAGCGGCGACCCCCGCGATGGTCGGTGCCTTGTGAGGAGCCGGAGCCGGAACCTGAGCCGGGGCCTCCGCCCTCGGCCGGAACTCCTCCAGCGCTCATGCCGGGACCGAAGCCGGTTCCGTCAAGAGGGCCTTCGCCGGTGCCCATGCCGTCACCGGGACCATAGTGGTTGCCATCCATGCTGGTCATGGCCGCGAAAAAGTCGTCACCCAGATACCGGCGGAAGAGTTCGCCGTACTTGTACATCAAGCGGTTCATCATTCCGGTGCCGTCTTCGGGTTTCACGTAATCGGGGTCGAGACCGTTGGGGATGCCGTCGCCGTCCGCGTCGGGGGCAAGATCGTTGAAGCCGTCCCCGTCCTCGTCGATGAACCGGCACATTGCTGCACCGTCTCCATCAGCAGGACCGTTATCCTGGGCGTTCGCGCCGGCCGCGAGCAGGGCCGTCAGCAGAACCACCAAAAGGATAAGTATGGGATGTTTCATGGTGTATCCTCTTCATGGAATACCTGGTTGATGTTCCCCCTATAGCGTCATTCACCCAATACAGAAGCAACCCCTGTTCCCAAGGAACCGGAGCCCCGGTAATTCGTTAAAGTGTTTTATTGTAAATGTTTATATGCTTGTAAATGGGGTCAATCAGGTGCGAAACCATCCGGTTCGCAGTAATCTGCGAATTGAAACCCTCGGGGTCGCAGATTTCTGCGAGCAGAAATCAAACGGATCCTGCCGGATCCTCCTCTTTCCATTTGCCGAGTTTGTAGCGCAAACCACTTTCGGTCAGGCCGAGATGACGGGCGGCACTGCTTTGATTGCCGGAAAAAACGGCCAGCGTTTCCAGGACGATTTTCTTTTCCAGGGTCTCCAGCCAGCGGGAAAGATCTCCCTGGATCATGTCATAGGTGGGCAAGTCGCCGGTGTCGCTTTTCCGTTCGCCGGTCAGGGCGGGCGGCAGGTCTGCCGTGTGCACGATCCGTTCCGTGGCCATGACCACGGTCTGCTCGATGATGTTTTCCAGTTCCCGCACGTTGCCGCGGAAATCGTGGGTCATGAGGCAAGCCATGGCCTCGGCGCTGAAGGCGCGCGCCGGACGTTGATACCGCTTTCTGTACCGATCCAGGAAGTGGGCCACGAGTTCGGGAATGTCATCGCGACGATCACGCAAAGGAGGTAACTGGAGGTTGACCACATTCATGCGGTAGAACAGATCCTCACGAAAGATCTCCTTGGAAACCATCAACTCAAGGTCCCGGTGGGTCGCCACGACAACCCGCACGTCGGCCACCAGGACCGCGTCGCTGCCCACGGGCGTGTACTCCCGTTCCTGGAGAAAACGCAGCAGCTTGACCTGGACGGCGCCGGAGATGTCCCCGATCTCATCCAGGAACAGGGTCCCTCCCGCCGCCTGGGGTACACGGCCGGGACGGTTCCGGTCCGCACCGGTGAACGCCCCTTTCACATGGCCGAACAATTCGCTTTCCAAAAGGGTTTCGGGCAAGGCCGCGCAGTTGACGGCCACGAACGGACCTTCGGCACGGGGGCTCAGGTCGTGCAGCGAACGGGCCAGCAATTCCTTGCCGGTGCCGCTTTCCCCGCGGATCAACACCGTGGCGTCGGTTTCTGCGGCCCGGGCGGCCCGCGACAGCAGCGCCCGCATGGACTCCGACCCACCCAGCAGCCTGAAACCGGCCGTGGTTTCTTCCAGGCGGCGGCGCAGGGTGCGGTTTTCCTTCAGTAGGCGGCCCATGTCCAGGGCGCGCCTGACCACGACTTCCAGCTGGTCGAGGTCGATGGGCTTGGTCAGGAAATCGAGAGCGCCCTTCCGCATGGCCTCCACCGCCCCCTCGATGGTCCCATAGGCCGTCATGACGATCACCGCGATGTCCGGCCGCAGTTCCCGGCATTTTTCAAGAAGCTCCACACCCGACAGGCCGGGCATGCGCAGGTCGGTGAGGATCAGATCCACCGGCTCGCCTTTGACCATGGCCAGGGCGCCCTGGCCGTCTTCGGCCTGGCGAACCTCGTGACCCCACTGTTCCAGGACCTGGACCAGGGTCTCCCGCTGTCTTTTCTGGTCGTCCACGACCAGGATCAGGCCAGGGATCATGGAATGTTCCTTTCGGGTTTCGGCCGACGGATCGGCAGGGTGACCAGGAAGCGGGCCCCCCTGTGATCCAGTCCGGGTTCCGTATCCAGGGAAAAGGTGCCGCCCATGGACGAAGCCATCTGGGCCACGAGGCTTAAACCGAGCCCGTTGCCTTCCGGACGTGACGTGTAATACAGGTCGAAGATCCTGTCCCTGTCCTCGAGAGCCACTCCCGGCCCGTCGTCGGCCACCACTATTTCCGCGAAATCCCCCCGGGCTATCAAAGAAACCAGCACTTTGCCCTTCTCGCCAATGGCCTGGGCGGCATTGATCATCAGGTTCTGAAGGATCTCCACCACGAACAGCCGGTCCACCTCGGCATCCAGGCCGGGGGCGTAAGCGGAAAAGTTGATGCCGGTGGCTTCATGGGCAGCCGCCTGGATCTCCACCACGTCGCGGATCAGGGCAGCCAGGTCGACCATCTCGAAATCCGGTTCCCGCGGTTTGGCGAAATGAAGAAACTGTTTGACGATCTCCTCGATACGGCCGCTTTCCGCCAGCACATGACGGGCCTGGTCATGAACACCTTCCGGCAGCCCTGGGGTTTTTTCCAGAACCTGGGAGATCATGTGGATGCTGTTGAGCGGGTTGCGGATCTGGTGGGCAACCCCCGCGGCCAGGGACCCCATGGCCACCAGCTTTTCGGTCCGCCGGGCCTCGGCCTCGCGCCGCCGCAGCTCGGCCGTGACCTTGGCTACCTCCCGGTCCAGGACGCTCTGCCGCTGCCAGGCCATAAAGAGAACCGAAACCAGGATGACGCTGACCACCAACACGACCATCCGCAGGATCATATGCTGGTGGATATCGGCGCGCATGTCTTCCAGGGGAGTGGAGTCCATACCCACCCGCAGCAGGACCGGTCCTGAGGGCAGTTCCACGATCCGGGTAAACTCGAACACACCACCGAGCGGGGACTCGAACTCCCGCGTGACCCATTCGGCCCCCTCCTGCAGGGGTTTCAGGTGGGGATCGTCCACGGGAAAGGGAAAAGCGAGCTGGTCGGTGGACGAGGCCTGGATCCCCGCTTCATTCTGGATCACCACGTAATGCACGCCCCGGCTCTTGCCCAGGGCCTGGATCAGGTGTCCGGGGCCGAGTTCACTGCGGGTGAGGATCATCTCGTCAGCTTTGATGTTCACCACGATAGCCCCGCCCCTTTTCCGGGCCGCGCCCGCGGTGAACCTTCGCTGGTCACCCCGCGCCACCGAACGGTAACCCAGCCTCATGGACTTCTTCTCGCCCCGCAGCAGGGGGCCGAGAAATTCCGGGGGCAGGTTTCCCTGGCCCGCCCCTTTCCCGGTGTGCGGGTGGTTGACGGTTTCAATATTTCCATCCGCATCGAATACGAGGATCCGGAACAGGCCCATGGTATTGGCGAAATCCCGGAGCATTTCGACATCCAGGTCACCTGTCTCGTCGAGCCGGGCCAGCCACAGGGCGTTGTTGACGAGCCTGCGGGTTATCTCTTTTTCCCACTGGTTGAAAGTGCCCAGGTTGTGAGTGCTGCTTTCGGCCACGATGCCCGCGATGGCCCGGCCCTGCGCCACCATCATCACTTCCTGGTGCTCCACCCGCTTATGGGTATCCCAGAGAAAGATCACCGTCACGCCTACGGCAACCAGCAGCAGGGCGATCAGGCGAAAAATCTGGGGATGACGGAAGGGCATCGTGCTCGCTCCTGATCATTCCTGACGGTAGTTCGGAGTGCAGGCCTCGCGGGTGGGTCAAAGGCCGGAGTCAAGCATAGCGTAATTTACCTTGGTTTGTCATGGAGACTTCCTTTAACTTCTTCGAACCGACCCCAGAACCGAAAGTCAGGACCTCCGGCAGGAAACAATGGAACCCACTACTACATTCAGATTCGATTTCAAATCCGCGTCCAACTGGCAGCTGGTCTTCCTGTTGCTCATGCTGACCGCGGGCTACCTGTCCATCGCCGTCAGCCAGATTGCCCTGGGCCTGGCCCTGCTGGTCATGCTGTACCGCTGGGTGTTTCTCAAGGAGGCGCCCCCGGTCACCGGGCTGGAAAAAACCGCCGCCCTGCTGGCGGTCTGGGCATTGGTGATGGTACCGCTCTCGACCAATGTTCCCCAATCCCTGCTCTATTACCGGCGCTTCTACCTGTTTGCCGTCATCTGGGTGGCGGCTTCGGCGGCCATCACCCAACGCCGGCGCATTCTATTGCTGGGTTTCATGCTGGCCGGATCGCTGGCCATCAGCATCTACGGCCAGATACATCACGCCCAACTGGCCGGCGGTTTCATGAGCCAGCGCATGACCGTGCTCTTCAACGCCATGACCAGCGGCGCCCTGCTGATGATGGCCATCCTGGTCGCGGCCGGCTTCCTGATCGTTCCGGGAATCGGACGCAGATTGAAGTTTGTGATCGCCGTGGCCATATCACCGGTCATTCTTGGCCTTGTAATGACGATGACCCGCAGCGCCCAACTGGGCCTGCTGGCCGGCCTGGGAATTATGTTCCTGATGGCCAAGCCGCGCTTGTTCGTGATGTTCCTGGGTCTGCTTCTTTTTGTCACGGCGGTGTTGGCGGTGTTCGGCGAAAACATGATGTCCGACCGAATGTGGAGCCGCATCAACCCGCAGTACGTCATTGCCGGGGAAAATACCAGCCTGCGCCTGGAGATGTGGCGCGGAGGCCTGGAAATGGTCAAGGCGCACCCGATCACGGGGGTCGGCGACCGCGGTCTGGAGGAAATCTCACCGGACTACTACACCAGCGAGACCGACCATTACTTCGGCCACCTGCACAGCAACATCGTGCAGATGGCGGTGATCTGGGGCATCCCCGGCCTGATCTTTGGCCAGGTATTCATCTGGGCGGGGCTGTGGTACCTGATCAAACGCTGGCGAGTCCTGCGCCGGCGGTCCGGTGGATTGGCTGGTGCCCCGGCGGCGGCCGGCTGGGTATTGGGGGCCATCGGGACGTGGATCAGTTTCTATATCGCGGGATTTACCGAGTGGTATTTCGGCGACGCGGAGACCATGCTGATCTACCTGGCCATTCTCGGCTGTGCCCTCGGGCCCATTGATCCAGAAAATCCAGAAGTGCCCGAGGAGCCGGAAACGGCCTAGCTGTTGGTGTCGGCCTTGGCCGCCAGGCGCAGCTGGGGCAGGATGCTTACGTCGAAGATCTTCTTGTTTTCCAACTTGACCGCGCGAATTTCCTCCACCGCCAGACGAATGCCCGCCAGTGCCGCGGTAACCTCGAAGTCGTTGTGTCGAAAACCGAAATTCCGGAGCTTCTGCATGGAGGCGATCAGCTTCGTCTCGGCCTTCAGCATACGACTGGCTGCCAGGTGTTCGTAACCCTCGCAGGCGTCGAGTAGGCCCATCCAGAAAGCTTCGTCCCGGCCCTTGGCGAAAGCCAGGCCTTCGGCGGACTGACGGACGGCTTCACTGAAATCGCGGCGATTGAATGCGTCGATGGTCTTATGCAGGATGGTATCCATTCCCAGGCTCTCCTTGCCGATCGCGAAGAGCCTGCATCCTGAACACCAGCGGGTCAGCCGGCGGGCTCCTCGTCAACTTCCATGTTTTCGTCCGCCACTTCGAGAAAACGTTCCGCTTCTTCCTCGTAGGCGAACTTTGTCGTGTCTTCGATCCTGTCCACGTACAGTATCCCGTCCAGGTGATCGCACTCGTGCTGGATCACGACGGCCGGGAAACCTTCCAGGGCTAAATCGATCTTCTCCCCTTTTTCATTCCAGGCGACGACCTTGATCGAGGCGGGCCGCTCGACCCAGCCCCTCATACCCGGCACCGAGAGGCAGCCCTCGTACATGCCCAGGCGATCGTCTTCGTCCAGAACCGTGATCTCGGGGTTGATCAGGATCCTGTATCGGACCCTCCCCTCCTCGTCCACTTCTCCACCGGCGATACACAATCGAACCGGCAGGTGAACCTGGGGAGCGGCCAATCCCACGCCGTTGTATTCGGCCATCGTTTCGAACATGTCCCGGATCAGACGCTGAACCTCGGGGCCCGTGATCTTTTCCGGATCGATGGTTTCACATTTCCGGCGCAAAACCGGGTGGCCCATGCGGGCGACCTTCAAGATGGCCATGACGGCAATCCTCCTGGAATCCGTTGGGGAAGGGAATGAACGCCTTCACCATAATCAAAACCGGCCAGGAAGACAAAAGCGTGATGCAAAAAGAAGACCTGATATCCGGAGAAATCCGGAATTATTTGAAAGTGCCCGAAATCGCCCGGATCGGGACAAATGCCTCCTTTGGGCGCATGGAAAACCCCCAAATGGACAAGATCGGGCTTCAGGGGAAATTTCCATCAAGTTTGGCACGGTCAGGATACGTTGCAGATCGCACGGTTTTCGACCATTGGCGCCGGTGGAAACTGGAAAACAGCTTTCAACCGACATTCAGGTGGGAAATTGTGGTATGGTTCCGTAGGAAGGTTTCAGCCCAGGGAGCAAGCAACATCTCACCCCTGAACGACAATCGCCGATCCCGGCTTTCATGGCCGCAACTCGCCATATTGGTGTTGATCACCCTTGGCCTGGGCGCGGGCGCCGGCTTCCTGTCCTCCAGCGAAAAATCCCTGACACAGATCACCCGGAGCGCTCGGCAGCGAATCGGCCTGGCCTCGACCTCCAACGGCCCGCCTGGTCATTGGGGTGTCTACGAGGCCAATAACAATGATCCGCGCCTGGCGCCCGAGCAGATCGAGGAAATCCGGCGTCTGCGGAGCCTGGGATACGTCGGGGGGTCGGTTCCGGCCAGGGGTTCAGCTGGAATCACCGAGCATCACCCCGACACCGCGTCGGGGGGCCTGCGTTTTTTCACCTCGGGCCATGAACCGGGGGCCTACCTGATGGACTCCCTCGGGAATATCCTGCACACCTGGCGTCTGACCTACGAAAACTGCATTCGGCAAAGCAAGGATCCCGCGGCGAAATTTCTCCCCGATCCCGGGGGTGTTACCGGATGCTGGCGCCGGGCCCATCTGTTTCCGGACGGGGAACTCCTCGTCATATACGAAGGTCACGGTCTGGCCCGTATCGACCGGAATTCCCGCCTGATCTGGAGCTACCCCGGCCCCTGCCACCACGATCTGGAGGTCGCCCCCGACGGGAGCGTCTTCGTCCTTACCCGGGAAGCGGAAATGATCCCGGAGCTCAACCCCGATAAGCCCGTGATGGTGGACTACATCACACATCTTTCAGCCGACGGCGAACTGCTCGATATGATCAATCTGCTGGAAGCCTTTGAAAACTCGGTCTACGCCTCCACCCTGGACAATCTCGACGAAGCCGGCGACCTCTTCCATACCAATACCCTTGAGATCCTGGACGGCCGGATGGCCCACCTCTCTGATAATTTCGCCGCGGGCAACTTCCTGATCTCCCTGCGGGAACTGGGGGTGATCGCCATCGTGGATCACGAGACCGAAAAGGTGACCTGGGCCCAGAGCGGTATGTGGAGCGCCCAGCATCAACCCACCCTGCTGGACAACGGGAACATCCTGCTGTTCGACAACCTTGGCCATCAGGGGCGGTCCAAGGTGATCGAGTTCGACCCCTTCACCCAGGAAGTGGCCTGGACCTATGCCGACAGCCCCGAGCACCCGTTGTATTCCAAGACCTGCGGTTCATGCCAGCGCCTGCCCAACGGCAACACCCTGATCACCGAGTCGGACAACGGCCGCGCCCTGGAAGTGGACCCTGACGGGGTGATCGTCTGGGAGTTCAGGAACCCCCGCCGGACGGGAGAAAATGACAAATTCATAGCCGCGATCATGGAAATGGTGATACTGCCTGAAGATTTCTTTCCGTCCTGGATAGACCAGCCCCAATAATCCCTTCAGCCGGTTGTTGGAGCCTTGACTCCCGCCCGATCCACAGGTAATTTTGCCCTCGATTGCCGTCCCTTCACCAGGCGATAATTTAGGAGTCCCATGACCGACCTCGCGACGTCTCAGCCGCCCGAGGCTTCCCCATCGGCCCGCTTGGCGTCCATCCTTCTCAATTTCCTGATACTTCTGGGCCTCCTCTATATTTTCCTGTTGTCCATCGCTTTGTTCGGAGCCGCCTTCAAGCTGGTGGGCAAGGAATTCAGCCAGCAGCTGATCTCCACCACGAGCAACCCGGTGGTCGGGTTGATGATCGGGTTGCTGGCCACCTCGTTGATCCAGAGTTCGTCGAGCACCACCTCGATCGTGGTCGGCATGGTGTCCGGCGGAGCGCTGACGGTGACGGGTGCCATCCCCATCATCATGGGCGCTAACATGGGCACCACCGTCACCAACACCCTGGTGGCGATGACCTCCATGAACCGCCGCACCGAGTTCCAGCGGGCCTTCGCCGGGGCGACGATGCACGATTTCTTCAACCTGATGGCCATCGCCATCCTGTTCCCCCTCGAGCAGGCCACGCATTTCCTGGAAAAATCGGCCACCTGGCTGAGCATCCAGCTGGTCGGGACCGAGGGCACAAAATTCCCCAATCCCATCAAGGCCGCGACCAAGCCCGTCGTGCATCAGGTACAGGATTGGCTGACCGACGGTTTGGGACTGAGCAACGGCGTGGCCACGGCCGTCATGGTCCTCGTGGCGTTGGCCGGGATCTTTTTCGCCCTCACCTTCCTGACCAAGTTTCTCAAGAGCGTGGTACTGGGCAAGGCCGAAGGCGCTTTCACCAAGAGGCTCAGCGGCGGCTGGTTCAGCGCCATGTCCATGGGCCTTCTGGTCACCGTCGGGGTGCAGAGCAGCTCGATAACCACCAGCCTGATGGTGCCGTTGATCGGCGCGGGTATCGTACCTTTGGAAACGGCTTTCGCGGCCACCCTCGGGGCCAACATCGGCACCACCATCACCGCGCTGCTGGCCTCGCTCACCGGAACACCGCAGGCGGTGACAGTGGCCCTGGTCCACCTGCTGTTCAATATTTCGGGTATCCTGATAATCTATCCGGTAAGGGCCATCCGAAACATTCCACTCCGGCTGGCCAGGGGGCTGGCTCGCAAGACGGCTGAAAAGAAGTATTTCGCCTTTCTTTACATGATCGGCATATTCTTCATCATGCCGCTGGTTTTTGTTCTGCTCGACAAGGCGCTGCGCGCCGGCTGATCCACGGGAGGATCTCATGAGTTTTCGATCGATTCTGGACCTGTTCAGGGAAGACAACTGGAGCAACGAACTTGTCGACATGATTACGGAGATGCTCGACCTGGGCTCGGACATGTTCGACTACACCATCGGCGTGATGGTCCAGGGGGAGCCCGACAGCGATCCCCAGGTAAAGCTCTATAACCGGGACAAGCGCATCAACAAGCTTGAGCGCAAGATCCGCCGGCGCGTGGTTTCGCACCTGTCGGTGAAGGGGTCGCGCGCCGAAGTGCCCAGTGCCCTGATCTTCATGAACGTGGTCAAGGACGCCGAACGCATCGGCGACTACGTCAAGAACCTGCACGAGGTCATCGAAATGATGCCCGCTGATCCAGACCGCAAACTCTACCAGGATCACCTCGCCGCGCCGGCCGCCACGATCACGGAGGTTTTCACCCTGACCCGGAAGGCTTTCCTGGAAAGCGACGAGGAAATGGCCGGAAAGGTCATCAAGAAAGCCAAGAACCAGGGCCGCGAATGCGAGGACATGATCCGGATCATCACCACCAGCGACCTGGACACCCAGGACGCGGTTTGCCTCGTGCTGGTGCTGCGTTTCTTCAAGCGTGTGGTGGCCCATATGAGCAACATCGCTTCGACGGTGGTCATGCCGGTGGATATGATCGATTTCTATGATGAGCCCGAGGGCTGACAGTTTGGGCGGAACTGAAGCCCCTTCCCTGGGATCGGTCGGGATTGCTCAGCAGGGGCCACCGGGAACATCAAACAGCGTAAGTGCTTGTTAAACAAAAAAATACCTGAAACCGACCCGCCGGCGGGACGTTGGGGAAAATTCCCCAACCTCAAGCATTCGATTGTCTCCTGAAAATGTGTTGATCCGTTTGGATCTCCAGGTGGGTCTCAGATCTCTGGAATCGTGGCAACAGACGTCGACCAGGTCAGACACAATTTCAAAGGCACAACCTATATCCAACATTTTTAAAAAATTACGAAACTACTTTCATATTTTTGAGTAAATTATATCTACCCCCCTGGCATTGGAGAAAACCATGGATCTGATCGATACGCTGGAAGAGCTGGCCCTTGCCAGCCGCCTGAAAAGACTGAGCGACCGACTGATGAAGGACATGGCCGAAATCTACCGCGAGGCCAATGCCGATTTCCAGCCCCGCTGGTTCACGGTCTTCATGGCCCTGGACAGGGAGGATGGCCAGACCATCACCGAAATCGCAAGGCAGTTGAACATCTCCCATACCGCGGTCAACAAGATCGTCACGGACATGGACCGGCACGGCCTGGTGGCCAGGAAAAAGGACCCCGCGGACGAGCGGCGGCTGCGTGTCTCGCTGACCCGGAAGGGACGCAACACGCGCCGGGAGCTGGACGAACTCTGGAAGGGAGTCAAACGCGCCAACGCCGAGCTGCTGGACGAAGCGGGTGTCGACCTGCTCGGCGATATCCGCAAGGTGGAGAACGCCCTGGACAACCGGGACATGGGTAACCGGATGCGCCAATGGGTCGGCCTGCCTGAAAGGGCCCAGGTGCGGATCGTGGACTACCGGCCGGCCTACAAGAAACATTTCGCGGCCTTGAATTACCAGTGGCTGCAAGAGGACTTCGCCATCGAGGACATCGACCGGCGGATGCTGGAGGATCCCAACGGTATCATCCTGCGCCGGGGCGGAGCGATCATGTTTGCCCTGCACGATGAGAAAATCGTCGGGACCTGCGCCCTGATGGCCCGCCCCGACGGCAATGTCGAGCTGGTGAAGATGGCCGTCACTCCCGCCTTCCGCGGCCGGGGCATCGGCCGCCTGCTGACCCTGCACGCCATCGATCGCGCCAAGGCCCTGGGGGCCAAACGGCTGGTGCTGGCCACCAGTCCGCGGCTGCTGGTGGCGAATGTTCTCTACAAATCGTTGGGATTCCGGATTACCGAAGAAGGACCCGCCGAAGAGACCGAATTCGAACGCCCTTCCATATCCATGGAATTGACATTGGACCCCTGACCCCTGATACGAGGAGGATCTCGATATGAAACGAAATGCAGCGAAATCGGCTTGGCTTGCCATGCTGGTGGCCGTGCTTGTCACGACCGCGGCCGTGGCGGCGGCCCAGGACGGCCCGCCTGAGCCGCTGGCCCTGGACGGTGATATGCGGACGGCCATCGTCGACAGCATCCTGACGGCCATCGATGAAATCTACGTGTTCCCCGATGTTGCCGAGGATATGGATGAACTCATCCGGAAAAACCTCGCCGACGGCAAGTACGACGACCTGGCCAACGCCTCGGACTTCGCCGGTCGCCTGACCGAGGATTTGCAGTCGGTCAGCCATGACCTGCACCTGCACGTGGACTGGATGCCGCCCCGGCCCCAGCGCCAGGGGCAGGAACTGAGCGACGAGGAAATGGAAGCGCGCTTCCTGGCGAACGGCCGGCGCGGCAATTTCGGTTTCCACGAGATCAGGATGCTGTCCGGCAACGTGGCCTACATCAAACTGGACATGTTCGCCGACACCAAGTACGCGGGCCCCACTGCCGTCGCCGCCATGAATTTCGTGGGTTACGCCGATGCGATCATTTTCGACCTGCGGCAAAACGGAGGCGGCAGTCCCAGCATGATCCAGTTGCTGACCAGTTACCTGGTCGATGAAATGACCCACCTCAACAGCTTCTACGTTCGCCAAAGTGACGAAACGATCCAGTTCTGGACCCAGGATTGGGTGTCCGGACCCAGAATGCCCGATACGCCGGTTTACGTCCTGACCAGCGGCCGCACCTTCTCCGCCGCCGAGGAATTCACCTACAACCTCAAGAATCTCGATCGCGCGACTATCGTCGGCGAGACCACCGGGGGTGGCGCCCATCCCGTCGATCGGCATGTCTTCCCGGAACTGCAGATCTCCATGTCACTGCCCTTCGGACGCGCGATCAATCCCATTACCGGAACGAACTGGGAAGGCACCGGAATCGATCCCCACATCGCCGTTCCGGCGGATCAGGCCTTGGATGTGGCGTATCTGGAGGCCTTGAAAAAACTGGAGGAAAACGCCGACGAGGACCAGAAGGCTTCCTTGAACTGGGCCATCACCGGACTGGAAATCGAAGCCGATCCGGTCAACCTGACCGAAGCGGAAATGGCGCCCTTCGCCGGCCAGTACGGGCCGCGCCGGGTGTGGATCGAAGACGGAGAGATGTGGTACGAGAGGGACCAAAACGGAAAATTCAGGATGATTGCCATGGGCAACGGGTGGTTCATGTTCGAGGATCTGGACTTTTTCCGAATCGAGTTCGAGCAGGAGGGCGGCCAGGAGGCTACCGGACTGGTTGGCCACTACAACAGTGGGCGCCAGGACCGGAACCCGAGATCCGGAGCCTGATTTACTCCGGTGAGCGCGGACGACCCGGTGGGGTTATTCCACCGGGTCATCCTCCATTGCGATCCGTCGGTAGACAGTGAATGACCTTTTATCGTCGATTTTCACCAGGAACGGCTCGTAGTCCGCGTGGAAATTTTCATCATTCCAGATTTGTATCACCGGAAGAAGGTAGGTCAATTCCTTGTCCGGCGGAGCCGTCTCCCCGACTTCGGGATTGATGGTGGCGCGAAGCAGGATGAAGTCGGGTTTCCTGGCCAGAACCAGCCTCCCACTGCCTTTTTCATGTCCCATGCGCCCTTTACCCATCGAATCCAAAGGCATTTTTGCGATTTCGCGGTCATTGAGACCCAGCATGTCGATGACCGTCCGGCCGCAGGCGAAAGAAAAGGCACCGACCGGAACCAGGGCGACAGACGCATCGGCCGGCATGATTTCCCTCATTTTT
>Ga0164313_10002684_pt1 | contig 15905 bp, 14 predicted proteins | sample GuaBasSedimGuay4_FD_113735 | JGI IMG/M metagenome (GOLD analysis project Ga0164313, IMG submission 113735) | Subseafloor sediment microbial communities from Guaymas Basin, Gulf of California, Mexico - Guay4, Core 4569-4, 0-3 cm | ecosystem: Environmental > Aquatic > Marine > Hydrothermal vents... | reverse complement strand
TGGCGCAGCCGGGCCACAAGGTCCTGCCGGTGCGGATGGTAACGACGGTGCGGATGGTAACGACGGTGCCAATGGCGCCGCCGGGCCACAAGGTCCTGCCGGTGCGGATGGTAACAACGGCACCGATGGCGCAGCCGGGCCACAAGGTCCTGCCGGGGCGGATGGTAACGACGGTGCCAATGGCGCAGCCGGGCCACAAGGTCCTGCCGGGGCGGATGGTAACAACGGCACCGATGGTGCTGATGGAGGAGCGGGCTACGAAGTACTCACGGGAACCATTACGGTCAGTTCCGGACAAATCAGCCAGTTCAATACCGGCGCCTGTCCGGTTGGAAAAGTGGCAATGTCCGCCGGAATAGAACAGCCATTTGATAATTTCACCAAAGTTCGGCTTAACACACTTATTCACCTCTACCCGGTGGTCGCCACAAGACGCTGGACCATTGCGGTAGATAATCAGTCCAGTTCCAGCCGAACCTGGACCTGGCACGTCGTGTGCATAGCTGGCGGCCCATAAGGCTAAGCGCTGAAATCCAAAAATAGCCGGATACTTTTTAACAAAAGTATCCGGCTCTGCATATCTTTTATCAGCAGATTTGAATGAAGTCCGGGCGACCTGGCTCAAGCATACCGGGCTATTTTGGTCGCATTTACAGCAGTCTTTTGAGCACACTCCAACCCCGTAGATAGATCAACGATCAGATCGGCAACATGTTCAATTCCCACGGATAGCCTCAATAAAGTAAATTCAATACCGGCTTGCTGCCGTGCCTCGTCTGACATCGCAGCATGGGTCATGCTGCCAGGATGGCATATCAAGCTTTCCACACCGCCCAGGGACTCGGCCAGCGTGAAACACCTCAAGCCGTCCAAAAAGGCCCGTAATTCCACTTCCCCACCCTCCAATTCGAAACTGATGATGGCACCAAAGCCGGATTGCTGCGCCCTGGCCAGACGGTGATCCGGGTGTGTGCTCAGGCCGGGGTAATGCACCTGGCGCACAGCGGCATGATTATTCAGAACCCTGACGATAGCCTGCGCATTCTCTTCATGGCTGCGTAAACGTGCATGCAATGTACGCAGCCCCCTCATGGTTTGACTACAATCCCACGGTGATGCTGTTGACCCAATGCAATTGGCCCACCAGGCCAGCTCTTCCAGCAATGCCGGAGTTTTGGCAACGACCGTACCACCGACAACATCACTGTGGCCGTTGATGTACTTAGTGGTTGAGTGCACCACAATATCGGCACCCAGTGACAATGGTTGTTGCAGCAAAGGTGTCAGGAAAGTATTGTCCACCACCAGCAAGGCCCCGCATTCCCGGGCCAGTACAGCCATGGCCCGGATGTCGGTGATGCGCAACAACGGGTTACTGGGCGTCTCGACCCAGATCATCTTAGGGCGGTGTCGAACGCAAGTCTTACGCACGGCATCCAGATCCGTAAAATCAACAAATTGCGTTTTGAAGCGCCCCGCATCCGACAGCGATGAGAACGCACGATAGCAACCGCCATAACAATTGTGCGGTGCAAGAATGGTATCGTTATGTTTCAGCAGCTGTGTCACCAGCACCACTGCTGACATGCCCGTATTGGTAATCACCGCACCATGACCGCCCTCCAGGTCAGAAATGGCCGTCGCCAGAACATCACGGGTTGGATTGCCGCTACGGGAATAATCATATTCGCGTTTGCCATCCAGTCCGTTAAAACTGTAGTTGGAAGACAGGTAGACCGGCGGCATCACTGAACCATACTGCCCGTCAGTATCAATGCCTGCACGAACCGCTTTGGTAATTTTTTGGTGTTTCATGATGATCGCCTTGTTTCCATGTTGAGATTATTGATAAATCTCATTGGAAACTCCGGCGAAGCCGATGGGAAGGAACGGCCCATCACATTCAAAATGTGCTACCAGTTCGCTCATTTTCCGGTTGTCCGGGAGGACATCCGCAGGAGTTGGCACCTTTACGGGATGGTTAATCCCGAAGGTTGCCCCAGCGTCAAAGGGCCTGTCCCTCAGCTGGTCTCAATGAGTATCAATATCCATATTAACCAAGACAGCAGCAGAGTCAAGCCCCCTGTTACCTAGAACATGTAGGAGCCGCGTCTCGCGGCGATACTCTTTTCACAAGCATTGCCAAACAAAAATCGCCGCGAGACGCGGCTCCTACAAGCTACGGCGTGTACCAGATTGGTGAGGTATAGGCACGCTCCTGGTGAGTTGTCTCGGCTCCTTTGGGTATTTCTATTCCGAAACGGAATGCGTCGTAAACAACCCAGCGTGGGGTCGGGATTTCAATTACCCGGGCATAATAAAAAGCGCTCTGCTTTGGATCGAAGTCAGGATCGGTCCAGACTGTGGCGAGTTCTGAGGCACCAATGGTGTTGAGCCAGTTTGCAGCCGGGACGTCCACCGTGTTGCCCACCAGGGGTAAAACACCGTTGCTATCCAACTCGCGTCCGGCTGACCATGCAACATCATAGACCTTTTCATGCGTCTTGCCTTTTCTGTCCAGCCAGCCTTTGACGATCTGGATTCGGTCGAGATTGGCGCCAATCGGATCCCGAAGCGCATAAACCATGAACGTAGGATTACCATCGGCATCTTTGCCGAGGATCTCGCCACCCATTGGTACGCCTTTCTCATAACCGCGGAAGGCAGGTTGGCGACTGTTCAGGTCTTCGGCAGTGTAGTCCCAACCAGCGAAGAAACGCACCATCATGCGCGGCCCCGTGGTGGCATAAACCTCTTTACGTTCCATCGCGTCCCAGATGGCAGCACGGGTGTTTTCTTTGGCCCATACGCCCGTATAACCCGATGCGACCAGTTGATAACCTTCGAAGGTACCAAACTTTGATTTCATGAATGGATGCATCATGCGCCTGGGGCTCGGTTCCACGTTGGTGGCCTTGCCGAAGAAATTATCCTCTTCAGCAGTCGAGAGCGCAGTATGACTGTCGGTCGAGCCAACCATGCCAAACTTATAGGGGTTGATGCCGAACTTCTTTTCCAGCAACAAGCCGTTTTTAAGCGCCTCGCGTGCGTATTCATACTGCAGCATGTCGGGAGTCTTGGCCTCAGAAAGGTCGAGATTGCCTGCATCCCATGTCTCGTAATCCGCGAAAGCGTCATCAGGTGACAGTAATGGATGTGCTTCGCCATCACCCTTTATCTGGGTTGCCTCGTAAAGTGGTTCCCACTTTGCCCGGGCCTCGATATAGTCGTCATCGACCTTGCGACCCGTGAACTGGCGCTCGACGGGGAACATGATTCCGTTAGACAGGTTACCGTTATGGGCGATGGCCAGCACCGAACCACCGGTTTTGGCCTCGTAGTTTTCAAGATACTTGTAAAATTCCAGAGGATCGGTCGAGCCCACCGGCGCCTGGGTCGTATAAGGTACGACCTGGCCAGCTTTTTCTGCACCCTCGCGGAAAATCGCATTACGGTGCAGGTTGTTACCCTTGTCCAGTGATGTCCACTCAAAACCAATGAATGCCGTGAAAGAGCCCGGATCGTTGAACCGCTCAGCGGCATCAACCACCTTCTCCCAGATCGTCGCATAGGTCTTCCCACCCGGTGAGTAATCGGCCATCATTTCCGGGTCAATCTTTCCTTGTGAGAAAGTCCCGATTAAGCTTAGCGCGGCCGCTGCAGAAGCATCACCACCAGCCTGCAGACCTTCGTACCAGGGTTTGGCCTGGTCATATTTGATGATGTCGGGATCACCCGCTGCAAGATCATTGAAGAAGCCCATGCCATCGGAATGGTCGGCGATCACCAGCCAGTCCAGTGGGCGGCCAAGCCTGGCTGGCTGACCGCTTGATGCTATCACTTCCTCACCGCGGGCAAAACGGTAGGCATCGTCCAGGCCAAGTCGTGCACCGAACAGGCCGGCATCCATTGAAAGACCGGTATGCAGGTGCGTATCTCCCCAGAATACCCGGTCGGGAAAGCTGCGTTGCGCGTAGGGTGAATATGCCTTGCCGGCATATAGGCCTGACAACGATTCTTTTGTGGGCGCAATCTGTGCGAATACGTTTGTCGTTGCGCCGACAAATAAAAATATGCACAGGAGATTAGAGTTTAAACGTGAATAGAAACGGGAATTCTTGGAAGTGTAGATTTGTGTCAAGAACATGGGTTGTGCTCCTTTCAATATCTGCTGCGAGATGATTTTGAGTGGGTGCATCTTAGTATAACGGCAAGATCGCTGCGGGGACGCGGCTCCTACAGAAGAGCAGGATCGCCGCGAGACGCGGCTCCTACAAAAAACCCCGGCGGGTGCCGGGGTTTAATTACTACCTGGAGTTCATACAAATATATTATTTGTCTTCATCCTTGTTTTCGTCGACTTCTTCAAACTCGGCGTCAACCACGTCATCAGAGGCGGCTTCGGCTGAACCTTCACCACCCTCTGCTGCGGCTTGTTGTGCCTGTGCTTCGGCTGCGGCCTGCTCATAGATAACCTGGGCAGCTTCAGTCAGCTTGGCGGTTGCAGCATCGATGGCTTCTTTGTCATCTTCCTTCATGGCTGCTTCAACATCTTCGATCGCAGTTTCGATATTCTTGCGAGTATCGTCATCGAGCTTGTCACCCATATCCTTCATGCTTGAACGGGTGGCGTGAACCATGGCGTCAGCGCTATTGCGTGCAGTAACCGTTTCGTGGAACTTACGGTCTTCTTCAGCATGCGCTTCGGCATCCTGCACCATGTTTTCAATCTCTTCTTCAGAGAGACCGGAACCGGATTCAATTTCAATCTTCTGTTCCTTGCCCGTCGCGCTGTCTTTGGCGCTCACGTGCCTGATTGCGTTGGCGTCGATATCGAAGGTAACCTCGATCTGTGGCATGCCACGCATGGCCGGTGCAATACCTGCAAGATCAAACCTTGCCAGTGATTTATTCGCGCTGGCGATCTCACGTTCACCCTGCAACACATGCACGGTTACCGCGGTCTGGTTGTCTTCAGCTGTTGAGAAAATCTGCGATGCCTTGGTCGGGATCGTGGTGTTCTTCTCGATCAACTTGGTCATCACACCGCCCATGGTTTCAATACCGAGCGATAACGGGGTGACATCCAACAACAGTACATCTTTGACTTCACCGGATAACACGCCACCCTGAACAGCCGCGCCCAGAGCAACCGCTTCGTCAGGATTGATATCCCGGCGTGGTGCCTGGCCGAATAATTCAGTCACAGCCTTTTGCACCATTGGCATACGGGTCTGCCCGCCCACCAGAATTACGTCGGCGATTTCATCGATCTTAAGACCGGCATCATTCAGTGCTGTACGGCAGGGACCGATGGTTTTCTTGACCAGGTCTTCCACCAGTGACTCCAGCTTGGCACGGGTCAGCTTGATATTCAGATGCTTGGGACCACTGGCGTCGGCCGTGATGTACGGCAGATTGATTTCAGTCTGCTCTGAAGTAGACAACTCAATCTTGGCACGCTCGGCACCTTCTTTCAGACGCTGCAGAGCGAGCGGATCGTTACGCAGGTCAACACCCTGGTCTTTCTTGAACTCAGATACCAGGTAGTCGATAACGCGTTTGTCAAAATCTTCACCACCGAGGAAGGTGTCACCGGAAGTAGACAACACTTCGATCTGGTGCTCACCATCAACATCAGCAATTTCAATGATGGATACATCAAACGTACCGCCACCGAGGTCATAGACAGCAACCTTGCGCTCACCACCCTTCTTGTCGACGCCAAATGCCAAAGCAGCAGCAGTCGGTTCGGAAATTACACGACGCACCTTCAGACCGGCAATCTTGCCTGCATCTTCAGTTGCCTGCCGTTGGTGGTTGTTGAAGTAGGCCGGTACCGTGATAACGGCTTCGATCACATCTTCACCGAGATAATCCTCGGCTGTTTTCTTCATCTTCATCAGAATACGGGCAGCAATTTCCGGCGGTGCCATTTTCTTTCCACCTGCTTCCACCCATGCATCGCCATTGTCAGCTTTGACAATCTTGTAAGGCACGAGGTCCATATCCTGCTGCACCACATCTTCAGAAAACTTACGTCCGATCAGACGTTTTATAGCAAATAAAGTATTGGTCGGGTTGGTGACAGCCTGGCGCTTGGCCGCCTGGCCCACCAGTACTTCATCATCCTTGGTGAATGCAACAATGGATGGCGTTGTACGGTCACCCTCTGCATTTTCAATTACCCTGGGCTCGCCACCTTCCATCACCGCAACGCAGCTGTTGGTGGTACCCAGATCGATTCCTATGATCTTAGCCATTTAGATTCTCCAAAAATATACTATTAAATTGATGTTCTGAAACATGGGGTCTTAACCCCTGTTTTCAACACTAGTGGAGTACCCTCCACTAGTTCAGGGTTTGCGTGACACGACGACCTTGGCCGGCCTGATCAGACGTTCATGCAACTTGTAGCCTTTTTCAAGTACGCCGATAACGGTATTTTCATCGTGATCCGGCGATGGCAACATGGTCATTGCCTCGTGGTGTTCAGGGTCAAACGCCTCACCCTCAGGATTGATGGTCTCCAGACCGTGGTCGCCCATGACTTTGGTCAGCATCTTCATGATCAACTGCTTGCCTTCTCTAAGCGCTTCTACCGTGGCTGCCGGGTCTTGAGCAGCTTCCAGGCCCCGCTCAAGACTATCGCGCACCGGTAACAAGTCGCTCATGAATCGTTCCAGCGTCCTGCGACGGGATTTTTCATGCTCACGTACCAAGCGCTTGCGCAGGTTTTCCATATCAGCCTTCATCAGCAACATGGCCGTCTTTGCATCTGCAGCTTCCTGCTGTGCCGCGGCCACCGCGTCTTCGAGGATATCGATTGGGTCATCAGAGACCTGCTCTATGGTCTCTTCCTGTACTTCTTCAGGGCTGTCTTCGATATTTTGTTCGTTGTCACTGTTTTGTGCAGTCACTGTCATTGCTCCTGGCTTGTAAGGAGGACTTCTCCCTACATTTAATGTCTCGTCCTGATATGGGGTTTGGCAACGGTGATTCAAGCAGCGATACCATAAGGGCAGTTCTATTATTTGCTTGTTGCCTCTGCATAGCCGTACGGTCTTAACATGCGGCCCACGCTCTGCGTTATAATTTCCCGGCGTGCGATCAGCATGCTTTTGAAATCATGCCTTGATCCTGGACCGCATGCTAAGCCAGAGGCAACAAGCAAATAATAGAGATACCTTTTACTATGCTTATCCACCTCCAAATCAAAAACTTTGCGATTGTGCCAGAACTGGAGCTGAGCTTCCGTGAAGGATTTACTGCTATCACCGGCGAAACGGGTGCCGGCAAATCTATCCTGGTGGATGCGCTGGGTTTGCTATTGGGAGATCGCTCCGATAGCACATGGGTGAGTCCCGGGGCCAAACGGGCTGAATTGGCTGCCGAGTTTTCAGTCGAAAACAATGCCGCTGCAAGACAATGGCTGGAAGAGTTTGAATTGTCGGCAGATGACAGTTGTCTGCTGCGCCGCACAATAAACAGTACCGGACGCTCCCGCGCATTTATCAATGGCTCACCGGTGACGGTTGCACAAATTCAGCGACTCGGTGACTTGTTGGTAGAAATTCATGGCCAGAATGAACACCTGCGCCTGACGAAGTCCAGCGAACAGTTCAGACTGCTTGATGGCAGCGGGGACTACTCGCAGGAGATTGAATCACTGCAGACAGCCTATACAGGCTGGAAACATATCAGTGATGAATTGGATGCGCTCGAATTGGATACATCTGTTTCTGCGTCTGATCTGGAATTTTTGAGTTTCCAGTTAGACGAACTGTTACAACACGACCTCAGCACCGATGCGGTAGATAAGCTGCAAACAGAACATGACCGGCTTGCCTCCGGTGGCGCCTTGCAGGAAACATTAACAGCAGCCATCGAGTTACTCGAACCCGAAAACTCACCTGCCAGCACCGGCGTCAATGCGAGACTCGTCAGCACACTTGGTCAGTTGCAGCCTTTTATCCCGCTGGATAACGACATTTCCGATGCTTGCCAGATGCTGCAGGAAGCTGCGGTTAACTGCGGTGAAGCCATCGGTTCGCTCAGAGCTGCACGTGACCGGGTTGATCTCAGCCCTGCCCGGTTTGAAGAAGTTGCAAATCTGCTTGGCCAGTTAGGTGACCTGGCACGTAAACACCGCGTGAAAATGGATGGTCTTGAGGAAGTCCGGGATAACCTGACAACACGTATCAAACGTGCAGGAGGCGCTGAACAACTGCGCAACAAGCTCTCAGAAGACCTGGCCGTTTGCCTTGATGTATACCGGCGTGCTGCAAATCAACTGCATCGATGCCGCAAACAGCATGCTCGTAAATTATCTGCTCAGGTGATCAGTCTGATGTCTGATTTGGGCATGGCCGGGGGCGTTTTTGAACTCGCGGTGTCACACACCCCTAAGCGCCTGCCAGCTTTTCGGGGTGATAACGAGTTGACAATCAATATCAGTGCAAATCCCGGTTCCGCACCCGGACCATTGAACAAGATCGCATCCGGTGGAGAGCTCTCCCGGATCAGCCTCGCTATCAAGGTGGCTGCGACGGGCGAAAATGAAGCCGTTACCCAGGTTTTTGATGAGGTTGATGCCGGCATTGGTGGTGACACGGCCAATTCAGTTGGCCGGTTACTGAAACGTCTTGCATTAAAGGGCCAGGCCTTGTGTGTGACGCACCTGGCGCAGGTGGCAGTTTGCGCCACGCATCAGTTACAGGTCATTAAGGAATCCGGCAAGGCTTCAACGCAGGTGGATACCAGCTTGTTGGATGACAAGAGCCGAATCGATGAAATCGCCCGTATGTTGAGCGGACGGATTTCAGAGCAGAGCCGGGCACATGCAATTGAACTATTAGAGGCTGCCGGGAACTAGCCTTTTGGGCGCACGTAAAGAACCATGCTGTGGTCTACGATCTCGTAACCATGTTCAGCTACAATTTTCGCCTGCAGTTTTTCAATTTCCTGGTTAACAAACTCGGTCACTTTGCCGGTTTCAACACAAACCATGTGGTCATGGTGCTCGCCGGAGTCCAGCTCATAATATGCCTGGCCACCTTCAAAGTTGTGTTTAACGACCAGTCCCGCTGCTTCAAACTGGTTGAGTACACGATATACCGTCGCCAGTCCGAGATCTTCGCCGGCTTGCATTAATACACGATAAATATCATCTGCTGTCAGGTGCCTGGAACCCGCCTCCTCCAGCAATTCCAGTATCCTTTTTCGTGGCTGTGTTACTTTCAGGCCAACTTTTCGAAGATCTCCACCCTGCACTATTATGTCCTCAACAAAAATTATTTTAACAGCCCTGTTCTTAAGGACTGCGTACTATTGTATCATTCACGGCCTTGATCTCTACTATCAACCTTAGTTGAAGAAAATAAATGACCCGGTTCCTGTTTATTGCACTGCTTGCTGTCCTGACACTAAATTCAGGATGCCAGATCATTTACAAACAAAATGTTCAACAGGGTAATGCCCATGAACAGGATGATCTGGACCAGGTGACGCTTGGCATGAGCAAAAAACAAGTTGCTTACCTGCTGGGGACGCCGGCTATTCATGACCCTTTTCATCAGGACCGCTGGGACTACATTTCACTATTAAGCCGTCGCGGAAACGAACCGGTACGCCGCCTCGTCACGCTGTGGTTTGAGAATGACCAACTGATAGCGACCGATGGCATTGGCGATTCGGCCGGTGGCGACATCAAGGCACTTGATGAAACCATCGCAGCCGTCACCGACATGGACGACAACGCCAGGGCCCGCAGAACTGAGCTTGTTACAGATGATGGGGTTATCAACTGGACACTGCAACTGGGTGCTTTCAACACACACGATGAAGCATTGGAATTCGCTGCAGAAGTCAGGGCAAAAGGATTTGAAGCAGAGATGGTTGAGCAGGTGGTTCCGGGACTGGGTACACGTCACCAGGTACGTTCCGGTTTATTCGATACCTTCAATGAAGCCCGCGTGATGCTGCAGCGCATAGAAAAAGAAATGAAGCTTATCGGTATTACCGTCCCGGTGGATATTCCGTTAAAACAAGAATAATGAAGAAGAGAGCAGCTTCGCTGCTCTCTTCTTCACTTTTACAATGTCTGTTTTAATGCCCTTTGTCGTCTGACTTCCTTAGGGTCGATCAGCAGCGCCCGATAGATCTCTACCCGGTCGCCATCACGCAACTCCTGCTCCATGGTTGCCTTTTGCCCGAATATGCCAACTTTGGCCTCATCCAACTCAAAGCCTTCAAACCTTGCAACAATTCCCGACTGCTCGATAGCATCAGCAACGGTCGCAGCCGCCGCGAGATCCAGCTTGATCAATTCCTGCCTTTCCGGCATGGCCAACACAACTTCTATGCGCATTGATACACCTCGTCAGCACGTTTACAAAAATCATCCAGCAAGCGATCTGCAATTTTGCCGAACCCTTTACCAAACACCTTTGCGACCGGCCCGCGCCGCATCTCAAAATCCAGGTGTAGCCTCACTCTACAGCCATCTTCACCCAACTGGAGGAAAGACCAGGCACCCTGCAAGTCTCTGAACGGCCCCTTCAGCAACTTCATATCAATGCGTTCATTAAAATGCAGTGTGTTAATCGTGGTAAATTTCTGTATCACACCGGCAACCGAAACCGTCAGCGAAGCTGTTTGCTCCTCTTCCGTTTGCTCACTAACAAAAGTGGCTGTACACCAACTAAGAAAGTCCGGATATGCAGGCACGTCCTGAACCAGGTGGTACATATTTGCTGCGCTGTGGACAACCAATGCTGATCGTTCAATTTTCATAAGGAAAATTTTACACGATTAGTTCAACACACAGTAAAATAGAAGTAATGAAGAAAAAGACCACAAAAAAGGGTACCAAAACCATTGCGCTGAACAAACGTGCACGCTTTGAATACCATATCGATGAACGGATCGAGGCTGGATTATCCCTTGAAGGCTGGGAAGTCAAATCCCTGCGTGAATCCCGGGTGCAGTTCGCTGACAGTTATATATTGCTAAAAGACAATGAAGCATTCCTTTTCGGTTGCCGCATTGATCCTCTGCCAACAGCCTCAAAACACATCACAGCTGACCCGACCCGCACACGCAAGTTACTGATGCACCGGCGTGAAATCGACCGGATCACGGGACTGGTTGAGCGCAAGGGTTTTACCGTCGTGCCCACTGCCATGTACTGGTTACGCGGAAAAGTCAAAGTGGAAATCGGAACCGCCAAGGGTAAGAAAGCACATGACAAACGTGCTGATCAGAAAGACCGCGATTGGCAGCGGCAAAAAGCCCGTATACTCAAACACGGTTGAACTCCGGGGTAATTGTGACCACCTCCTGTGGTTTCTGTACCCGTAAAGGATCGTTCTGTGTCCTAATAACAACGCATAGAGTAGTATGTCTGTATGTCTAGTAATCAAGACGCTCAAATGCCGAAACTTATCCGTATTGGTATCGCAGACAAGAGTCCGCTGATGCGTTCAGCACTGCAAATGTTGCTGACAGAAGACGGCCGCTTTGAGGTCGTGTGCACTTGCAAGAACGCGCAGGAATTCCTGGCAAAAGTTGGTGATGTCAAAGTTGATGTGGCAATTGCCGGCTGGGTCATCCCCCCCGGTGACGCACGATTTATTCTTGATCATTTACGACCCCGCCCAAACGCACCAAAAGTCATCGTATATTCAGGTATCGAGAGTGAAACTGTGCCGGCACATGTGCTGGCACACGGCGGTGCCGCTTATGTATCCAAGAATGAAGAACCCGAATACCTGCTCGATACGGTCGCTCAAGTCGCACATGGGCGGATGGTGTTTCCGTACCTCGATGTCAGCAGGATCAATGACAACCCATTGTCATCATTGACCAAACGTGAACTGGAAATTCTCTCATCGCTGGCAGCGGGCAGAACCAACAAACAAATTGCTGCAGAAAAAGGCGTCTCAGCCAATACCGTGAAGTATCACATCAGAAACCTGTTCGAGAAGCTCAGCGTTAGCAATCGCGGCCAGGCCATCGCACTTTATTTGAAGGCCTGATCCCACTTAAATACGTACACCCTTTCTTATGGGTAGGTTTTATCCCACCCAAATAAGTGCCTCTCTACCCCCCTTATGCATATTTCGGTGCATCAGCACCTTTCTTATACTACTTCGCAAGCATTCAGGCACCGCAAGGAAGGACAATGAGCGAATACCCCACACTGAAAAATCACCTCGTTGACTGGGCAAACGATTCCACTGACAAAATCGCCATTGCACAAACCATCGAAACAATCGCCGAGGCCTGCATTGAAATCTCTGCCCTGGTCGCACGCGGCCCCCTTGCCGGCGAACTGGGCGCAGAACAAGGTGACAATGCGGATGGCGACACCCAGAAAGCGCTGGATTTAATTGCCAATGATCTGATCATTGAGGCCATCCAGTCGGCACCGGTGGCCTGCCTTGTTTCCGAGGAGCTTGAAGACCCGTTCCCGATCAAGAAAGGAGCGCCATTATACGTTGCAACAGACCCGCTCGACGGTTCCTCTAATATCGACACCAATGTTTCTGTTGGAACAATTTTCTCAATCCTGCCAGCCATCCAGGGTGAAAATGACGAATGTCGCCTGCTGCAACCCGGCACTGCTCAAGTAGCTGCAGGATATGTTATTTATGGGCCGCAAACCGCAATGGTACTGACCGTTGGTGATGGTTCCATGATATTTACACTGGATCCGCGCACAGGTGCGTTCCGCCTGACAAGTGCGGACATATCCGTTCATACCGACACCACTGAATTCGCCATCAACAGCTCAAATTCCCGCCAATGGGACGGTCACATAAAAGCCTATGTAGACGACTGTTTGAGGGGTGAAGACGGGCCGCACGGCGCTAACTACAATATGCGCTGGGTCGCATCCCTGGTGGCGGAATGCCATCGTATCCTGTCGCGTGGCGGCATTTTCCTCTATCCGGGAGATATCCGCCAGGGCTACGCAGCCGGTCGCCTGCGCCTGGTATATGAATGCAACCCGATCGCTTTCCTGATTGAGCAAGCCGGCGGGTCTGCCTCTACCGGCACACAACGGATCATGGATATTCAGCCAGCAGATATCCACGAACGCGTGCCGATGATCTTTGGATCTCTTCATGAAGTAGAACTGGTCGAGCAATACTACGCCGACCTCAACCCCTATCACGAACGCCCCCAACTGTTCGGAAACCGCAGCTTGCTGCGAAACTGAGGCAAGGAAAACAACATGTCTGTAAAACATCCTATTATTTCCGTTACTGGTTCATCCGGTGCCGGTACGTCCTCGGTCAAACAAACCTTCGACCGTATCTTTGAACGTGAAGCCATCAAGGCCACTGCGATCGAAGGTGATGCCTTTCACCGTTACGACCGTGTTGATATGAAAGCGGTAATGGCAGAAGAAGCTGAAAAAGGTAACCACCATTTCAGTCACTTTGGTCCCGAAGCAAATCGCCTGGAAGACCTCGAAAGCGTGTTCCAGCAATTCGGTGAAGATGGTACAGGACGTATCCGCAACTATGTACACGATGAAACCGAAGCCGAACGACATGGCACACCGCCAGGGACATTTACGGACTGGCGCCCAATCCCTGACGACACTGAGTTGTTGTTCTATGAAGGTCTGCATGGTGCGGTAGTAACAGAGGAAGTCAATCTCGCCCAGCACTGTGACCTCAGCGTCGGGGTTGTACCGGTGATCAATCTTGAATGGATTCAGAAAATCCATCGCGACAGGGGTGACCGCGGTTATTCAACCGAAGCCATCCGCGACACAATCCTGCGCCGGATGCCGGATTACATCAGCTATATCTGCCCGCAATTTACTGAAACCGACATCAACTTCCAACGGGTACCCACCGTGGACACGTCGAATTCATTTATTGCACGCTACATTCCAACTGCAGATGAATCCATGGTCGTGATCCGTTTCAAAAACCCGCGTGGCATTGATTTCCCCTACCTGGTCTCAATGATCCACGACAGCTTCATGTCACGTGCCAATACGATCGTGATCCCGGGCGGCAAGCTGGATATCGCCATGCAACTGATTCTGACACCACTGATTCTGCGGTTGATGGAACGCAAGCGCCGCACACGTTGAGCGCAGCTGGCAATGTTTGAATTTCAGCCAACTGCTATTGTTTGGGACCTTGATGGGACCCTTGTTGATTCGGCGCCGGACCTGGCTTCAGCGCTGAACATCGTTCTTGATAAGCGCGGTTTTTTCAACCACTCCATCGACGTGGTTCGGACGATGATCGGTAATGGTGTGCCAAAACTGGTTGAGAGAGGTTTCAATGCAGTCGGAATGCGCCTGGACGCCGGCCAACTCGATGAGTTGGTGGAAATATTCGTTAAAGAGTATACGGCTTGTGCAACCGAGCAAACCCGGCCCTACCCCATGGTTGTTGAAGCACTGGATCAATTCCGTGACATGAATATCCCTATGGGTGTGTGCACCAACAAACCGGAAGCCATTTCGCGCCAGATTCTCGAAGGCCTCAGTCTGGCAGAATATTTCAGCAGCGTGGTTGGCGGCGATACAACCAGCACCCGCAAACCAGACCCACAACCTGTACTGGCCTGTCTTCGCGAACTGGTCTCGGAACCGGTATCGAGCCTGATGATCGGAGACTCCGTGCACGATGTACATGCCGCCCATGCAGCAGGTGTTACTGTTGGTGTCGTTCCCTGGGGATACAGATCTGCCCCCGCGGAAGAACTGGGAGCAGATTTCGTTATACACGATATGGCCGGGTTACCCGGGTTGATTCGTGATGCGGGACAGGTGCTACAACAGACTGCCCATTGATTTAAACGCGGTCTGAGTACCGCCTGGTAGAAATTCAGCTACTAAAAATTTAATTGAAGCGAGGAAAATATTATGGACCAATCCGGCCGTTATGCAGACTTAAGTCTGAGAGAAGAAGACCTGATCGCAGGTGACAACCACATGCTGGTTGCCTACACGATGACACCCATGCCGGGCTTTGGTGGCTACCTGGAAACAGCGGCCCACTTCGCGGCAGAGTCATCAACGGGTACCAATGTCGAGGTTTCTACCACCGATGATTTCACCAAGGGTTTAGATGCCCTGGTTTATGAAATCGACGAGGCCAACGGCATCATGAAGATTGCCTATCCGATCGAGCTGTTTGATCGCAATATCATTGATGGCAGGACCATGATTGTTTCATTCCTGACACTGGCAATCGGTAACAACCAGGGCATGGGTGATGTCCAGTGCTCGCAGATGCAGGATTTTTATGTGCCGCGCAAGTTGCTGCAACTCTATGATGGCCCTTCAAAATCCATCAACGACCTTTGGAGTTTACTGGGTCGTGATTACAATGACGGGGGCTATATCGCTGGTACCATCATCAAGCCCAAACTTGGCCTGCGCCCCGAACCATTCGCTGAAGCAGCTTACCAGTTCTGGCTCGGTGGTGATTTCATCAAGAATGATGAACCACAGGGCAACCAGGTGTTCTGCCCTATGAAAGAGGTGATACCACTGGTTGCAGACGCCATGAAACGCGCCCAGGATGAGACCGGCGAAGCAAAACTGTTCTCGGCCAATATAACTGCCGATGACTATCACGAAATGTGTGCCCGTGCCGATTTCGTGCTCGAAACATTCGGTGAAGATTCTCCTCGTGTTGCCTTCCTGGTTGATGGCTATGTCGGCGGCCCGGGCATGGTCACAACGGCTCGCCGTAACTATCCGGAGCAGTACCTGCACTATCACCGCGCGGGTCATGGTGCGGTTACATCACCCTCTTCCGTACGTGGTTACACCGCTTTTGTATTGGCGAAAATGTCGCGACTGATGGGTGCTTCCGGCATTCATGTAGGCACCATGGGCTACGGCAAAATGGAAGGCGGTCAGG
>Ga0164313_10002683_pt1 | contig 15905 bp, 14 predicted proteins | sample GuaBasSedimGuay4_FD_113735 | JGI IMG/M metagenome (GOLD analysis project Ga0164313, IMG submission 113735) | Subseafloor sediment microbial communities from Guaymas Basin, Gulf of California, Mexico - Guay4, Core 4569-4, 0-3 cm | ecosystem: Environmental > Aquatic > Marine > Hydrothermal vents... | reverse complement strand
GGAAACAGCGGACGAATAGGACGATCGATCAGACGACAGGTCAGGGTTTCTTTCTCGGTTGGGCGTCCTTCACGTTTGAAGAAGCCGCCCGGGATACGCCCTGCAGCGTAGAATTTTTCCTGGTAATTAACCGTCAGGGGGAAGAAATGCTGGCCAGGCTTGGCCTCTTTTCGCCCTACAACAGCGACCATCATGACGGTATCGTCCATGTTGACCATAACGGTGGCACTTGCCTGGCGGGCAATTTCACCCGTCTCGATTGTTACGGTATGATCACCGAATTTAAATGACTTTGTCAGTTTTTGCACGTTTAGTTTCCCGCTTTATGTGAAGGGCCACCTGGCCCTTTTACGCCTGTTTTCAGGCAATACTTTCAAATACAGTCAATCGCTGCCGGAACCAGTGTTGCGACAGATTTTGACCATTATATATAGGACAATCAGTTTTAACGACGCAGACCAAGACGTTCGATCAGGTCACGATAACGCTGGATTTCCTTTTTCTTCAGGTAGTCCAGAAGGCTGCGACGCTGATTAACCAGGCGTAACAGACCGCGACGTGAATGGTGGTCATGCTTGTGTGACTTGAAGTGCTCGGTCAGATGCTGAATCCGTGATGTCAGCAATGCCACCTGGACCTCTGGGGACCCGGTATCATTTTCTGAACGTTTAAACTCGCTTACAACTTTGCTCTTGCTTTCTGCATTAATAGACATGGTTCCGTCTCCATGAATAGAGCCCCGTGATTCCTGGACCTTCACAGCACAGGATTGCGCTGGATGTCCTCAAAAACCGGTAGCCCCAAGTTTTCGTTAGCCGCCCATTTTAACTTGCACGCCAGACTCAAACAAGCTTTAGTGGCAACCCAAAAGGAAAAAACCAAATCGCCCGCAAACTGATATTTCGCACCGTAGGGTGGACATTTATGTCCACCGTGCCAAAATCCGAATTACGGGAAAACGGCGGGGGTTCTCTGGTCAAAGCATGGTGGTATATCAAACAGCAACCCGGTGGACATAAATGTCCACCCTACGTTGATGTAAGGTTGAATACCTCTGACCCGGTGGACATAAATGTCCACCCTACGTTGATGCAAGGTTGAATACTCTTGTTGGTTGCAGGACGTTTGTGTCTGATAGATCGGCGAGGCCGAGCAAATTGTCATTTGAATCATAAACACGTACCTTGCCGACCGGCACCCCCTCAACCAAAACAGGAAAGTGGTTACCGTGCCTGAATTTAGCATGCTGGTCTTCATCAAGGTCTATTCTCGGCCAGCCAGGCAACCCAACGTCTACAGGCAAAAGGTACGCTTCCAGGCCGCCAGAATCTTTAGCATTTTGAAGCTGCTCGAGCAAAACCATCGGGTATGACTCGAACGGCTCTACCGATAAACGTCGCAGTTGGATCAGGTGCGCGCAGCTGCCCAGCGCTTTTGCGATATCCTCAGCCAGCGTTCTGATGTAGGTACCCTTGGAACAGTGCACCTCAAAGGTTAATTCCGGCGGTTGCCAGCTCATAAGTTGGATCGCATGAATCGTTACAGGCCGCGCGGGGCGCTCGATTTCAATGCCGGCGCGTGCATATTCATAGAGCGGTTTACCCTCGTGCTTCAAGGCAGAGTACATCGGGGGAACCTGCTCAATATCACCTACAAATGTTTGCAGTGTCTGAACCAGCTTGTCGGTGCCAATATCCTCTACCGGGCAGGTGTGAATAAGCTCGCCTTCAATATCACCTGTGGTCGTCGCTTCGCCGAGTTTAGCGGTGGCTCGGTATTTTTTACCTGCTTCCAGCATGAAGGCTGCCGTTTTACTGGCCTCGCCCAGGCAGATTGGCAGCATTCCGGTTGCAAACGGGTCCAGGCTTCCCGTATGACCACCTTTGCGGGCCTGGAAAGTACCACGGACTTTCTGTAATGCACGGTTTGAGGAAATTCCGACGGGTTTGTCCAGCAAGACAACGCCATGAATATTCAGTCCACTTTTACGGCGGCTCACTGGTGCTCCTTCAATGTGATAACTGCGGATACAGCGTTCAGGCGGGTTGACTAGTCCTCGTCGGGTTCTTCGCTGTCAGCCAGCGTTCTTTCGCCATCGCCTTTATCGGCGTTTAACGCCTTGGCAATGAGTGAATCGATATGACTACCCTGCTCCACCGAATCATCATGTAAGAAATGTAGTTCCGGCACATGACGCATACGCATTGCTTTAGCGAGGCGACTGCGCAAGAAAGGTGCCGCCCTGCGCAAAGCTTTCAGGCTTTCTTTCGCCTTCTCAGGGTCAAAAACGGTGATAAATACCTTTGCATGTGAAAGGTCCCGGGTGACTTCAACATCAGACAGGCTGACAAAACCAACCTCCGGATCCTTTACCTCCTGCTGAATCAACCTGGCAAGATCCCGACGCAACTGTCCTGCAACGCGTTCAGATCTGTTGAAATCCCTTGGCATTAAATTGTACCCATCAGTCGAGCGTCCGTGCGACCTCGACCCGTTCGAAGCACTCAATATGATCCCCCGGCTTGACGTCGTTATACATCTTCACGCCAATACCACATTCAGTACCTGACTGAACTTCAGCCGCTTCATCCTTAAATCGTCTCAGCGACTCAAGCTCACCCTCGAAGATCACCACGTTATCCCGCAACACCCTGATCGGGTTGGCACGCTTCACGTGCCCCTCAATAACCAGACAACCCGCAATGGCACCCAGCTTGGATGAACGGAATACATCTTTAACCTCGGCCAGGCCGACAATATTTTCCCGAACCTCGGTGCCGAGCATGCCTGTAATAGCAGCCTTGACCTCGTCAATGGCTTCATAAATGATGCTGTAATAGTGTAAATCCAGGTCATTTTCCTGTATGACTTTGCGTGCAGAATTATCGGCACGCACATTAAACCCAATGATAATTGCGCCTGAAGCATGTGCCAGTGATGCATCCGAGCCGGTAATAGCACCGACACCGGAAGCCACAATATTGACTTTCACCTCATCATTACTAAGCCTGGTCAACGAATCCTTCAGTGCTTCTACGCTACCCTGCACATCAGCACGTATCAGCAGGTTGACTGCCATCTGCTCACCCTTGCCCATATTGTCAAACAGGTTTTGCAGATTGGCTGCCTGCTGCTGAGCAAGGCGTCCTTCACGATGACGATCCTGACGCTGGCCAGCAGCTTCGCGGGCCTTTCTTTCATTGGCCACAACCAGCATTTCATCTCCGGCAAAAGGAACACCGGATAAACCAAGGATAACCGCAGGCATGGATGGACCTGCTGATTCAATCGCCTCGCCACTTTCATTAAACATCGCGCGTACACGACCGAACTCCTGTCCGGCGAGCACCATTTGGCCTCGTTTGAGTGTACCGCTCTGTACCAGTACCGTTGCCATCGGACCGCGGCCTTTATCCAGACTGGATTCAATCACCAGGCCTGTTGCACGGCGTTCCGGGTCAGCTTTAAGCTCCAGCAACTCTGCCTGCAAAGAAATACCCTCAAGCAGGTCATCAATACCTTCACCGGTGATGGCTGAAACGGGAACAAACAGTTCTTCACCACCCCAGTCTTCAGAAATAACTTCTTCCTTGGAAAGTTCGGATTTGACCCGTTCAAGGTCTGCATCTGACTTATCGATCTTGTTCACCGCAACAATCAGCGGTACGCCAGCCGCCCGTGCGTGCTGAATGGCTTCCTTCGTTTGTGGCATCACGCCATCATCTGCAGCGACCACGAGTATGACGATATCCGTCGCTTTCGCACCGCGTGCACGCATGGCGGTAAAAGCCGCGTGTCCCGGTGTATCCAGGAAAGTGATAATGCCGCGATCTGTGTTCACATGGTAAGCACCAATATGCTGTGTGATTCCACCCGCCTCAGAATCGGTCACTTTGGACTTCCTGATATAGTCGAGCAGAGACGTCTTGCCATGATCAACATGACCCATGACCGTCACCACTGGTGGCCGCGTAACACCTTCATCTTCAGACGAAGAAGATTCAGCCAGCAACTCCTGTTCAATACCCTTTTCTTCTGCAGGCTTGGCCGTATGGCCCATTTCCTCGACAACCAGTATGGCCGTATCCTGATCAATGGGCTGGTTGATGGTCACCATCATGCCCATATTCATCAGCACCTTGATCACCTCACCGGCTTTGATTGCCAGCATTTTAGCCAAATCCGATACGGTGATGGTTTCCGGAACCGCGACATCTTTCATCATCGGCGCTGTTGGTTTTTCAAAACCGTGTTCTGTTGGACGTGATGACGTACTGACACGCCTTGCCGGCTTGCGACGTCTTGCTGCGGCGCCGCGTGCTACGTGCAGTTCAGCACGACCATAACGGGTTGAAGGCTTGGCCCGTTCTTTTTTACGTTTACGTTGTTCTTCAGCCACTTTGCGAACACGTTCCGCTTCTTTCTTGCGCTCGCTTTCTTCAGCTTCGCGCTTGGATTCTGCTTCGCGCTGTCGCTGCTCTTCCTCTAGCCGGGTTTGCTCTTCCTGGACCTTGCGAACCTGCGCTTCCTCAGCCAGGCGTACTGCCTCTTCTGCGTCCTGGCGTTGTTTATCCGCATCCGCCTGGGCTTTTACCTCGGCATCTCGCCGTTCCTGGATTTCTTTCAGTGCCTGTTGAGCTTTCTCACGCTCAGGATCATCATCGACCGCACTTTGCAAGACTGCACGATTAACATAGGTACGACGTTTGCGGAACTCCACATTAACGGTTCTTGTCGACGCTCTCGGCCCACTTCCCGCAATACGCAACTCACTCACAGATTTTCGCTTAAGCGTTACCTTACGCGGTGCTGTGGCATCGGTTTCAGCCTTACCGTGTGTGGATCTTAAGTGGGTGAGTAGTTTTTTCTTGTCATCATTGGACACAGCCTCATCGCCGGAGGCAACGATAATACCCGCTTTGCCCATCTGGGTGATCAGCTTATCGACGCTGACACCGAGGACTTCAGCCAATTGTGAAACAGTTACTTTGGACATCTATTTTGCTCCTTGAAGGGCCTGCCGATAAGTGTACTGATAACCCCATAAAACAGGATCAGCGAGTGCACTGGTTCTCAAGACTCCTGGTTTTCTTCTTCAAACCAGGGGGCACGTGCAGCCATAATCAGTGCGGCGGCGTCTTCTTCCGGCATATCATCCACTTCCAGTAATTCATCTACTGCAAGCTCTGCCAGGTCTTCCTGGGTACGGGTTCCCTTTTCTGCCAGGCGAAAAGCCAGGCGCTCGGTCATCCCTTCGAGGCTTAATAAATCCTCGGCAGGGCTGTTCTCATCCAGGGCTTCTTCCTTGGCAATCAACTGTGTCAACAGTGCATCCCGTGCACGACGACGCAACTCAACGACCATGTCTTCATCAAACTCTTCAATTTCCAGCAGTTCAGAATCAGGCACATAAGCCACTTCTTCAATATTGCTGAAGCCTTCAGCAACGAGAATATTGGCAACACCTTCATCTACATCCAGGCGTTCCATAAAGACACTGAGAATTTTTCCAGCCTCATCTTCGGATTTCTTGTCAGCATCCTGCACCGTCAGAATATTCAGTTCCCAACCACTCAGATCGCTGGCCAGCCTGACGTTCTGCCCGCCACGGCCAATGGCCTGTGACAGGTTAGCTTCATCAACTGCAATATCCATCACGCGGCGCTCTTCATCCACAACAATGGAAGCAACTTCAGCCGGTGCCATTGCATTAACTACGAACTGGGCCGGATTATCATCCCAAAGGATAATATCGATTCGTTCACCCGCCAGTTCATTCGATACCGCCTGAACCCGTGAACCACGCATGCCAACACAAGCGCCGATAGGATCAGTTCTTGGATCGTTGGATTTGACTGCAATTTTTGCCCTTTTACCCGGGTCACGGGCACCGCCCATAATAGAGATCAGCTCCTGACCAATCTCGGGAACTTCCAGTTCAAACAGCGCAATCAGGAATTCCTTGATGGTACGGCTGACAAATAATTGCGGACCACGTACATCCGGTTTCACTTCATACAAAAAAGCACGCAAACGATCACCGGGACGCACGGTTTCGCCCTGGATCATATGACGCTGGGCAACGAAGGCTTCCGCATTGCCGCCCAGGTCAAGGTATACATTGCCACGTTCAATACGTTTGACAATACCGTTGATCAATTCACCTTCGCGGTCCTTGTAAGCTTCCACAACTTGTTCACGCTCAGCTTCACGGACACGCTGGACGATGACCTGCTTGGCCGTCTGTGCGGCAATACGACCGAATTCCACGTTATCCATGGGTTCTTCGATATATGTACCGACCTCAATCTCCGGGTTATGTGCGAGCGCGTCCTTGTGCAGGATCTGATGATCCTCGAATTCCATTTCCGCCTCGTCATCGAGAACTTCCCAACGACGGAAAGTTTCATACTCGCCCGTTTCGCGATCAATACTGACGCGCGCCTCAATTTCGTCGCTATGACGTTTGGCGGTCGCCGATGCCAGTGCTGCTTCCAGTGCCTCAAAAATAACGCTCTTGGCAACACCTTTCTCATTGGATACTGCATCTACAACCAGGAGAATTTCTTTAGTCATCTTCTTTTAACTCCGTACAGGGCTCTGCCTCTGCTTTTGCTACTTATCCGTTTTATGCCCGGCCAGGATACTGTCGTAATCCGGAACCAGTCTCGCTTTTGCAATATTGCTGAACTCGAGTGCCACTTCAGTTCCATCCTGATCAACATTGACACCACTCTCACTGACATCCAGGATCGGACCCTGGAATTTACGCCTGCCTTCCTGTGGCACGTACAGGTTAATCTTTACTTCCTGTCCTTTGAACTCGTTAAAATGTGCGAGCGTGAACAGGGGTCTGTCGAGGCCAGGTGAGGAAACTTCCAGATTGTAATGACTCTTGATCGGGTCCTTTACATCCAGCAACGCGGCAGTTTCACGGCTTACAGTCTCGCAATCCTTGATGCCGACACCATCTTCCTGATCAATATATATGCGCAGCACTGAATGTTTCGGATTGGGATTATATTCCAGGCCAATAAATTCATAACCAAGGTCTTCGACCAATGGTTGTAACATTTCATTCAGTTTCTGAACGCTCAAATCAACAACTCCAACTGACTCATTTAACCTGCACCCCTGAATCTCAGGTACAAAAAAAGGGCACACACGCCCCCGACGATCAGCCCCGGAGTACCGAGACCTACCCACTCACGCCAACAAAGGCGTATGCGAAGGCATTATTTCATTTCACCATCCTATCGTCATAAGGACTAACACAAAAAAGGGCCCTGCCGGACCCTCGAAAATATTTGGTAGCGGGGGCAGGATTCGAACCTGCGACCTTCGGGTTATGAGCCCGACGAGCTGCCAGACTGCTCCACCCCGCATCAGCAAGGAAGGCATGATAATGATTTGGTGGACTAATTACAAGCGCTGAATCAGCCGGATTTCAAAAGATTTGTTTGACTGGTGTTTACAAGATGCTATGAGGGGGTATACGCGTAGGGTGGACATTTATGTCCACCGGGTCGCTAGTGAGTTAACCACCATGAATTAACAAGAGAATACCTGCTGTTTTCCCATAATTTTGGTGCTGGCATGGTGGACATAAATGTCCACCCTACGTTTGTCCCGTAATTTTGGTGCTGGTCTGGTGGACATAAATGTCTACCCTACGTTTGCCTGAATAGCCCGGTTTACAGCGCGGAGAAGCTGGCCAGGCAGATTTCAATCAATGAGGATGTAAAGATACCAAGCCCGATAATCATGATGCCGTTCAGGGTCAATGCTGCACCGAAATCTACCGGGGCTGTGATGGCTTTCTCATTCTCCGGCTCATCAAAGTACATATATTTAATGACGCGCAGGTAATAAAACGCCCCCATTACTGCAAATATCACTGCAACGATGGCGATCCACAATAAACCGGCATCAATGGCTGCCTTTATGACCATCCACTTGGCGAAGAAACCAACCATAGGAGGTACACCTGCCATGGAGAACATTACGATACCCATGATGGCTGCGTAAAACGGATTGCGCTGGTTCAGGCCTTTGAAATCACCCAGGTGCTCTGCTTCGATTCCGCGTGAACTTAACATGATGACCATGCCGAATGCCGCGGTCGACATCAGCGCATAAACGATCACATAATACATCGATGCACCAAAACCAAAGGCGGTTCCCGGCAGCAGGCCCAGCAGTACAAAACCCATATGCGATATGGTTGAGTATGCCAGCATGCGTTTAATATTGGTTTGCATGATTGCAGCGAGGTTACCGACGATAATTGATAACAACGCCATAATTTGCAGCATGCCCTGCCAGTGGACATGCAGGTCACCGAGACCACTTTGTAAAAAGCGAAACGCCATGGCAAAGGCGGCCAGTTTGGGGATTGAAGATATCAAAAGGGTTGTTGCGACCGGCGCACCCTCATACACATCGGGTATCCACATATGGAATGGCACAACACCAAATTTAAACGCAATTCCAACAACCACAAAGACCAGGCCAAATACCAGCAGAAGATTACTGCCACCCTGTGAACTGACAGATGCAGCAATCTCACTGAGACCAAGGCTGCCGGTGGCGCCATATACCATCGACATGCCATATAGCAGCATTCCGGAAGCCATCGAGCCAAGCACAAAGTATTTCATCGCCGCCTCAGAACCCCGGGGGGAATCACGATTGAACGCGACCAGTGCGTATACGGACAGTGATATCAGTTCAAGCCCAAGGTAGATCATGACCAGGCTGTTAGCGGAAATCAGTAACATCACACCCAACAAGGCGAACAGACTGAGGGTATAGAAGTCCGAACGGAACATATTGAAACTGCGCAGATAAAACTTGGAATAGGTAAATATCAGGCCCAGTGTCACAAAGCTGAACAGCTTCAGCACATCACCCATTGAATCCCGCACAAACGCGCCCTTGAAGGCGGTTGCAGTTGTGATGCCGTCAGCCAGGTAATCTCCGCGCATGGTGATAATGCCGGCAAATACCAGCGTCAACATGGCCAGCATATGAATGATTCCACGGCGTTCTTCACGCAGGAAAAGATCCACCAGCATGATAACGCAGGCCATCACCAGGACCCAGAATTCAGGAGCAGCTAATAACATTTGGGCGCCGTTCATGTCATAAGACCTTTGATTGAACAATGTGTTGTAACAGGTGGTCTACAGACACCTGTAGCATATCGACCAGCGGTTGTGGCCACAGGCCGAAAAACAGGACCGCGACTGCCAGTGTTCCAAGAATGAACGCCTCACGACCATTGATATCCTGCAGGTTCTCTACCCGGTGATTCGCAATCTTTCCAAAAATGACACGCTTAACCAGCCACAGGTTGTAAGCCGCACCCAGGATCAGGGTCAGTCCAGCCAGGAACGCAAACCAGAAATTGGCCTGGAATGATGACAGGATGACCATGAACTCGCCAACAAAACCACTGGTGCCCGGAAGACCTGAATTGGCCATCAGGAACAATACAGCAAAGGCGGCAAACCACGGCATGGTATTGGCAACACCGCCATAATCCTTGATCATGCGACTATGCACCCGGTCGTATAGTACGCCGACGGTCAGGAACAGTGCGCCTGATATGAATCCATGTGAAACCATTTGCACCATCGCACCTTCAACACCCAGTGCCGCGCCGGATATGCCGCCGGTATTGCGATAAATACCGAATGCGATAAACAGGCCAAGGGTGACAAAGCCCATGTGTGATATGGATGAATAGGCGATCAGCTTCTTCATATCCTGCTGGGCCAGTGCTACAAAGCCGATGTAGACAATTGCTATAAGCGATAAGCTTATGACCAGCCAGTCAAGGGCAGCAGATGCATCCGGCGTGATTGGCAGGCTGAAACGAATAAATCCGTAACCACCAATTTTTAGCATGATGGCCGCCAGGATAACCGAACCACCTGTTGGCGCCTCTACGTGCGCATCAGGCAACCAGGTGTGTACCGGGAACATCGGAATCTTGACGGCAAAGGCTGCCAGAAAACCAACAAATAACCACTTCTGGGCAGTAAAGTCCAAAGGCAAGGCATGCCAGGCCAGGATGTCCCAGCTACCGGACTGGATATACAGGTATATCAAACCGATCAGCATGAACACCGAACCGAGGAAGGTATACAGGAAGAACTTGATGGTCGCATAGACCCTTCGTGGACCGCCCCAAATACCAATCACCAGGAACATCGGGATCAGCATGGCTTCAAAAAACATGTAAAACAGCAGACCATCGAGCGCAGAAAACACACCGATCATCAGACCTTCCATGATCAGGAAAGCCGCCATGTATTGATTGACGTTTTTCTGGATTGAGCGCCAACCGGCAATAACCACCAGCACACCAAAAAACAGGGTCAGCAGAATCAATGGTGCAGAGAAGCCATCAACACCCAGGTAGTACTGGATATTCAATACCTCTATCCACGGTCGCTGTTCGACGAACTGCATGGCAGCAGTTGTGGTATCAAACGAAAAGAACAGCGACAAACCCAACAAAAAAGTACCTGCCGATATGACAAGGGCAAGACCCTTGGCCATTACCGGGCGCTGTGCACCAGCCATCAACACGCCGATTGAACCAAGTATCGGCAGCCAGATCAATATACTGAGAAGAAATCCGTTCATAATCTAGTACGCCTTCCCTACCCACACTGCCAGGATACCGATCAGGCCGATTATCATGACAAACGCATAGTCATACAGAAAGCCGGTTTGCCAGCGGCGTATTCGTGCCGCCATCCATTCAACCAGCCGGGCTGATCCATTCACCAGGCCATCATCAATAAACCCGGCATCTGCCTTGCGCCACAAGTTGCGACCCAGCCTTACGCTGCCATCTGCAAAAAACTTTTGATAGAACTCATCAAAGTAATACTTGTTGTCAAGCAGACGATACAGGAATGGTGCACGCTTGCGGATCGCATCGGCAATTGATGGCCGGAATAAATAAATCAGGGTCGATATGGCAAAACCTGTGATCATCAGCCAGAAAGGAAGTGTTGTTAATGCGTGTTTGGCCATGTTGGTTGCACCATGGAAGTGTTCACCTACAGCAGCCAACACATCATTTTCAGGCTTGACCATGATGGAATCGCTGAGCCAGCCACCAAATAACACCGGCTCAATCGTATACCAGCCGATCAATACGGACGGTATGGCGAGTAGAATCAACGGAATGGTCACCACCAGTGGTGACTCTTTCGGCGCATGTGGCACGATGCCATCAGGCGGATGATCGCCTGCATCATGCTGAACCTCAAACTTTTCCGGTCCATGGAATGTCAGGTATAAAAGCCTGAAACTATAAATTGCGGTAACCAATACACCGGCGACCACTGCGAAATATGCAAACTCACTACCCCAACGGTGTGAATCCGCTACCGCTTCGATAATGGCGTCCTTGGAATAAAAACCGGCGAAGAACGGGAAACCAACCAGTGCCAGCGTACCCACCCACGCGGTGATCCAGGTAATCGGCATGTATTTACGTAATCCACCCATATAGCGCATATCCTGCTGGTGATGCAGGGCGATAATGACTGATCCTGCACCGAGGAATAACAGGGCTTTGAAGAAGGCATGGGTCATCAGGTGGAAAATCGCTGCAGAGTATGCCGAAACACCCAGAGCCACAGTCATATAACCCAACTGCGACAGTGTCGAATAAGCAATCACCCGTTTGACATCATTTTGTACGATACCGATCAAACCCATTGAAAGAGCCGTGACTGCACCGATCAGCATGACGAAACTCAAGGCCGCATCACTGAATTCAAACAATGGAGACATCCGTGCTACCAGGAAAATGCCGGCAGTTACCATGGTTGCTGCGTGGATCAGGGCAGAGATGGGTGTCGGGCCTTCCATTGAATCCGGTAACCACACATGTAAAGGAGCTTGTGCTGATTTGCCCATGGCACCAATAAACAGGCACACACAGATGAATGTCAGCATATTCCACTCGATGCCACCGGGGATCCTGATTGTATGGTCGACCACTGAGTTGGCCTGGCCGAACACTTCGGCATAATCCAGGCTGCCGAATGTAAACAGAACAGCCGCAATACCCAACAGGAAACCAAAGTCACCGACACGGTTAACCAGGAAGGCCTTCATATTGGCCTTGATTGCAGATTCCTTGTTGAACCAGAACCCGATCAGCAGGTAAGAAACCAGGCCAACGGCTTCCCAGCCGAAAAACAGCTGCAGGAAATTGTTGGACATCACCAGCATTAACATCGAAAACGTAAACAGGGCTATATAGCTGAAGAAGCGTTGATAGCCCGGGTCGTCCTGCATATAACCGATGGTATAGATATGTACCATCAGTGATACGAAAGTGACAACACACATCATCAATGAAGTCAGATGATCCACCAGGAAACCAACCTCGAATCGAATCCCATCAGCAACCATCCACGTGTAGACACTGATATTGACGGTCTCCAGGCCTGCATATATCTGTTGATAAAGTATCCAGGCAGATAATACGAATGAAAGCCCCACTCCGAGTATTGTCACGACATGCGAGCCGCTACGACCAATCTGGTTGCGGAACAGACCGGCCAATAACGCACCTGCCAGTGGCAGTAGCGGTATCAGCAACAAGGTGGTTTGCAGCGACATACTCATCCTTTCAGATCATCCAGTTCGGCAACGTTGATGGTCCCCCGGTTGCGGAACAGCACCACCAGTATGGCAAGACCAATCGCTGCTTCTGCTGCCGCGACCGTCAGTATGAAAAACACGAATACCTGGCCATCCAGGTTGCCGACAAAACGTGAAAACGCAACAAAATTCATGTTGACCGCCAATAACATCAGCTCAATACACATCAACAGAATGATGACGTTTTTACGGTTAATAAATATTCCCGCAACACTCAGGCTGAACAATATCGCGCCTAGTGTCAGAAAATGGGCAAGCGTCAACATTTCGGTCAACCTCCCTGCGGCTTTTCAGATTTCATTTTAACCAGCCGGACACTTTGGTCCCGACGGGCCCTCACCTGCCTGGCAGGATCCTGTGTTTTAATGCCGGTACGCTTGCGTAAAGTCAGCGCAATGGCAGCCAGGATCGCCACCAGCAAAATCACGCCTGCAACCTCGAACGGCAGCAGGTATTCTGTGTAGAGCAGTTCTCCGAGTGCCCGTGTATTACTGTAGCCCACAGGGTTAGGCGGCGGCACCGGGAAGGCATCTGTGCCAAACCGGCCCTTGCTCCAGATGACCATCAACATTTCAACGGCCATAACAACGGCTACCACCAGCGCAACGGGCAGATAGCGAATAAACCCCGCTTTCAAGGTATCGACGTTGATGTCCAGCATCATAACGACAAACAGGAACAACACCATCACTGCGCCCACGTACACTACCACCAAAACAATGGCGAGGAATTCGGCCTCCAGCAGCATCCAGATCGCAGCAGCGCTGAAAAATGTCAGCACCAGGAACAGTGCTGAATAAACCGGGTTGCGAACCGTGATCACTGCAGCGGCAGCAAACACCATCACAATTGAAAAAGCGTAAAATATAATTTCCTGGACAATCATCGGTAAGCCGCATCCTGCTTGCGATTTTCTGCTATCTCGGCTTCAAATCGATCACCGATGGCCAGCAATTTGTCCTTGGTCATGATGTTCTCACCACGGTTTTCGAAGTGATACTCAAGAAACCCGGTTTCCACAATGGAATCAACCGGACAAGACTCTTCGCACATGCCACAGAAAATACATTTAAATAAATCAATCTCGTACAGCGTGGTACGGCGACTGCCGTCATCGCGCCGGGAAGATTCGATGGTAATTGCCAACGCCGGACAGACCGCTTCGCACAGCTTGCAGGCGATGCATCGTTCCTCACCATTGGGATATCGTCGCAGGGCGTGCAGACCACGGAAACGTGGTGACTTTGGCGTTTTCTCTTCGGGGTAATTGATGGTGAACTTTGGACGGAAAAAATAGCGCATGGTAACGCTTAAACCCGCCAGCAGTTCCAGCAACAGCAAGCTTCTGAAATATTCGATGACCCGTTTCATCATCAGGCACCCTTTTCCACAATTCCGAGCACAGCCATCAAAGCTGCAATCATTACCCAGACCAGTGTGATCGGGATAAACACTTTCCATCCCAGGCGCATAATCTGGTCATAACGGTAGCGGGGGAATGTTGCCCGATACCACAGGAACATGAACATAAACACAACGGTCTTGGCCAGGAACCACAAAATGCTGCCCTCGCCCAATAGTGTGTCACCCAACAGCGGCACGCCCTGGAACGGCGACAGCCAGCCACCGGCAAACAGAATTGCTGTTAAACCGGAAATCAGGATCATGTTGGCATATTCAGCCAGGAAGAAAACAGCAAATGCTGCACCGGAATATTCCACGTGAAAGCCGGCAACAATTTCCGACTCACCCTCAGCAACGTCAAACGGTGCACGATTGGTTTCCGCCAGGCCTGAAATCATGTAAATGATGAACAGCGGCAGCAACGGCAACCAGAACCAGTCAAAGACACCACCCTGCTGTGCCAACACGATCTCGCGCAGATTCAACGTTCCCGCCAGAATCAAAACGCCGACCAGTGAAAAACCCATGGAAATTTCATAGGAAACAGTTTGTGCAGCCGAGCGCATGGCGCCCAAAAAGGCATACTTGGAATTGGATGCCCAGCCGGCGATGATCACGCCATATACACCCAGAGAAGTCAGCGCCAGCACATAGAGAAGTCCTGCATCGACATCAGCCAGTACCAGGAAGTCGTTGAAAGGAACCACGGCCCAGGCTGCAAATGCCGGTGCCAGGGTAATAATCGGTGCCAGTACGAACAGAAACCGGTTAGCATTGGCCGGCAGGATGAGCTCTTTGAAAAGTAATTTGAACGTATCTGCAAACGGCTGTATCAGGCCCCATGGCCCAACCCGGTTCGGACCAATCCGAACCTGCATCGCGCCAATTACCTTGCGCTCGAAGTAGGTATAAAAAGCTACTGCCGTAATGAGCGGTACCGTGATCACCACGATCTTGAGCACAGTCCAGACCAGGTAGTTGGACTGAATCCAGTTGATCGCTGTTTCAAACATCAGGCAGCCTCCACGTGAATGAGCCCAAAGGTATCACCCAATCCGCCTGCAGCGTTGGTAGCGCTTTTAACCCAGACAGCCCCGCCAGGCAACCCGGTGCAGATACGCACCGGCAATGTGACCTGAACCCCACCCTGACTGACATTGGCCTGCTGACCATCTGCCAGGGCAAGCTTCTCGGCATCGCCTGAACTCAAGCCTACAAAATCATTCTGTGCCTGTACTGTGCGTTGCAAAACAGAGGAGCGTCTGCACAATGCATCGACTGAATACATGGCCACTTCACCCACCCGGTACAAGCCATCCACTTTTTGCGGCAGCGCCAGTTCAGCCTCCATTGGATCTTTACCGGCTGTGGTGAATTCACCGATTTCGGTCAGCATCTCTCGTTTCAACTCGTTCCGGTCTACCTGGGCAAATCCAGCCAGTTCAAGTTCGGCGCCCATCTGACGCAATATCTTCCAGCCTGGCTTTGCCTGTCCGGTGGTTTTCCCGGCCGGCTCAACTTCTAATGACTGGCCATCCAGTGAATAAAATATCCCTTCTGATTCTGCCACCGGCGCCAAAGGCAATATCACATCAGCGATCGACTTCAGGTCATCGCCGGCAAATGCGGCCACTGCGACCACATGATCTGCAGAACGCATTGCTTCCATTGCCAGTGCCGGATTGGCCATATCGAATTGAGGTTCGATATCCCACAAAAGGTAGCTTTTGAGTGGTGTTGCCAGCATTTCGCGGACATTGAGGCCAGCATCGGCAGCACTGCCACCCGGGCCCTGGCACGGT
>Ga0164313_10002682_pt1 | contig 15907 bp, 11 predicted proteins | sample GuaBasSedimGuay4_FD_113735 | JGI IMG/M metagenome (GOLD analysis project Ga0164313, IMG submission 113735) | Subseafloor sediment microbial communities from Guaymas Basin, Gulf of California, Mexico - Guay4, Core 4569-4, 0-3 cm | ecosystem: Environmental > Aquatic > Marine > Hydrothermal vents... | reverse complement strand
CCCCAGGCATCGTCTGCGGTAATAGCATGGTGTGGCACCAATGGTGGTGGTGCGACGGGGAATGGCTGCGTTGGCCAGGCTTCCTCACCCGGGATGTCCGAGGCGGGCACCGCACGCTCCTCGATTGAATAGAAGGGCTCGCCTGTCTCCCGGTGAAAAGTAAACAACAGACCCATCTTGGTCGCCTGGATCACGACAGGCACTTTAATTCCCTGCCTGTCGATATCTGCCAGCACGGGTTGTGAGGGAATATCGAAATCCCAAAGATCGTGGTGTACGAGTTGTTGGGACCAGACCACCTTGCCGGTGGTTATATCAATGGCGACGAGGGAATTGGCATGACGGTTATTGCCAAGGCGCTCACCGCCATAATAGTCCGGACTGGCTGATCCGGTTGCAGCAAAAATCAGGCCGCGCTCTTCATCAACAGAAAGCGGTGACCAGACATTGGCTGTTCCGGTACGTGCCGCCTGCTCCGGAAGCCAGTCCGCCGCATTGTCGGTATCCTGGTTGCGTGGAATGGCGTGCCACTTCCAGCGCAACTCACCGTTGCGGGCGTCATAGGCCCAGACAGTGCCGAGGCCCAGGTCCGCTTTCCAGCCGTCGATCATGCCGGAGCCCAGCACGACCGTGTCGTTAATGACCACCGGTGGCGAAGTAACGGGATAAGCAACCCCGCGATCCTCGTCACGCAGCACCGCTTTCAGGTCAGTTTCACCATTACCGGCAAACGCCTCGCAGCGTTCGCCGGTGGCTGCATCCAACGCAATCAGGCGTGCATCCAGTGTGCCGACAAAAATCCGTTCCCGGCAGGTACCCCCTGGCGATATGGCCTGATCAACCCAGTGAACGACACCCCTGTTGGAGACTTCGCTGAAACCCTTGTCAGGATCAATTTGAGCATCGAATTCCCACCGCTCTTCCCCGCTTTGCGCGTCAATGGCGAATACCCGGTTGAACGCAGTTGAGAAGTACAAAGTGTTGCCCGCCAGCACCGGCGTAGCCTGGAAACTGTGTTTGTAGCCGGAGCGGTAGCCCTCACCGGTTTCACCGGTGCGAAATGTCCAAACCGGCTGCAGGCGCTTGAGCGTATCCCGACTGACCTGTCCTGCGGTCGAGAAACGTGAACCGCCCTGGTCATTTCCATACCGTGGCCAGCCGATATTGGCCAACCCGGCCTCAGCGGAGGCAGGCTGGGCCAGTTCCTCTTGCCACCGGTCAGCCAGCAGCCAGGTAATGCCGAGGGCGAATATGGCCAGTATCAAAAGGAGTAAAAATAATTTTCCAAAAACTTTTAGTGCTTTTTTCATTCCACTTCACGCCTTTTCAAGAGTTTTCATCCCGGGCTTCGACCTGGTAGTCGCCATCTGCAGATATGCTCACATGAATGTCCATCGGTCGGCAACACACCTGGCAATCCTCAATGTATTCCTGGTTACCTGCCGATCCATCTGCCAGGATCGTGATCGACTCTCCGCAGTACGGGCAGCTTATGGTGATTTCTTGAAGTTTGTTCAATTTATCGTACTAATTGTTTAATGTAACCAGCAAGTGACGGTAACAGAAAGGACTTGCTCAGCCTGAAGTCACCAATCTCGAACACCGGGTCATGCTGAATATCAGTACCGTCAACTTCCGGAGTCCACTGTTGTTGAGTCTTGCCAAGGTTGAATACACACAAGACAGATTCATCGTCATTTGACCTGACAAACGCCAGTATATCTTGCGGGCTGTTGATAAATTCTATCGATCCATCAAGCAAGACCGGATAATCCTTCCTGAACTTCAGCAAACGACGGCAAAAAGCCATTGTGGAATCTGTATTTTTCATTTGTCGATCCACGTTCAGCTTATAATGTGCTTCATCGACCGGCATCCAGGATTCATCACCCCAACCGCCCTTTTTGTCCCGGCCAAGCCAGGGCATCGGAGTCCTGGCACCGTCACGACCCATGGTGTCCGGCCAGTTAGCGATGGCCTCGGGGTCCTGCAAATTCTCAAATGGGACATAAGCATGGGGCAGGCCCAGTTCTTCACCCTGGTAGAGGAATAATGTTCCGCGCAATGTAACCAGCAGGACCAACAGGGTTCTCGCAAGTTGCGCAGGATCATGCTCTTCTCCCCAGCGACTTACTACCCGCAGAGAGTCATGGTTGTTGAAAGTCCATGATGGCCAAACTGTATCGTAATCATCCCAGTAACGAACCGCCTCACCAACAGCTTTCGCCGATAACTCCTTTAAATCCAGGAATACAAAGCTGTAACCCGTATGGAGCAGGTCAGAGCCCTGGGTAAACTGCCGGATATCGCGCAAGGAATTGGGACCACCGACTTCTGCAACAGAAAACCGATCGGGGTATTGATCGAGAACCGCACGAACTTCCCGCAGGAAACCAACCGTGTCGGGATGACTGGCATTATATAAAACTACCGGGGTTTCTCCGGTTGCGTTCCCCGGTGCTAAATCTAAGTTGGGGTTATCCGGCAACGATGGATCGTGCATAAAATGGTTGGTTGCATCCAGCCGGAAACCATCAACCCCGCGATCCAGCCAGAACCGGGAAACCTTCAGCAGCTTTTCCCTTACTTCCGGATTATGCAGATTAAGATCAGGTTGTTCAGGCAAAAAATTGTGCAGGTAATACTGCTGACGGGTTTCATCCCAGGTCCAGGCAGGACCACCAAATTGAGATTGCCAGTTATTGGGTGGCGAACCATCAGCCCTCGCATTCGCCCAGGTGTACCAATCAGCCTTGTCATTCTCTGCACTCTGCCGGCTTTGTTTGAACCATTCACATTGATCAGAACTATGCGAGTAAACCTGGTCAATGATGACCTTCAGGCCCAGTGAATGCGCCTGGCTGACCAGTGCATCAAAATCATCCAGATCACCAAAAACGGGATCGACCTGGCAGAAGTCTTCAACGTCGTAGCCAAAGTCTTTCATCGGCGACTTGAAAAACGGTGATATCCAGATCGCGTCTACACCCAGATCTGCAACGTACTCAAGTTTGCTGGTGATTCCTGCGAGATCCCCAATGCCATCACCATTGCTGTCGCAGAAACTTCGCGGGTATACCTGGTAAATGACGGCGCCGCGCCACCATTCGGTCATCCTCAGGATTCCGGACGCAGGTAAGGGACCGAAATATCCTCCGTGCCTTTGTATGCATAGGGGTCTTCACCGGCCACCATGACGATATCGCGGTAATCCTCAACCGCGTTCGGCAGCGCTCCGCCACTCCACGGCAACAGGGATTCTGCACTCATGTAGTGACAAACATACGAGCGCCTTGAGCCACTTTCGGTGACGTTCTTATTGGATTTATGCAACAGGTAACCGTTAAAAAACAAAATGCTGCCAGGCTCAAGTTCCACCGGAATTGCCTCGTCTTCAGCAAACGGATAACCGTATGCCTCTTCGGTATGATCAAACTCCCGGTTTCCGTGCGCACGCCCTGGCCAGAGCACACCACTTTTGTGCGAACCGGGTATCACCCACAGGCAGCCGTTATCAACAGTCGCCCTGTCCAGCGCGATCCAGACGCCTGTCATGCTGCGGTCGCGTGTGGGAATAAAGGCCTCGTCCTGATGCCAGGCCTGCCCCGGACGACCGGCATGTTTGACAAAAAACATCGACTGCATGCATTTAACGTTGGGGCCAATGATTTTCGTAAGGGTATCGGTGATCACCGGATTAAACAGCATATCCCGAAGACTGCCGGATAACTTGTGGGGGAAGTGGATGGCAATAATCTGTTGCAGCAAACTGACGGCATCAAGCCCTTCAAACTCTTCTGCGCCCGCGATTTCACCGTGTTTACCGAGACAAACTTCCGCCGCTTCATTTAAAAGGTCATCCACGACTTCTTTGGATAAGGCGTTTTCAATGATCAGGAAACCTTTGTCGTGATAGTCAGCAATATCCTGAGTTAACTTTGTATCGTTCATGACCGCCCCTGGGTTGTTTATGGCAGATTGAGACTTCTGTGCTTTATCTTAGGTATTGAGGCGGATGCTTTAAACCGGATGCAATCGAATTCAGCTTTCAGGCAAATGCTTATGGCTGATTACGGTACTCCTGCGGATATCTGAATATGTGCTATATATTAATGGTGGCGTTAAGTTATTTAAGGCGGCCTATGTTCACCTAATCATCAACGAGGAGGGCTGTTTTGACGCAACCCAACAAGAATGACAGCACCAGAATCGACGAGATCGCCAATGGCGTTTTCCGTATCAGCACGCCGGTACCGCCGGCAGCGATCCCCGGCGGATTCACCTTCAACCAATACCTCGTTGTGGATGATGACCCTCTGCTGTATCACACCGGTACAAGCAAGATGTTTCCGGTGGTTCGCGATGCCATTGCATCCGTTATACCTGTGGAGTCTCTGCGCTACATTGGCTTTTCCCACTATGAGGCGGATGAATGTGGTTCACTCAATCATTTTCTGGAAGCTGCACCGAACGCCGTGCCCCTTTGCAGCCAAATTGCCAAGATGGTCAGTGTGGACGACATGGCCCTGCGACCGGCTCATGCCCTGGCTGATGGAGAAGAACTCTCACTGGGGTCCCATATTATGCGGTGGATTGATACGCCTCACTTGCCCCATGGCTGGGAATGTGGCCACCTTTTTGAGACCACGACCGAAACCCTCTTCTGTGGTGACCTTTTCACCCAGGGTGGGCATGAGCATGAACCGCTGGTCACAGGTGATATTCTCGAGTCCAGCGAACAGATGCGCAGCGCATTAGACTACTTTTCTCAAACGAGGCAGGTCCATGAATTGATGGATAAGCTCGCAATTAATTCCCCCCGTGTATTGGCCTGTATGCACGGTTCCGCATGGAAGGGAGATGGCGCGGCACTACTGCGGCAACTTGCCGGGCGACTGGCGGCGCCGATTGCTCACGATTGAAAATGGCTAATTGCTTTCAATCTTGTAAGTGATTTCTGCCGTGTGTAGGAGCCAGCAGCTCTGCTGCTCGCGATGCTCTTTATAAAGCCGCGCGCCCATATATATCGCGCAATTCAGCAAGTTCAACCGGGCTCACGATACGTGAATAGCTTTCTCCGTTGAACTCAGCCATGGGACCTGGACGGGTATCGGCTTTCCCCGGGTAATCGATCGAACTCAACAACCACACGCCGGTTTCATCGGTGATGCGCTGTAATCCCGGGGCCACCGGTTTAAAATAATAGCTGTCGACCGGGATGACCTTCGCGTTGAGAAAGCGTAGTGCTGCTTCCAGCGTTTCAACGGCCTTCGCACCGGTTCCCGGCAAGTCTCTGATGATGTGAAAATTCTCCTCAGAAAACACAGCCTGCCAGTTTTCCAGGTGTTGTCGGTAGAGCCCCATGTCGATGATCCCAAGGGGTATTTGGGTGTCGAGTATTGACGTGTCGGGCGTGATGGCACCGTGACGAATGTGGTGCAGGTAGGCCGAAATTGCGCGCTCTACCGGGTCTCTCAACATCAGGATTATTTTTAAGTCGCTGCCACAAAACCGGCGAATGCTGCCCGGGATATCAGTATTGAAGCTGTCCGGCTTGCGGCTCCACTTCGAGCCGGTCTCCGTCCAGAAGTAACTGGCACATGCATCTCCGACAATTTGGTCAGCACCCGCGTCTGCAAACTGCGCACAATAATCCTCGAAGGCCTTGTTGGTGAGGTGTCCCACATAGCTGAAGTGGTCACGGTCCTTGTCCTCTGGCATGAAGATGCTTTCTGATAGTCTCAGATGGTGGTGCAGCCAACTGGTACCGCACTTCTGCGCACCAATCAGCATAAAGTCGGGTTTACGCTCTGCTTTGAAGAATCTGAACCAGCGCATCGGTCGATTTCCAGTGGTCACCACAAACATATCGCGGGATCTGCCAACGATCCGTATCAGCACCCGCGTGCTCCCCGCCCGTGGTAAAAGCGGCACGGATGGATTGCTGTGCGGGGAAATATTCCGTCAACAGGTAGCGGTGAGTCTTACCGTCAGGGTAAGCAAACAGACCGGTCGCGAGGTCATCGCCGATGGTCTCGCGGATGAACTCCTCTGCCTGTTGAATCTGCATGCCGGCATCGAGAGCATTATCTACTTGTGAAAAATCATTGCGCGCATCGCGTGAATGACTCACTTTCGGCAAGGTGGGGTGCAGATGGTCCCAACTGTGGTTGCCGATGTCGATCAGGCCTGACTCAGCCGCGTTCTTCCACCAGCCATTATTCCACTGGTCACGCCCGGCGATACAGGTCTGGTCAAGTGTCGCGGTGGCCTCCGGTGACGCAATGACGAAACTGGTCGCACAGGCGGGTTGTGACGGCCGGTGACGGTGATTGAACTCGGACAGGATAGTGGCAAAACTCTTCAGTGTCGGGATGCCCGGGTAGACAAAATCAATGAAGTCATGGTTGCAGCCGTCATCGAAACTGATGCCAACCTTATTACCCGTCATGAACCACTCTTTGTCTTTACGTATCATCCTGTCGGCGATTTCGCTGAGCGAAAAAATGTCAAAGCCCATTTCATGGAGCGTCAAAAGATCGTTTGCCAGGGCAACATGGTCGTTGTTCGAATAAGTCTCATCCTGCGCATGCAAAGAATGGTACGTCAATATGGGAATGTTACTCATTAAATAATGTGCTCAGGCCCAGAATTGCTCAGCAGCGTGCCAGATGCGCCACTGTGCCGAATCTGATGAAAGGTGCCGGTCAAGGAACCCGCCATAGTTTTGCAAGAATGTCTGTGAATTGTCTGAACTGAACGGTCCCTGAAGTTCCAGCTTTTTCCTGAGCGAACCGTCCGGGTGCAAACTCAGCGCATAAAACATATATTCTTTGCGTTTTTCCGCCAGGATAGTGGGAAAGCCTGTGTTGAAAACAGCATCCCGGTTCTGAAGCGGGATGTTGCATTTTGGCCGACCCATCATTGGCGGCGCATCCATAAGAACGACCACACTGCCGGAACGGTCAAGTAATGCGTTCAGTTTACTGCTGGCACCGCCTACCTCTATTGCCCGATCACGCATGGTTTTCACCAGGTAACGGGACGCCAGCCTGAGAAACAGGTAATAAAATGGCCTTCTCAGCAACATCCGCCGTTGAGGTTGACGGTAAAGAAAAGCTGGAGTATGACCGGCAACAGCCAACATTTTCAGGATAGAGATAGACGGGCCCCAATGCATTCCGATCATGACCTTGTCTTTTGCAGACTCTATTGGTAATTCATAATCAATTTCCGCCAGCACCGATTTCGTACGACCGAAAGTCATCAGGTACAGGTCACGCACATCCAGCAACTCTGATTGCTTCCAACGCACCTTCCACTCTGATTCATTGTCTGGCCCAACGGACTTACCTGTGCCAAATTTGGTTGCCATACCCCAGGCAACATCGGAACTTGCTGCAAGTAGCCACTTGCATTGTGACAGGCGCGCCAACAACGCACGTGACCAGGCTGAAGGCAACAAGACTGACAAGCCGGGTACCAGCAAATAAAGCAGGCTGTCATTTATTTGTCTGGTGATTGAGTTCCAAGCGTGCATCAGAAATTTAATCTTGTCTGGTTAAAGAGCCTGTAGGGGATTGGATGGCAGAAAGGATATATTATCCATCTCACTTGCCAATAAGTCATATGGTTTCTTGCCATTCTGAAATAACTCAACGGCGGGAAAAAGAGAATATCCGGTAGTTGAAGTATTTATAACGTGTTGACGCGTACAGTTGTTCATTAAGATGATGTGCTCAAATAGTTATAACACCACTTGCTGTGGAGCGACAAACGAACTGCAAACGAATTCAATTTTGCTTTCAAATAAATTTTAGTGACATGCAGGAGTAACATTGCCTGGACACTATTAATTCCCAGGAGATCCCTATTGGACAAGCTACTCAAAGCAGAACAGAAATTGATATTGGTAACAGGTGCCAGTCGCGGGTTGGGTAGGCAACTTGCAATTGCCTGTGCCAGACGTGATTATCGACTGGCGTTGATCGCACGTGATCAGGCGAGCCTCGATGACCTGTCTATCAAACTCAAAAGCGAACATGAATGTGAAGCAGGAGTCTTTGCCGTCGATCTCGCCAAACCGGGTACAGCCCAGCAATGCATCAAGGATGTCCAGGCCGCCATGGGGCCCATTGACGTGTTGGTGAATAACGCGGGTATCGGCTGGTACAAGCCATTTCTTGAACATACACCCGAGGAGCACGACCAGATGATCGACCTGAATTTTCGGGCCGTGGTGCACCTGACACATTCTGTCCTGCCCACCATGCTGGAACGCAAACAGGGCCATATCATCAATATCGCTTCCGACCTCAGCCACCGGGAACTGGGGCACATGGCCATCTATACCGCCACCAAGCACGCCATGCGCGGTTTAAGTCGCAGCCTGTCACAGGACTATCGTGGCCAGGGCATCAAGGTAACCCAGATAAACCCGGGCATGATCGATTCAAGCTTCAACAACTCCGTCGAGGGGAATCTTGATGAAGCAGAAGCACTGAAAACTGTACCACTGGCCGAACTCATCGTGCAGGTCATGGAACAACCCGGTCACCAGATGGTGGACGAAATTGATGTGCACGCCATGGGGCAGGATTATTGACAGGCGCCTCACCCTGGCATAGGCTATGGCATAGGCCTCTTTAAAAAAGGAAAATTTGATGCCATCTGAACGACATGTTCGGCTGTTCCGTAACGGACGTAACCAGGCATTACGTATTCCCCGTGAGTTTGAATTGGAGGGCGATGAAGCGATCATCCACAAAGAGGGCGACCGCCTGATTGTTGAACCCGTGAGGAAGGGTAAGTTGCTGGCGTTGCTTGCCACTCTGGACCCATTGGAAGAAGTTTTTCCCGATGTGGATGAGACGCTGCCACCGCTTGATAATGTGGATCTATAGTCTTGAAACCCCGGTTTCTACTGGATACAAATATCCTTTCTGATTTGGTGCGTAACCCGCAGGGGTTGGTTGCGCAAAAAATATCAGCTGAGGGCGAACGAACAATTTGTACCAGTATTGTGGTAGCAGCTGAATTACGCTTCGGGGCCAGGAAGCTTGGTTCAAAGAGGTTAACTACTCAACTGAACACCATTCTTTCGGCCATTGAAATTCTACCTCTGGAAGAACCCTCTGATCAACGGTATGGAGAGCTCAGGGCCGACCTGGAGAAACGGGGCATGATAATTGGGCCAAACGATATGCTCATTGCAGCGCACGCCCTGATGCTGGACTGTGTGGTGGTTACAGCAAATGTACGGGAGTTCTCCCGCGTTCCAAATCTCAAAGTGGAGAATTGGCTTCAGTATTAGTTTCCGCGTAGACACTTACGGATGACAATGCAACTTCTGCAGCAACAGTACTGTGGCCGGATTGCCAAGCTTCGCCGGCCTGGTATCCTATCCCGGTTTTAATCTGGTGGAACTGGGTTCAGTTCTTAGTTCGAACTCGTTCTGAGCGTTGCTTAAAAATGTAGAATAGGTAAGAATGCCATTGGTTTAAGTTTAGGAAGGTTTGGCGTTAGCAACAACTGCTAACAATCGATTGATAGCTACATTGGCGTCGTGGGGATAAAGATGAATAAGTTTTTGATTTCAATTTTGTTGCTGGCTCTTTCCATTAACAGTGCTTTTGCAATAACCATCGGGTTTACAATGGAAGAAGATGCCGCAGATTTTCCATGGATTGGCCGCGAGTTTGCTCCGGGTATTGTAACCGGAAATCTAATTGGTTTGCCTGAAAATGGAAATGGTGTTTTTCCCACTACCTTCGTGTTTACGTCCGACGTATCAGCGATCGGGATAACCTCTAATCTCGAATTTACCCCAACCGTAATGAACGGAACCGGATTTAATGTTGTAAACGGCGTTATTGTCTCAGCAAATGTGCTAATGAACTTTAATGATCCCGTAAACGGAGGTATGCAAGTTCGGTTTAACTTTGACGACTGGAACGTCCTGCATTGGAATGGTGGAAGCGGTCCAGTTGTTGGAATGGGAAACCAGAATGGTTTTTCTGGCGCCACTTATGGCGGAGTAAACGTGGTAAATATACCCACGACTGAAGCGATTCCGGTTCCGACAATGAGTAATTGGGCACTGGCAACATTGGTGCTGTTTCTTGGCTTATTCGGATTTTGGGCGCACCACCGGCAACGGACTGGTTAATTTCAGATAGCCTGCCAGATCACAAAAAACCCAGGACACCCATGTGTTTTTGAACTGAAATCCATGGGTGTCTTCTATCCCCCCTTTCTATCTCCCTGGATCCATTAGTAGAAGTTTTTTCCGATGTGGACGAGACGGTAACTTAGACACTTACGAGGGAATGCATACGAATTCAACCGGGCATTGACATGCACACTACCTGTTTGCGGGAGTAATATTGCATTCAAATATCCCGAGTACAGTCATACATGATCCCTAAGCAGTCTAGCCTCTTCAGCCTGGTACAGCTCAAACCACTCTTTTTAGTGTGTGTTGTTTTCCTTGCCTCATGTGCGCTGCCGAACAAACGCCCGTCGCACAGTTATTTGAGTCATCAGGTAACCGATACCGCATTACTTATTCAGTCAGAGGTGGGTGAGGTGAAGTTTACCGCCCTGCCGGGTGAAGCAATCGAGGTTCATTACCTTCAATCGGGAATCACACAATTACCCTCGTTTGCCATCGATGAGTCGCTTGTGCCGGTTAAAGCGGAAGTAACGGAGCAGGAATCAACGATTTCCCTGGGCAATGGCGCTTTGACTGCAGTGATAGAGAAATCAGATCTGTCTGTCAGTTTTTATCGCGATTCCAAACTGCTGGTTACACAAACAGACTACTTCCTGAACAGGAAGAGACGCGGCTTTGATTTCGAACTGGATGACAGCGAGAAAATCATAGGCGGTGGCGAACGTGTGCTGGGTATGGATCGACGGGGTCAGCGGATGCCGTTGTATAACCGGGCGCATTACGACTACAACCTCGAATCCAATCAGATGTATTTTGGCCTGCCCGTGGTCATGTCCAACAAGCACTACGCCGTGCTGTTTGATAACTCGGCCAGTGGTTTTCTGGACATTGGTGAAACTGAAAAAAACACGCTGTCGTTCGAGGCGGTTGGCGGGCGCACATCCTATATCGTTTTTTCCGGTGAAACCTGGCCCGAATTGATCAACCACTATGTTGATGTAACCGGCAGGCAGCCGCTGCCACCTCGTTGGGCCTTTGGCAACTTTGCTTCCCGCTTTGGTTACCATTCTGAACAGGAAGTCAGGGACACCGTTAAGCTGTTTCAGGATGAAGGTTTTCCACTGGATGCAATCATCCTGGATCTTTACTGGTACGGGCAGGATATTAAGGGGCACGTAGGCAACCTTGATTGGGACAGAAACACCTTTCCCACACCTGTAAAAATGATTGCTGACCTGGATGAAAAAGGTATCAAAACCATTCTCGTCACCCAGCCTTTTGTGCTGTCAACTTCCACCAATTGGCAAAACGCAGTTGAAAATAAAGTCCTTGCCAAAAATGATAGAGGCGAGCCTTATCGCTTCGACTTTTATTTTGGTAATACCGGCTTGATTGATGTATTTGATGAAAATGCCAGGCAGTGGTTCTGGGATAAATACACCAGTATTTTCACCCAGGGCGTCGCCGGAACCTGGGGTGACCTCGGTGAGCCGGAGGTCCATCCGGACGATATCATTCACTATTTATCAAACGACAAAATCACCGCCCGTGGCAATGAAGTACACAACGCCTATGGCCACCGATGGGCCAAAATGGTGTATGAAAACCAGCGTGAACTACAGCCTGAAACCCGGCCCTTCATCATGATGCGGGCAGGGTTTGCCGGTTCCCAACGCTTCGGCATGATTCCATGGACCGGTGATGTACAACGAGGCTGGGATGGGTTGAAGCCACAGGTTGAGCTTGGCCTGCAGATGGGCTTGTTGGGACTGGCCTATACGCACTCTGATCTTGGTGGCTTTGCAGGAGGCGAGGTTTTCGACCAGGAGATGTATATCCGCTGGCTACAATACGGTGTTTTCCAGCCGGTTTATCGCCCACACGGTCAGGATCACATTGCATCCGAGCCCGTTTTCCACGACCAGCAGACCAGAGATATCACGCGGGAATTTATCAAGCTTCGCTATCGCCTGTTGCCGTACATTTACACCCTCGCCTGGCAGAACTCGACCACCGGTATGCCATTGATGCGCCCGGTGTTTTTCGAGGACGAGAATGACCAGGCGCTGTTTGATATCAAGGATACTTACCTGTGGGGTGATGCTTTTCTGGTGTCACCGGTTACAGAGCCTGGCGAATCCAGCCATGAAATAGTTTTGCCACAAGGAGTCTGGTTTGATTTCTGGGACGACAGCCGGTATTTCGGTGGCGACAAGGCCGACATCCCGGTCAGCCTGCAAACCATACCTGTGTTGGTCCGTGCCGGCTCATTTATCCCGATGGTGGATGTGGTCAGCACGACCCGCGATTATTCCAGCGAGAACCTGACACTGCATTATTACGCAGATGCATCCGTCAGCCAAAGCAGCGGGCAGATGTATGAAGATGACGGCCACAGTTTTGGTGCGACCGAAAAGGGTGAGTTTGAATTACTGAATTTTAGCTCGCATCAGGAAAGAGGAAAACTGCTGATCGGGCTTACCCGCGACGGTGGCGACTATACGGGCATGCCCCAAAGCCGTCTGATGAAAATTGTCGTGCATCACTGGCTCGATAAACCCCAAAACGTCACTTTTGGCCAACGTGAGTTACACGCAGTCGGCTCAGCCGGGCAACTATCATCAGAATCACCGGGTTATTTCTACGATGTAACAAGTAAAAAACTGACAGCACTGGTTCACTGGCAGCATCAGGATGCACAATTGTCTATCCAGTCAGCCATTGGGAAACCTGTCGTTTACCAGGTTTTCACACGCTTGTTCGGCAATGAAAACAGCAGCAACAAACCCTGGGGCACCATCGAAGAAAACGGTGTGGGCAAATTTAATGACTTTACCGATGCAGCACTTGAGGGCATCAAAGAGTTCGGAACATCACATATCTGGTATACCGGTGTCCCTCATCACGCCGTGATCAGGGACTACACTGAATACGGAATATCCAATGATGATCCAGATGTCGTCAAGGGCCGTGCTGGCTCTCCCTATGCGATCAAGGATTATTACAACGTCAATCCCGATATGGCCGTGGACCCAGCTAATCGTTTACAGGAGTTCAAAGCGCTTGTGGATCGCACCCATCAACATGGCATGAAGGTGATCCTGGATATTGTTCCCAACCATGTTGCACGCAACTATCAGTCAATATCCAAGCCACCGGGCACGAAAGGCTTTGGCGAAGAAGACGACACCAGCGTGGAATATGCCCGTGATAACAACTTTTATTACATTGTTGGCGAGTCCTTCAAAGTGCCTGTTGCCAGCAATGGTTACCAGCCCCTTGGCGGTGAGACACACCCATTGGCTGATGGTAAATTTGCTGAGGCCCCGGCCAAATGGACCGGCAATGGTTCACGCAAGGCCCAGCCGCATATTAATGACTGGTACGAAACCGTCAAGGTGAATTTTGGTGTGCGTCCCGACGGCAGTTATGATTTTGAACGCTTGCCGGATGACTACCGTGAAAAAGGTTACCAGGCTCACTATGAGTTCTGGCGTGATAAGGACGTACCCGATTCGTGGCAGAAGTTTCGTGACATTGCACTTTACTGGACGGATTTTGGTATCGACGGTTTTCGCTACGATATGGCTGAAATGGTGCCGGTCGAATTCTGGAGCTATCTGAATTCAGCCATCAAAATCCGTAACCCTTCAGCCACCATTATTGCCGAGGTATATAACCCGGACTTATACCGGGATTACTTTCATCTCGGCAAGATGGATTACCTGTACGACAAGGTCGATCTTTACGACACACTGAAGCTGATCATGCAGGGCAAAGAAAAAACCTCAAGCCTGCTGCCAATTATCAACAAGTACGCTGATATCGACACGCACATGCTGCATTTCCTTGAAAACCACGACGAGCAAAGAATTGCCAGCCCCGACTTTGCCGGCGACGCCCTGAAAGGTAAACCTGCGATGGTGGTTTCTGCACTGGTTGGCAAAGCCCCGACGATGTTGTTCTATGCCCAGGCACTGGGTGAAGCTGGTGAAGGTGATGCCGGTTTTGGTGACACGACACGGACCACGATGTTTGACTACTGGGGAGTGCCCAGCCTGCAACGCTGGACCAATGGTGGAGAATTCGATGGCGGCACGCTGACTGAGCAGGAAAAGTCACTGCGGTCATTTTATGTGAAATTACTTTCCTTCAGTGCCAAAAGCCCGGCTTTGATGGGTGAGTTTACCGACCTGCACAACATCAACCTCGAACAAACCACAAACTACAATGACCACCTTTTCTCTTTCTCCCGTTGGAATAATGAAGAAAAACTTATGATCATCAGTAATTTTTCTGCCCACAAGGAATACCAGCTTGATCTCAAGGCTCCGGAAGCCCTGATTGATGCTTGGAAATTGACCGATGGCCGCTATCAGCTAAAAGACATGCTTACTGACAAATACTATGAACTCATCGTCAACAATGGAGCAGGAACGGTGCTGCTCAATTTGCCACCACTCGACTCAAAGGTATTACAACTAGAAGCCCGTTGAAAAACAGTATCTAAGGTTACTCAGGCAGTTTCGTGTTTCTTATCAGCGGGCCGAAATACAGCGCATTGACCCACAGACGCTCGGTCCCGCGCCAATACCCTCGAAAAATGGGGTTGTTAGCAAACCGTATGACCGTGCCCTTGCCATGCCTTTCTGCAATTACTGCGGCCTGATTACTCATCTGCTCAAGCCGCTGCTCGCCAATATAACCACTGAGCAGCGGTTTTTCTGCGTAGCGCACCGCTGTCGTGAACGCATTTTCACTGGGCTTCAAAAACGTGCTTCCCCTGCGAAACAGGGGTAACTCACCCTGGTAGCCAAAAGCAACGGGATGGGTTCCATCCACGACGGTTGTCACGATGGCACCACCAATCGTCAGTTCAGCTTTCTTTTGATCAAAATCGTCATAGGCGAATGACTCCGGCTCAACTGTTTCTTCCTTATCGTCCTGTTGAATTTCTTCGCATTTATCTTTGGAAAAACACAGTGATTCAGCCAGGGTGGCAGCACTTTGGATGGCGATCAAAATACCACCTTCTTTTACCCATGCTGCCATACGTTTTTTCAACTTGTCACCAATAGCTTCATAGTTCCCGTCTGCCATCAGCACATGGGTGTAGTCATGCAGATTGACGTTCTTCAACCGATTCATATCAACCATGACCGGTGCAATGCCCAGGCGTTGATCCAGCAGGTGCCAGGCCTCCCCTGCTCCATAACTGCTCACACCCTCACCGGTAATCAACAAAGGCCTGGGTAAGGTGACGGGTTTGAAATGACTGGTGCCGAGACCTGGCCCTGATGTTGTCAAATGCGTATTGAAAGAATGGATATCCATTCCACGCTCGGACGCATGCACAAGCACATCGTAAATGGCGTCAGACTTTTCCATATTTTGAATACCGGCCAGCACTACCAGGCTTCCTGCGCTGAACTCCTCCAGCCCGTCTGCTGTAAATGGCCGCGTTGCCACACGCACCATTGCACCTGCATCCAGCAACTCCTGCAGTACCACTGGGGCATCCAACTGACGCCATGAAATCACCCAGGCCACGGCATCCGGTTCAGGCTCGAAGGCAGCGGTCGGGCGTCCATCATCTGAGGTTGCAGGTAACCGTGTCAGTTTGGCGTAGGGCAGGTTGTAGGCCAGTGGAAAGCTCCAGGCCGATACGTCGTAAAACGTATCATCTTCAAAGCTGGTGCGTTTCTCCAGCATGGCCTGTGCCAGGCCAAACTG
>Ga0164313_10002681_pt1 | contig 15907 bp, 13 predicted proteins | sample GuaBasSedimGuay4_FD_113735 | JGI IMG/M metagenome (GOLD analysis project Ga0164313, IMG submission 113735) | Subseafloor sediment microbial communities from Guaymas Basin, Gulf of California, Mexico - Guay4, Core 4569-4, 0-3 cm | ecosystem: Environmental > Aquatic > Marine > Hydrothermal vents... | reverse complement strand
CGGTCGCCACGAACCGTGACGAGGTTCGGGAAGTGCCCAAACAGCGCGCTGAAAAGGTTGCCGCAAAAGCAAATCTCGTGCTCCGGCAGCCAGATGACCATCGAGTCGGTCGTCTCTCCACCCGGAGTCCACAAGAGTTCCATTCGCACGCCGCCGAGCTCGAGCTCGTAGCGATCGTCGAACGTGATGTCCGGTGTGGGGCGGGCCTGGGCCGGGATGCCGCCACCAACGTTCTCTTGGATATGCTTCCAGGCGCGTGCGATCGCGTCGGCAAACGCAAACGCGCTGCGTGACGCTCGAAAGGCAGCAATGCGGCCATCGTCCGTTTGGTGCGGCTGGTTATGTGCCTGCGCAACGAGCTGCGTGCCCTCGTCGCGGAACAGATCCACCCCACCGACGTGGTCGACATGACCCTGGGTGAGCAAGATGTAACGCACCGGACTGGCATCGATCGCGTCGAAGTTGCGCTTGTGCACCGGCGCCTCGAAGCCCATGCCGGTGTTGATCACGACGCGCCCTTCCGCGGTCGTAATCAGGTAAGAATTGGAAAGCCCCTCCGACAGATAGATGAAGTCGTTGACCCTCCGCGCTTCGGGTTGGGACGCCGGTTGGATTTCGAAGCCACTCGGGCGCGAACGATACAATGGTGTCGAGGTCATGGTGTTCCCAGGCAAGGGCGAGGGGGAGGATAGCCGCGCCCGGGGGGTCGTGCTAGAGTCGCGCCTCGCTCGGGGTGCCCAAGAGGGCTGAGAAGAACCCGTCGAACCTGATCCGGTTTGGACCGGCGTAGGGAAGCGAATCACCAGCTTCTTCCCTGCGGGAGAAGCATGATGAACGACTTCAAGATCCCCCTTCGAGGCGCCCACAACCCATCGAGCCAAGGCGCGGGCACGACGCCGGGCTCGTTTGCGAACGCACCCGATATTGGCGGCCCCCGCGCCTTCTCGTCGCCCGACACCCCAGGGATGCCGCAGCCGAGCGACAAGACCGCATGGGATTTCATGCCGGAAGATTGGCGTTTCGAAGATGGTCGTTGGCACGCGCCCGAGGGCTTCGAGCCGATGACTCAGCTCGAGCACGCCCGGCTCGGAACCATCACCCCCGAGATGCAGCGCGTCGCTGAACGTGAGACGCACCTCAACCCGGAGCAGGTCCGCGACGAAGTAGCTGCTGGGCGAATGATCATCCCAGCCAACAAGATGCATCTTCGGCATGCGCTCGACCCGATGTGCATCGGCCGCGCCGGTCTCACGAAGGTCAACGCAAACATGGGTGCCTCGCCCGTGTCTTCCGGCACGGATGAAGAGGTCGAGAAGCTGCGTTGGGCGGAACGCTGGGGTGCCGACACGGTGATGGACCTTTCGACCGGTGGCGACCTCGATGCCACGCGCCAGGCCATCATTCACAACTCTCGCGTGCCGATTGGCACGGTGCCCATCTACTCGATGATCATTGGCCGAAGCATCGAAGAGCTGACGCTGGACGTGATTCTCGAAAGCCTGCGCCATCAGGCGCGACAAGGCGTCGACTACTTCACGATTCACGCAGGGGTCGCCCGCGAACATCTGCCTTTCATCCGCAAGCGCCTCATCGGGGTGGTTTCGCGTGGCGGATCACTTCTGGCCAAATGGATGCTGCATCACGGCCAGGAGAACCCGATGTACACGCACTTCGAGGCGATCTGCGATGTGATGCGCGAATACGATGTCTCGTTTTCGTTGGGCGACGGGTTGCGGCCCGGCGGGCTTGCCGACGCGACCGACGACGCACAGCTCGGCGAGCTCGACCGACTGGGCGAGCTAACGGAACGTGCCTGGCGCAAGGGATGTCAGGTGATGGTCGAGGGACCGGGACATGTTCCCTTCGACCAAGTCGAATACAACATGAAGCTCCAGCGGCAACGCTGCCACGGCGCGCCCTTTTACGTACTCGGACCACTCGTCACCGACGTGTTTCCTGGCTACGACCATATTACGAGCGCAATCGGGGCAACCGCCGCGGGCTTTCACGGCGCGGCGATGCTTTGCTACGTGACGCCCAAGGAACACCTGGGATTGCCGAAGAAGGACGACGTCAAGCAGGGATGCATCGCCTACAAGATCGCGGCCCATGCCTCGGACGTGGCTCTCGGGATTCCCGGCGCACGTGACTGGGACGACGACCTCACCCGGGCCCGAGCGGCGCTCAACTGGGAGAAGCACTTCGATCTGGCGTTCGACAGCGACACGGCGCGCGCATTTCACGACGAGGACTTGGACGTCGACACCGACTTCTGCGCGATGTGCGGCCACGACTGGTGCTCGGTGCGCATCTCCAAGGAGATCGTGGAGTTCGAATCCGGCAAGGCCGACGGCTTCGAGCGGGAGCGGGTCGCGAAATCAGCGGCCCTCACGTCCGAGCAACAGGAGATTCTCCGGGCTCGAGGTCACCTATCCCCGGATGAGATTCACCGGCTGGCCGGCAAGACGAAGAACGCGGTCGGCGACGAGGACCAAGCCGCGTGTCACAGTGATTTGGTAAGGGACGGAACAGAGGCGTTTCGGATCCAGGGCGAAAAGCTGCTACAGCTGCGCCGCAAGGGGAATGAAGGAGTGCCGCGCGCATAGCGGCGCCCGAGAAAGGTGAAGAGATGGGGACGAAACTGATCCTAGGTTTGATGATCGGCACACTGGCAATTGCATACGGATGCTCCAAGGAGTCTTCGGGCACGACGGCCTATTCGTTAGCGGACTTCGACTTCCCGATCGGGTCCACGGATGTCGCCGCAGGCACCGAGGTCTTCGCCGAGTTCTGCGAAGGCTGCCACCCTGGCGGTGAAGAAGGCGACGGTCCGAAGATCGCAGGCGAAGGCGAATCCCCTTCGCAGATGCGCTGGAAGGTCCGCTCCGGCGGCGACGACATGCCCGCCTTCGGCCCAGACAAGATCAGCGACGCCAGCCTAGAAAACCTGCTGGCCTACACCCTCACCATCGGCGCTGTAGCCCCATAAAGAGGGGACAGTCCCCTTTCACGGGAGCGTCCTGCGCGCCAGCTCCACGGGATCGTCTCCCGCCTGAAGCGCTCTCATCCAAAATCGGTAGCTCTGCTCCTCCGCCTCGATGATGTAGTCTTGGAGAGGCCCCGCGCCCCACGAGTTGTCGCCCGCGACGCCGCGTTGAGCCCGGTCGAGGTTCAGGTGCACGTGTCCGTCGGCGACGACCTCGTGCGGGTGCCTCGCCGGCTCGAGCGCCTCGGTGGAGAAAGGCGAGGCATTGACGCTCAGCATCGGCGCGCCCACCGCCAGCAAACCGAGCCCGGTCGCGTCCCGGAGCGCGACGAAGCGCGCGTCGGCCTTGCTGCCGCTCTCCTGAGGACGCGCATAGGGAACGAACTGGTCGGCGACGCGGCCGTCGTACAAGCCAACCGGCAATAGCAGACGGTCAGAGTAACTTGGCTCCGGACCCGGGCCGAACCACTGAACGCGATCGAAGTCGCCATCAAGCGCGGTTCTCATCCCAAATCGCGGTAGCTCAGGCAATGCCTCCCCTGGCGTGAACCCGAGCTCGACAGCGAGCTCGCCCGACGCGAACACTCGATAGGTGAGCGCAAAGACCGCATCGACGCCATTCGCCTCAGCCTCCGCGGTGATCACGGTTTCCTTGTCCGAGCTGGTGTCGACGTTCAGCGTGGTCACGACAAGCGCGTCTCCCAGATCTTGCCAAACCGCTGCCTTCCTTGGGAGAAAGTTGCCGAGATCGTTGTCGGTCATCGCCCGCCAGAAGTCAGGCCGGAGCGGCTCGGTGAGAAGCTCTGTCTCCCCTATCGCAAAAGAGGTTACAGCGCCGCTCACCTTGTCGACCTCGACGGAAAAGTCCGCTCCGACGACTTGGACGGAGTTATCGCTCTGCGTAACTTCGAGCGCGGGTGCGTCAGAGGGATCGATCACAGGCCCCGCCACGGCGGAGGGTAGGAGGAAGTCGGCCCAGGCGACCTCGTGACCTGCGCCGGCCCACAGTTGGTCTTCCTTCAGCCGAAAGGACAAGCGGATTCGCGGCTCAGAGCCGGGAGGCACACCGATTTCGATGATCGGCACGTGGAGTTCGGCGCTCTCACCGGGTGCCAAGCTGGGAAGCTCGAGCGGTCCCTCGTCGAAAACGGTGCCATCGATGGTGAACTCATAGTGGCCGGTCAGCTGCTCGGTCCAATCGATGTGATCGTAGCGGTTCGTCACCCGCACACGTCCCGCAGCCAGGCCGACCCCCTCGACCTGAACCGGCTGCATCACTTTCTTCGCGACGGCGAGCCCAGGATGAGGGGTTTGGTCCGAGCCAAGCAACCCGTTCATGCAGAAGTTGTTGCCAAAGACGCCAAAGACCCCCCCTGCCAGCGGGGCGGCTGGTCCGAGGTCGCCGCCATAACCGAAGAAGGTCTCGGTGGCAGAGCCGGGAACCGGTAGTCGGATCCCCTGATCGATCCAGTCCCAAACGAAGCCTCCCTGCGCCTGGTCGTACTCGTAGAAGACGTCCCAGAACTCTTTCATGTTTCCGTTGCTGTTGCCCATCGCATGCGCGTACTCAATCAAGATGATCGGTCGCGGCTGCGGTTCGCTTGCGTACTGCTCCACCTGCTCCGCGGTCCAGTACATCGGGCATTGAATGTCACTGTGGTCGGCCACGATGTTGAACCCGCCCTTCGCCGAGCCCTCGTAAGAAACGATTCGAGACGGATCGCGCTCGTGGAGCCAGTCGCTGATGTGGTCGAACGTCTCGCCATCCCCCGCTTCGTTCCCCATCGACCAGATGATGACCGAAGGATGGTTCTTGTCGCGCTCGACCATCCGCTCGACGCGCTCTTGGTGCATCGGCTCCCACTCCGGAAACCGCCCAAGGTTGATGTCTAGCAGCTGCCACAGCCCATGGGACTCGATGTTCGCCTCGTCGACCAGGTAGATGCCGTATTCGTCGGCGAGCTCGAACCATCGCGGCGACAAGGGATAGTGGCCGGGGCGCACGGCGTTGAAGCCGTGTTGCTTGAGCAGCTTCAAGTCGGCGACCATCTGCTCTTCGGTTACGTAGTGGCCAGTGTCGGGGTTGTGCTCATGGCGGTTGACGCCTCGAATCAGGATAGGCTTTCCATTGACCTGGAGTTGGCCGTTGCGGATTGCGACGTCGCGGAAGCCAATCTTCTGGTCGAAAACCTGCTGTCGCCCCGATGAATCCTCGGTGAAGACCTGCAACGAGTGGAGAGTCGGCGTCTCCGCGGTCCAGAGCGACGGCTCCGAAACCACGCCGGTCAGCTCGACTCGGCCTTCTCCGCACGGCTCGACTGTGACGGTCTTGGTTGCAAGCGAGCTGCCGGCGAGCAGGGCCTCTACCGTCACGGTCGACCCGGTTTGAACCAGTTGCCGAAGGTCAACGCTAACGGTCACTGCGGCTTCAGAATACGTTTCGTTCAGGTCGGCGCGAAACTCGATATCGCGAACCTGCAAATCAGGGGCGGCCCAGAGATAAACATCGCGAAAGATGCCGCTCAGGTTCCACATGTCCTGCTTTTCGAGCCAAGTGCCGTCCGACCAGCGGTACACCTGCACCGCAAAAACGTTCTCGCCATCACGCAGAAACGGGGTCACATCGAACCCGGCACCCGCCCGGCTTCCTTGGCTGTAGCCCACACGCTCGCCGTTCAGCCAAAGGTAGAACGCCGAGTCCACGCCATCGAACTGGATGAACACGTGCTTGCCCCGCCATTCCTCGGGAACCTCGAACGAGCGGCGATAGGAGCTGACGCCGTTACCATCCGACGGGACCGTCGGAAAGTCGAAATCGGATTGGAGCTCGGGATCAAAAGGATAGTGGATGTTGAAATAGATCGGCTCCCCGTATCCAAGCATCTCGACGTTGGACGGCACTTCGATCGTGTCCCAAATCGAATCGTCGAAGTCGAGCGCCTCGAAGCCGACTGGCCGCGCGGTCGGTGAGCTGGAAAAGTGGAAGCGCCACGCGCCGTTGAGCGACAGTTGGTAGGGTCGGATCTCATTGTTTTGGACGAAGCGGTCGGGGTCGAGGGGAAGAAATGACGCCCGCGGCCGCTCCCGATTGACCTGCGTAACCTCGATGTTGTTCCAAAGGGGCTCGGCGTCTTCTGGCCAGGCGAAGTTACCGGTATTGCAGGCAGGTGCGGTTGCACCGGCAGAGGGATCGCTCTTGCAGGCAGTAACCGCAGCGAGGAAGGCGGCGAGCGCCACTAGGCAACAACGGGGAACACTAAACACGAATCTCATGGGCACCTCGGCGGGAGCACTTACCCTACCACCCAGACCCCGGCAAACCCGTGCACTACCGCTGACACTGGCGGCCTACGCGGCCGTCAACCGGTACACCTTGATGTTTCGCTCCGTCCTCACTACGTACGACTTCATCTGAGGAATCGTATCGGCGATCTTCGGCCAGAGGATGGCCTTTTCCGAATCCGTCAGACGCGACGCAAGGACTTCTCTCGTCTCCGAGCCCAGCAGGATCTTCGCCTGTGGATTCGCGTCGAGGTTGTACGACCACGCGGGATGGTTCGTGCCGCCGAAGTTGCTCGCGACGACCAGGACGTCATCACCGTCTTCGGTGTACCCAAGTTGAACCGTCCGTTCCTTGCCCGACTTGCGTCCGGTCGTGGTCAACACGAGTTGCGGAATCACTTGGGGCCCAACCGACGTAAAGCGTCCCCCGCTCAGCTTGTACAGAATCGGATCCAAGCGAGCCGACAGCGTCTTCGCAATCCACCGGCCCACCGGAGTGACCGAAAACCAGTTGATGAAATCTCGATAACGCATCTCGCCTCCGGGCCGGTCGACCCTAGCACACCGCCCGACGGGAGCGGCTCCAACTCTCCAGCCCCTCTACAGGCCTAGCCAGCTGCGGGCGTCTAGGGGGCGGGTGCCTCGGCGGACTTCGAAGAAGAGGATTGCGTCGGGGGAGGCTGTGTCGAGGGTGCCTACTCGGGTGCTCATGCCTACCCAGTCGCCTACTTGGACGTCTGTGGAGCCTAGGCCTCCGTAGACGGTGTAGAAGCTGCTGCCGTGGTCGATGATGACCATGAGGCCGTAGGCCCCGTAGCTGCGTGCAAAAGCGACTTTGCCGTCAGCGGCTGCGCGGACAGGGCCGCCCGGGCGTCCGTAGAACTCCAAACCGGGTGCGCCTTCACGGGAACTCTCGCCGATTCGCATCGAGCCTTGGACGGGCAACGCCAGTTGACCTCGCATCCGCGCGAAGCCGTCGCCGAGGTCATCCATGTCGCCGGACACACGGATGCGGCCGTAGCTCACGCTGTTGCTTGGCGTCTCTTGTGGCTCGCCGCCAAGCGTTTCCTGAAACAGCGAAGCGCTGCGGCGGCTGCGTTCGATCTCTTCCTTCTCGGCCTCGAGCGCCCGCACGGCGATTTGGGCCTCTTGAAGCGCTTCGGCGAGCTCGTTCCGCTCGACGCGAAGCGCAGCGCCACGCTCACCAAGAAACTCCATCGTATCGAGGTCGCCCTTGACCATTCGGGAGAGCCTCTGCACCCGCGCGAGGTGTCCCATCAGCGCATCGAAGCCACCCGCCACCGGGAGCATTCCGGCGCGCCGAATGCGATAAAGAGCACGCGCTCGCTCGTGGAGCCGCCGCTCGGCCTCTTCGCGCTTGTCCGCAAGGCCGGAAATCTCGGCGTCGATTTGTGCCTGCCGTGCCTGGGCATGTTCGACCCGCGCGAGGTTCTCGGCGATCTTGCCTTCGACCGCGGGCACGTCCGTCAATCCGCTGACTCCGAGGTCCTGCTCCGCGGCGGCCCAGCCGGTGACCGAGAAGAGCCCAACTGCGATCCAAACCCAGAGTCTGCCTTTGATTCTCATCTCACACCGCTAGATAGCGTCGCACCGATACCGCACTGCCAATCGCACCGATCACGGCGCCGCCGACCAGCAACGCCACCACCGTCCGTGCGCCGAGGAAGACAACCTTGCTTCCGGTCAACGCAGCCAAGGTCGAGTCCACCGAGTCGTGAAGCACGAGATACCCGACCAACAGGGAAAGGACCGCGAGAAGCGCTGACGCGAACCCTTGAAACATGCCTTCGAGCACGAACGGACCGCGAACGAAGCCGTTGGTCGCACCGCACAGCTTCATGACTTCGATTTCCTGACGCCGCCGCGCGACCGCCAAGCGAATCGTGTTGCCGATGACAGCCACTACACAGAACATCACCAGCAGAGCCAGGCCACCCGCCAACATTCGCGCACCCCACAGCAAGTGGTCGAGCTTCTGGAACCATCGCCCATAGCTCTCCACGTCACTCACCGCGCGAAACTGAGCGAGCCGCATCGCGATCGATTCACTCCGTTCGCGCGTCACGCCCTGGACCAGCACCACCTCGAGGGACGCTGGAAACACCTCAGAGGGAAGCTTGCTCAAGTCCGCACCAACGTCGGCCTCTTCGAGAAACGACTCGCGTGCCTGCGCCGGCGTTACGTGCGTCACTTCGCTCACGTCGGCGAGTCCCTCGAGCACGACGCGCAGCTGCGCGATGTCCTGCGGGTCGGCGCCGTCCCTCAAGAAAAGCGTGATGCGTCCGCTCTGTCCCCACCGCGTTGCGGCGGCGTCGAGGTTGGTCACGCCGAGCAGCGTCGCCCCCAGGCAGATGAACGCAACGGCCAGACTCGTGACCGCCACGATGTACAGCCGTCGCTCCTCGCGAAGCCCTCGCTTCGCCCGCGTGATTGCGCTCTTCACTTCCATCGTTTCACCCCACCAGCGTGTGAATGCCACTACTGCCCTGCCAATGCTTGAGGCCTTGCTGGGCCTCCGACACGCGGCCGTCGTCAATCGAGATCAGGCGGTGGTCCCGCTTGGAGATCAGGGAGTGGTCGTGTGTTGCGAACAGCACGGTCGTTCCCGTCGAGTTGATCTCTTCGAAAAGTGTCAGAATGTCGATCGCGAGATGCGGATCGAGATTACCGGTGGGCTCGTCCGCCAGAATGAGAGCCGGCTCCGGAACGATTGCCCTGGCGACCGCGACGCGCTGCTTCTCGCCGCCTGAGAGATTACTGGTCTGCTCGGGACCACGACCAGCCAAGCCGACACGCTCGAGGGCCTCGGCGACGCGCGATCGAATGAGCCGCTGTGGCATCGACACGATTTCGAGTGCGACAGCGACGTTCTCGAAGACCGTCCAGTGGTCGATGATTCGAAAGTCCTGAAACACGACACCGAGGTTACGCCGAAGGAACGGAATCGACTTGTCGGTCAATCGTCCGATATCGCGGCCGCAGAACAGGACGCGGCCTTCGTCGACTCTGAGCTCGCGGTAGATCAGCTTCAGAAGCGTGCTCTTGCCGGCGCCGCTCGGCCCGGTGATGAACGCGAACTCCCCACGCTCGACCGAAAGATCGACCCCGCGTAGGGTCGGCTGGTCGGGCCGGAAAAACTTGTAGACGTCCTCCAACACCAGAATCGGCTTCGACAGCTGGGGCTGGCTCGCACGCGCGCCGGCGCGAAAGAACGGAAACGGGCGCACAACCTTGGTTCCCTGCATAGAGTCCCGCTAACCCGTTCAGCTCCCGCGAGGCAAGAAATCGGCCAAGAATCCGCGGTTGCCCGGGGCCCCGCTCCGGCTAGAGTCTTCGCAGCATGGGCGAGCGACCGGTCTTGTATGAGGCGGCGAACCGCATCGGGATGATCACCTTGAATCGGCCCGATCACCGGAACGCCATGACTCCAGAGCTTCTAGACGCGTTTTCCGAAGCGATTACGCAGGCGCGGAGCGACAAAGAGATCCGGTGTCTCGTGATGACCGGCCGGGGCAGGTGCTTCAGCGCCGGAGCTGATCTCCGCTCATCGATGCAGCGAAGTGATCTCGGCAAACCGTCCCGCGACGCGTCGTTCGCGATGTATGAGCCCTTCCTGAGGGTGCTGGACGTCGAGGTCCCGGTCCTCGCCGCCATGAACGGCCACGCCGTCGGCGGCGGATTCGGCCTCACCCTACTCGCCGACATCCGGGTCGCCAACGTGGACGCAAAATACGGCGCTAATTTCGCGCGATTAGGGATCCATTCTGGACTCGGCATCAGCTATTTGCTCCCACGCCTGGTCGGAGCGGCCAATGCGTCGGAGCTTTTGTTCACCGGCAAGCTGATCCGGGGGGATGAAGCGCTTCGCATCGGACTGGTCACGCACGCCGAAGAAGCGAGCGAGGTGCTCCCGACCGCCATGGGGCTCGCACGCGCGATCGCAGGTTCCGCTCCAAGGGCCGTGCGGCAGATGAAAGCCTCGATCCGCCGTGGGCTTCGCTGGGAGATTCGAGAGGCCGCCCTCGAGGAAGCCCGGCTACAAGCGGAGAGCTTGGCGACGGATGACGCCAAGGAAGGCGTGAGCGCGATCCTTCAAAAGCGGGAACCCGAGTTCACCGGGAAATAGACCGATGTTGGCAGCCCCGGAACTACCGATACCGCTGGACGCCGTACCTGAACGGCTGCGGCGCTTTGCCGATCCGAATGGCCCAGCCCCCGCGAGGATGATGGCCGCGCGGGGGATGGTCCCTGTCAAAGGCGGCGACCTCGTGTTGCTGCTCGTGCAGCTGAGTGCAGACCCCGACCCCAGCGTCTCGAAGGCAGCCGGCGATACGCTCAAAGATTTGCCCGAGACGGTGCTTCTCCCGGCCTGCGACGAAGACCTGCATGCAGGCATCTTTCATGAGGTCGCCCGACGATTCTCGACCCACGACGATGTCTTGGCGCGGCTCGTCCAGAACCACGCCGTCGCCGACGCGACCATAGCCGCGATCTCGGCGCACTGCCCCGAGCGCATCACCGAAATCATCTCCGTCAACCAGCAACGCCTCCTGGGCGCGCCGCAAATCATCGAGGCGCTCTACAAGAACCGCAACACCCGCATGTCGACCGCCGACCGTCTCATCGAGCTGGCCGCCCGCCACGAGGTCGAACTCACGGGCATTCCGATGTTCGAGGAGTTGAAGAAGGCGATTCAAGGCCAGCTCATCCCCGAGGCCACCGACGAGCCGCTTCCAAGCGACGACGCATTCTCGAAGGCCCTCGAAGAAGACACCGACGAAGATGCGGTCGAGCGCGACAAGATCGATGGCACCGAGGAAACGAAGAAAGAGTTCGTCTCGCTTCAGACCAAGCTTCGCGACATGAACGTCGGCGAGAAGATTCGCATGGCCCTGCTTGGCAACGCAGCCGCCCGCTCGATTCTGGTGCGGGACCCGAACCGCGTGGTTTCCATGGCAGCCATCGCCTCTCCGGCCATGGGCGAGAGCGAGGCCAAGAACACCGCCCAGAGCCGCGAGGTCTCCGAAGACGTTCTTCGGTACATCGGCAGGAAGCGCGAGTGGCTTCGAAGCTACGAGATCAAACGAAGCCTGTGCAACAACCCGAAAACGCCTTTAGCCCTGTCGATGACGTTTCTCGCGCACCTGCGCCGCAACGATTTGCGGGCGTTGTCGCGTAGCCGCGGCATCCCAGGGCCGCTCAAAGAGGCTGCCAAACGAAAGGCCAAGAAGTTCGACTGATGAGCCTACTGAAGAAACTGTTTTCCGCCGACCCGGAAGCGCTCGAGAAGAAAGCCGACGCGCTCTATTCAGCGGGCGACTACGGCCCGGCCAAGCTTACGTACGAGAAGGCGCTCGCTGCGTCTCCCGATGCCGCGCACGCATCTCTCGCGGACAAGGTCCGGCGCTGCACGGATGGCATCGCACGGCAGCGCATCGACGAAGCGAAGGCGTACTTGGCGCAGGGCTCGCTCGAACTGGCGGAGCAGGAGCTCGAAGGTGCGCTAGAGATTGCCGTCGACGAGGCGATTCACGACGAGGCCCAGTCCTTGCTCGATGGGCTCGAAGCCAAGGAAGCCCAGGAGCAAGCGACGTCCCCGGAAATGACCGACGAAGAGCGGGTCGCCCTGCTCATGGGCCAGTGGCACGAGGCCCAGGCCGACGAATACGACAGCTATGGGGACGCCCTGCTCGACGCACTCATCGCGATGCACAAGGAACAGTTCGACGATGCGAGGGCTCAGCTCGAGGCGCTGCTCGCCAATGCACCGGAGGCGCGCTACCTGTGGCTGGAGGTGGGGCGCGCGCGCCTGCTCGCAGAGGATGTGCCGGCGGGCAAAGAAGCGCTGCAGAGTTTCTTGGACGCGCTCCAGGACGACGAGGGGGGCGAAACCAAGCTGGCAGCCAATCTCTCCCTCGCCCGCCTCGCGGACGAAGCCGGAGAGTTCGAGGAGGCGATGGGCTACTTCGAAGGGGCCGTGCATGCCTTGCCAGACGACTATCGTCCGTACCTCGCCATGGGATCGTTCCTCCGGGGCAAGGGACAAGGCATGGAGGCCCTAGATGTGCTCCGTACATCGCTCGAGCTCAGCAAGAAGTCGGGTACGGACTGGCGGCTTCTCGAAGAGATTGGACTGGCCTCCGAGCTCGCGGGAAAACCCGACGAAGCCAGAAGCTTTCTCGAGCAAGTGATTGAGTTCTTTGCGAATCACCAGGTCACGGACTTCCCGCCGATCACGGCGACCAACTTGGCGAAGCTCTACGAGGCCGACGGGCGATTGGACCGCGCCGCCGACCTGTATCGGGCCCTGAGCCAAGGCAGCGACAAAGAACAGCATGCGCTCTACCACTTCGAAGCGGGGCGGCTGCTTCAGGCTCTCGGCCTGACAGACGAGGCCCGGCGCATGCTCACCCGGGCGGAGGCCCTCACCACCGACGACGACGCAGAGCTGAGTGAACGGGTCGCGGCATTGTTGCAGGCATAGGGCCTAGTCCCCTGATTTTACGTCGCTTTCCGGCCCGATGACGGCTCGGAAATCGGTGCTATGTTTATCGGGCGTCGAGGCGTGGACCGGGAATCTACCTGGCCGCGACCAAAGCGAATCAAACCATGACCCGAAGAGGACACGCGCCTGAGGAGCGGCCTGTGACGGTGCCACGTCTTCGCAAGATGAAGCGCGACGGCTCACGGATCACCATGGTGACCGCATACGACGCCACGTTCGCACGCCTATTCGATGATGCCGGCATGGACATTCTGCTCGTCGGGGATTCGCTCGGCATGGTCGTGCAAGGGCGAGACTCCACCCTCCCCGTCACGGTCGACGAAGTGATCTACCACTGTCGCGCGGTCGCCCGTGGCACGCGCCGCGCGCATATCGTGGGGGACATGCCGTTCCTCAGCTGGCAAGTGAGCTCGGAGCAGGCGCTCACCAATGCGGGCCGGTTTCTCTCCGAGGGCGGGGCACAGTCGGTCAAGCTCGAAGGCGGAGTCGATGCGGCGCCGACGATCGAGCGCATCGTGCGCGCTGGAATCCCCGTCATGGCGCACGTGGGTCTTACGCCGCAGAGCGTGCATGCGATGGGTGGCTTTCGGGTGCAGGGCAAGACCGAGGGTGCCGCCGCGCGCATCCTCGACGACGCGAAAGCCGTCGCCGAAGCGGGGGCGTACTCCTTGGTGCTCGAGGGCATCCCGACCGACCTCGCGAAACGGATCACCGACGAGGTCGACATCCCGACCATTGGCATCGGCGCAGGCCCGCACTGCGATGGACAGGTCCTAGTTTGTTATGACCTGCTCGGCCTGACGCCCGATCTGAAGCCAAAGTTCGTCAAACGATATGCCGAATTCTTCGACGACGGCGTGGCGGCCGCGCGTCGCTACCGTGACGAGGTTCGTTCCGGCGTCTTCCCGAGCGAAGAGTTCAGCTTCGGAAACGTGAGAAAGAGCGAGACTCCGGCTCCGGCGTCCAGCCTCAACCTCGTGCGAGACTCTCGAGCCTCGTACGGGCCGAAAGGATGACCACACTCGTCCGCGAGCCTGCCGAGTTCCGGCGGGCCTGCGATGATGCGCGCGCCGACTCATCCAGGGTAGGCCTCGTGCCGACCATGGGCGCGCTCCATGAAGGGCACTTCTCGCTGATCGACGAAGCCAAGAATCGCGCCGATTTCGTCGCGGTGACTATCTTCGTCAATCCGTTGCAGTTTGGTCCCAGCGAGGATCTAGACCGCTATCCGCGGACGCTCGAAAGCGACGTTGCAGGCTGTCGTGAACGCGGTGTCGATTTGGTATTCGTCCCGGCACGCGAATCGATGTACTCGGCCCAGTTCCAAACGCATGTGTCGATCGAGGAGCTCAGCAGGCCGCTCGAAGGCGAGTGTCGCCCGGAGCATTTCGATGGAGTGACGACGGTCGTGGCCAAGCTGTTCAACCTCGCGGGGCCCTGTGCCGCGATGTTTGGTCGCAAGGACTACCAGCAATGGAAGATCCTCTCGCGCATGGCTCGCGACCTCGACATGCCGATCGAGGTCGTTGGATGCCCGATCGTCCGCGAGCCGGATGGCCTCGCCCTCTCCTCCCGCAACCGGTACCTGTCCGCGACGGAACGCAAGCGCGCGCTCGGGATCGCGTCCGGTCTCCGGCGCGCTCACGACGCCTGGCACGAAGGCGAGCGCAACCCAGCCACGCTTCGTTCCTTCGCGCAGGAGCCGGTTCAGTCGGAGTTCGACGGCGTCGACTATGTGGCAGCCGTCGACCCGGACACGCTCATGGCAGCAGCACCGTCTCCGTCCCGCCTCCTGATCGCGGTGGCCGCACACTTGGGGACGACTCGCTTGATCGACAATGTCGTGCTCGGCGAAGATCCGCGCCCCTAGGCCGTACGAATCACGGACCAAATAGAAGCCATAGCGTAAGCCCAACGAGCAGCGAACCGGCGCCGAGCACCCACAGCCACGTGTGCCGGGGGCCTCGCGTCTTGGGGCTTCGCCAGCCTGCGACCGTTGGCCTTCCTTCGTCGAGGTCGTAACGCAGCAACGATTCGGTCGGTGTGCGTCGTTCCTGTGCAGACTGCGTCGCCACGCGATCGCGGGTGAGGGGGATCTCCGCCGCGGGCGACATTGCCCCGGCAGAAGATGGAGGCGGCATGCCAGCCAGCAGCTCTCCGATTTTCCGGGATGCGTGAATAGACCGCCGGCTAGCGAGATATGCGGTCAGAGCGTCGGCCATCGCGCCTGCGTCGGCATACCGCTCCGCGGGGTTTGCGGCAGTCGCGCGCGCAACAATCGAATCGAGAGCCCCGGGAACTTCGTTGCGCCGCGACGATGGCGCCGGCACGTCGGCGCGGCGAACCGCCTCGAGAAGTGGCTGGATGTGGATGCCCTGGTGAAGCCTCTCGCCCACTAGGAGCTCCCACAACACGACCCCGGCGGAGAAGATGTCGCTGCGATGATCCAGAGGTTCAGCCCGCGCTTGCTCAGGTGACATGTAGAAATACTTTCCCTTGATGACACCGGACTCTGGGTCGCTTCGTCGCGAGTTGGCTTTCGCGACACCGAAATCCGCGATCTTCACTTCGCCCGCGAAGCTCAGCAGCACGTTCTGCGGAGAGACGTCTCGGTGGACGATCCCCGTCGGCTCCCCTCGTTCGTTCCGATGGCGGTGCGCATAGTCGAGTCCGCGGCACACCTCGGCCATGACGTGAGCGGCAAGATCGACGGGCAACTTGCGGTCCGCACGGCGGAGCACATCGAGCACGTGGTGGGCGTCGTAGCCTTCAACGTGCTCCATCACGAGGACATAGGCCCCCTCGACGCACCCGAGGTCCAAGGTCTGGACGATGTTTCGGTGGTTCAACCCAACAGAGAGCTTGGCCTCGTCGAGGAGCATCGAGCGGAAACCTCCATCATCGGCGTGATGGGGGTGGATCCGCTTGATGGCCACAAGCTTTTCGAACCCTGCGGACCCCGCGGTCCTACCGAGATACACCTCGGCCATACCACCCGCGGCGAGTCGCCGAAGGAGCGTGTAGGGTCCAAAGGGCCGTGGCAGATCCAAGGTCGGCATCGAGCGCTCGACCACAATCTATCCAATTCGATTCCATGACGTAAACGAATGGTT
>Ga0164313_10002680_pt1 | contig 15908 bp, 14 predicted proteins | sample GuaBasSedimGuay4_FD_113735 | JGI IMG/M metagenome (GOLD analysis project Ga0164313, IMG submission 113735) | Subseafloor sediment microbial communities from Guaymas Basin, Gulf of California, Mexico - Guay4, Core 4569-4, 0-3 cm | ecosystem: Environmental > Aquatic > Marine > Hydrothermal vents... | reverse complement strand
CCGATTTCACCAACCAACTGATGGGCAACCTGGCCCGCGATGCGGCTGATCAGCTGGTTTATATCGCCCCTTCCAGGGTCAACCTGCAATTAACTGAAGAGCGCTGGCCGGATATCCAGTTTGCCGAAACCCGCGAAACCCTGTTGTTTGCCGGGTGACGCTCACGGCCCGTTTTCAAACTATTTGGCCCGACCGGGACAGGCGTCAATCAATCTGGGCCATAGCCCTGCCTATCATGGGCGGCATGATGTCACAGAACATACTGAACCTGGTCGACATCGGCATGGTTGGCCACCTGGGCGATTCCGCGCTGGCCGCCACCGGCATTGGCAGTTTCTCAAACTACCTGGCCATTGCGTTTATCATCGGCTTATCGGCCGGTGTACAGGCACTTGCAGCGCGGCGACTGGGGGAAGGCCGGCACGATGAAACCGCCATCCCGTTAAATGGTGGGCTAATACTTTCATTGCTTATCGGCCTGCCACTTTGTGCCATCCTGTACTTGGCCATACCCGCAACCTATTCCTTTTTAAGTGATGACCCGGCCGTGATCGAGCAGGGTGTGCCGTATTTGCAGATGAGAATTCTCAGCATGGTGGCGGTGGGGATGAACTTTTCCTTTCGGGGTTACTGGAGCGCCATTCATATGGCCAGCGTATACCTGCGAACGCTGCTGATCATGCACAGCATCAATATTTTCCTGAATTGGGTGTTGATATTCGGCAACCTGGGTGCGCCCGAAATGGGTGTGGTTGGCGCCGGGATGGCAACCACGATTTCGCTGTATATCGGTACGGCATTGTATTTCTTTTTTGCCATGCGTCATGCTCATGACAAAGGCTTTCTGCACCGGATACCGAGCCGTAGCACCCTGTGGCAGCAGTTCAAATTGTCACTGCCCTCCAGTCTGCAACAATTGTTCTTTTCTGCCGGCCTGGTAACCCTGATCTGGATCATGAGCCAGATAGGTACAGCTGAGGTGGCAGCGGTCAATGTCCTGATGACATTCCACATCACTGCGATCCTGCCCGCCTTTGGCATCGCACTGGCCGCTACCACGCTGGTTGGCAACGCACTCGGGCGGGGTGATACCGAGGATGCTGCACAGTGGGGCTGGAATGCTGCCGCCATCAGCCTTGTTTACGGGATCACACTCAGTATCATTCTGATTCCCTTTGCCGACCCGTTGCTGGGTGTGTTTCTGAGCAACCCGGAAACCCGTCAACTGGCGTATATTCCGATGATTCTATGGGCGCTTGCGATTGGCTTTGATACCAGCGGCATGGTTCTGATGAATTCACTGATCGGTGCTGGTGACACCCGTCGCAGCATGTGGATCAGCGTCATTGCTCAATGGGGGTTTTTCCTGCCCTTCGCCTACATCATCGGACCTGTACTTGGCTTTGGCCTGGTGGGTGTCTGGGTCATCAACATTCTGTACCGGGCCGGACAGGCAACCGCATGCGCCCAACAATGGGCCGGCAGGCACTGGGCAGGGATAAAGCTTTAAACTCACGCCACTGTTCGAAAGCGGCACCGTCATCCCGGGCTTGACCCGGGACCCATTTTTGAGAAACGAAACAAAAGTGCAAATGGATTCCGGGTCAAGCCCGGAATGACGTTGGCTTGATGACCGGGATGACGTTCTTCAGCCCGGGATGACAAGGTTATTGTTTGAGTGTCATTTGCCACTCACTCATAAAGCCTATACATTGCTCCACTAATAAAAAACATTCTCCCAAAGGAATTCTGAATGATAGGCACCATTGCTTTTGGATTATTCGGGCTGGCAGTACTGATCTCATTTGCCTTTGTATTGTCAGGCAACAAGAAATCAATAGATTGGCGGCAAATCGCAGCAGGGGTCGGCATGCAGATTGTTTTTGCTGTAATTGTCATCCTGGTTCCTGGCGGGCGGGAATTTTTCGATGCGATAAGCCGTGTATTCGTCAAGGTCATCGATTTTGCCATGGCCGGGGCCGTGTTTGTTTTCGGTGATTTGGCCAAAGCTTCCGAGTTCGGATTTATTTTTGCCTTCCAGGTACTGCCAACCATCATTTTCTTTGCCTCATTGATGGGTGTTCTCTACCACATCGGATTGATGCAGAAGATTGTCCAGGGTATGGCCTGGGTGATGCAGAAGGTTTTACGGATAAGCGGGTCCGAGTCTTTGTCTGTCGCCGCTAACGTGTTTATCGGTCAGACCGAAGCGCCGTTAGTGGTACGGCCTTATATTTCCAAGATGACTGAATCAGAGCTGTTCACAATGATGGTAGGTGGTATGGCCACCATTGCCGGCGCGGTGCTGGCAGCTTACATTGCCATGCTGGGTGGTACCGATGAGGTGCAAAGATTGTTCTATGCCCGGCATTTGCTGGCGGCCAGTGTGATGGCGGCACCGGCAACCATCGTGATTGCGAAACTCCTGAAACCGGAGACTGAAGAGTCTCTGACCAAGGGCTCCGTTCACCTGGAGATAGAAAAAACCGCCACTAATGTCATTGAGGCTGCCGCCAATGGCGCTGCCGATGGTGTCAAACTTTCACTGAATGTCGGTGGCATGCTGTTGGCATTTTTTGCCCTGATCACGATGGTCAACTTTCCGCTGGCATGGATTGGCGAAGTGACGGGCATTGAAACATTAATTGGCCAGACCCTGACGCTTTCCATCATCCTGGGATATATACTCTCGCCGCTGGCATGGATTATCGGTATCCCCTGGAGTGAAGCCATGATAGTCGGCGGGCTGATTGGTGAAAAAATTGTCATCAATGAATTTGTAGCCTATTTGCACCTGGGTCAGATAAAACATACGCTTTCTGAACATTCGGTGCTGATCACGACCTATGCCCTGTGCGGTTTTGCAAACTTCTCATCCATCGCAATTCAACTTGGTGGTATCGGTGGCCTGGCACCCAATCGCCGATCCGATATTGCCAGGCTGGGTATGCGTGCGGTACTTGGCGGGACACTGGCAACCATGATGACAGCGACCATCGCAGGTGTATTGACGTCGTTCGCCGGCTAAGCACCCAGTATTAAATGTCAGGCCACTCACAATTTGAACTATTCAAGCAACGGCGCTTCATGCCGTTCTTTGTCACCCAGGCACTGGGTGCGTTTAATGACAATATCTTCAAAAACGGGCTCGCAGCGCTGGTGGTTTTTGAAAGCAGCCAAATAGCTGGTCTGAACACGAACCAGGTCGTTAATCTCAGCGCAATGGTATTTATCCTGCCTTTCTTCCTGTTTTCAGCCCTGTTTGGGCAATTTGCCGACAAGTTTGAGAAGTCCGTACAGATTCGCCGGATCAAATTATTTGAAATATCGATCATGTTGCTGGCAACTATCGGTTTCTGGCTGGATTACCTGCCACTATTGCTTGGCGTTTTATTCTTGCTGGGTTTTCAGTCGACGATGTTCGGTCCGATCAAGTACGGGATCATTCCACAGGTGCTGGACAAGCGTGAACTGGTTGGTGGCAATGCACTGGTGGAAATGGGCACTTTTGTCGCCATTCTGGCCGGAACCATCGCCGGGCCACTTTTGATGGGCATCGACGGTGACTGGCCTGTATGGATTAGCGTGGCAGCATTGGCGACAGCAGTTGCCGGCTATATTGCCAGCCGTGGTATCCCGCTGGCACCAGCGGTAGCCCCCGACCTCAAGATTAACTGGAATTTTGTCGCAGAGACGGTCCGCAATATCGGTTTTATCAGGGAAAACCGGATCGTGCTCAATAGTGTACTGGGCATTTCCTGGTTCTGGTTTTTTGGTGCAACTTTCCTGGTGCAAATTCCGAGTTTTTCAGAAAATGTTCTGGGTGGCGATGAAAGACTGATGTCCACCTTGCTGGCCATGTTCATCATCGGCATCAGCACAGGCTCTCTCTTATGTGAACGCCTGTCCGGTGGCCAGGTAGAGATAGGCCTGGTGCCGTTCGGTGCCATTGGCTTGACCCTGTTTGGTATCGACATGTATTTTGCCAGCCCATCGGTGCCAGCGGCACATGCGACTTTAAGCAGTTTCTTTGCTTTGGCTGCAAACTGGCGCATCGTATTTGACCTGGTGATGATCGGCATATTCAGCGGTTTCTTTATCGTGCCTTTGTATGCACTGGTGCAACAGAACTCCAAGCCATCGCACCGCTCCCGCGTAATCGCCGGGAACAATATTCTCAACGCACTGTTCATGGTGATTTCAGCCATCATTGCCATGATATTACTCGGCAAAGTTGGTTTTACGATACCCGAGCTGTTCCTGTTCACAGCCATCCTGAACCTGTTTGTAACCATTTACATATTCACAGTTGTACCTGAATTCCTGATGCGGTTCCTGGTGTGGATACTGATACACACGATTTACCGGGTGGAAGTGACCGGTATTGAAAACATTCCCGAAGACGGGTCGGTGATCGTGGCGGCCAATCATGTCAGCTTTGTTGATCCGCTCATCGTCGGCGGTGTCATCAGGCGACCAATACGATTTGTCATGTATCACAAGATATTTGATATACCAATACTCAAATTCATTTTCAAAACGGGCAAGGCCATACCTATCGCCTCGCAGCATGAAAACAAGGAAATACTTGAGCAAGCCTATACACGTATCCATGAGGTCATTGCAGACGGCCATGTGCTGGGGATTTTCCCTGAAGGCAGCATCACATCCGACGGGGATATCCAGCCATTCAAGAAAGGTGTGGAAAAAATTGTTAGTGAACAGCCCGTTGCGGTTGTACCGATGGCATTATGCAATTTGTGGGGGTCATTATTCAGCCGCCGGGACCCTTTCCACAAACGCAGACCGTATAAATTCCGCGCCCGCATCGAATTAAGAATTGGCAAGCCTATTCCACCCGCAGAGTTAACCGCTGAACGCCTGGAAAGGGATGTAAGACAACTCAGGGGTGAAGACCTGTAGGAGCGGCGTCACGCCGCGATTATGCCCATGGATGGGCTGTATGTCGCGAGAGTGCACAGAGAAGGTGAGACCGGGGTCGGCCGGTCGAGAGGCTGCCCTGGGGTATGCACGTAGCGACTGTTTCAGGTTTGCACAGGACTTGAGCATCGCGGTGGAACGCCGCTCCTACAACGATTCGTCCTGCAGTTCTTTGAGCAGGGCAATTGCCCGCGGAACTTCCGCATCGTTCAACACCCAGAGCTGTGGAACGACCTCGACAAAAGGCAATTCACCCAGGCCACCAGTACCGAACTGGTTTTTCATGAATGTTTCGATGTTGTTGGATTCCAGCACCGACTGATAGTAACCAACCAGCGTGATATCGAAGTCCTCAAAAATTTTGATCATAGTTCGTTTAGCACAACGTGGCGTTGCAGCCACCGGTAGTCTCTGAAAGTACCATTAATTTCGATACAGTACACTACTTCGCGAATATCCGACGGTCATCGTCAAATGCCTTGAACTCAAGCGCATTGCCGGACGGATCGGTGAAAAACATGGTTGCCTGTTCACCGGGCTTGCCAGCAAAACGGATCCTCGGCTCAATCACAAACTCCGTGGCGGTCGCCGTGAGCCTGTCCCGCAATAATTTCCAGTCAGCCATGGTCAGAATGATGCCAAAGTGCGGTACAGGAACGGCATCACCATCAACCGCATTCTGAATGGTCTCCTTGTCCCGACCGCCTTCATCCAGATGGCATACCAACTGGTGTCCGAAAAAGTCAAAATCAATCCAGTGTGAACTGCTTCGACCTTCGCTGCAGCCCAGCTTTTCACCATAAAAAAAACGGGCTTTTGCCAGGTCATTAACCGGTATGGCAAGATGAAAAGGCCTGATTTCGGTCATGTTTAAAACTCCAGTGTATAAATCGCATCCCGACAGCGTCTGAAAGGATACATTACAATGCCCGCAGCAGGTAGCCTCTGAAAGCGCCATTAACTACGATGCAGTACACTGGCATCATGGAAAAAATAAGCAAAGACGAGCAACAATGGCGGGAACAACTGGACCCTGAGCAATATCGCGTTACCCGTGAGGCCGGCACTGAGGCCCCCTTCAGCGGGGAGTATTGCGATAATGTTGATCTCGGCAGCTATAAATGTGTTTGTTGCGGGCACCTGTTGTTCGACTCAAACAGCAAATATCATTCCGGCTGTGGCTGGCCAAGCTTTCACGGTGAACTCGATACAGCAGAAATCACCCAGCGTGTTGATAACAGCCTGGGCCAAAGCCGCATTGAATTACTTTGCCCAAAATGCGATGCACACCTCGGGCATATCTTTGATGACGGCCCACCCCCGACCGGGCAACGATATTGCATCAATTCAGCATCACTTGAGTTCGTTTCTGAACCGTAGGAGCCGCATCCCCGCGGCGAATCTTTTGCTTAGTCGCTGTATAAGAAGAGCTCGTCGCGGGGACGCGGCTCCTACAGGTGGGGGGTTCCGTCGATCTTGTTATCTTATCGTGATGCTGCTGCTGAGTGGCTGTTCCGGGCCGGGTTACTATGTGCAGGCAATTTCGGGTCAATGGAAACTGCTGCAGGCGCGCCAGGATATAGAGTCACTGGTCGTTGACCCTGCCACCGACACAGAACTGGCCGGGCAGTTACAGGCCGCAACCGGCATCCTGACGTTTGCAGAGAATACTCTGGATCTACCCGCCAACGGTAGCTATACCAGTTACGTTGAGTTGGAAAACAATTCACTGGTTTGGAATGTTGTTGCAACAGAAGAATTTTCATTGCAGCCAAAAAAGTGGTGTTTCATCGTGGCCGGTTGCCTACCCTATCGCGGCTTTTTCCAACAACACAAGGCGGAGAAATCAGCACAAAAAATGCGCAAAAAGGGACTGGATGCAGACGTTAGTCCCGCCCTGGCCTATTCGACCCTCGGCAAGTTCAATGATCCGATACTCAGCACCATGCTAACCGGCTCAGACATCCGCATGGCAGCCTTTCTGTTTCATGAACTAGCCCACCAACGTCTGTATATTAAGGGTGATGGCCAGTTCAATGAGAGCTACGCAAGTTTCGTGGAGGAAACCGGTGTGAAAACCTGGTTGGAGAGCAACGGAAGACAAACGGAGCTGCAACAATGGCAACGGTTGAAAGCCGCTGGCGATGAGTTCAATTTGCTTATTAATGATACCCGTGAAGACCTGTTACAGATTTATCACTCCGACAGTAGCGACACCGAAAAACGCAGCATGAAGGCTGACATCCTGCATGGACTTAAACTGACATATGATCAGCTGAGAGCAGACAAGTGGGATGACGATTACTTTTCCGGCTGGTTTTCCGAACCACTCAATAATGCCAAACTTGCGCTATACAATACTTACGAGGGTGGTCAATGTGCATTCCAGAATTTGTACGACCATTCCCATGAAAGTATGCAGGAATTTCACCATTTGGCTGAACAACAAGCAAAACTGTCAAAAATAGAACGCGAAAAATGGTTAGCACAAACTTGCCCGGCCATTGCGTCAAATGAAACTTTGTGACACTTGCGTGGAAACCGGACTTTTTATCATTCGATCCTTTGCTACAATAAGCGGGCTGACCCTGATCAATAACGGCGCCGATTTGTGATCCCAACAAAGACAAGAATTCCGATCCTGTTATCGGCCCTGACCATGGCGCTGGTGAGCAACTGTCATACGGCTTTTGCAGCCTCGGAAAATGACGTGTTGATTGCCTGTCCAGGGCCTACGCTGGCACCCATCAGAAATAATAAGCCCGATCGTGAATCCGCACCGATATCGCTCAGAACCACCGAATTTGATGCCGGTGATGCCGAAACCGCTGAAGCCCGGGGCAATGTTGAGTTGCGCCGTGCAGATCAATTATTGCAGACCGAAGTATTGCGCTACGACCCCGTAACCGAGACCATCAGCATGCCGGGTAAGGTCCGTTATGAAGACTCCGTCCTTCATATCAGTGGTTCAAGTGCCAATTACAGTTTTCTGAACGAAGGAGGCCGGTTCACAGATGCTGATTATGGTCTGAGCGGCTCAAGTGCAAGAGGAACAGCCGCGGAAGTGATTGTTGAATCTGCCAACCACTCTTTACTGAGGCAATTGAGGTTTACCACCTGCCCCGGCGAAGAGCCGGAATGGATTCTGACGGCCGATGAGCTCGATCTTAATTTTGAAACCGGTGTGGGCACAGCCAGAAAAGCCAAACTCGAGTTTTTCGATATTCCGATTCTGTACTTGCCCTACATGACATTTCCGATTGACGACCGGCGAAAAAGCGGTTTTCTCTATCCCTTTATCAGCACTGCAAATGACAACGGCTTTGAATTCAGCATACCTTACTACTGGAATATCGCGCCAAACCAGGACGCCACGCTAACACCACGTTATTTCACCGAGCGTGGTGCCATGCTGACAGCCGAGTACCGGTTTATGACCCGGCGGACAGGCGGTAATTTGAACTTTGACTATTTGCCAAGTGACAAGAAAACCCGTGATCTCCGCTATCACTACCGCTTTGAACACAGTGCCCGGCTTTCCAGGCGCTGGGGCAGCAGTGTGGTAGTAAACCGAGTCAGTGATGATCAATACTTCCAGGATTTCAGCAACAGCCTGGCTGCTGCATCAAGACAGTACCTGCGTAGCAGGGCCGGAATTACCGGTAGTGGCCGCTACTGGACATTTTCAGCCATCGCCGACGTTTTTCAGGTCATTGACGAATCCGTTTCGGCATCCAATGAACCTTACAGAAGGCTACCCAGGTTGGCCTTTTACCTGGACCACCCCTTGGGACTGCAAGGATTGCGGATGAGGGTAGATACTGAGCTGGTTTATTTTGACCGTGACGTTGGTGTAACCGGATCACGATTTGATATCTACCCGCGTATTGAGTGGAATATTGGTACCAACTGGGGATATATGCGGCCAAGCGCCGGTTATCGTTATACAACTTACGGGCTGAACTGGCATGGCGAGCCAGGCAAGACATCACCAAATCGTGGCACTGAAATCATCAGTTTTGACAGCGGCCTGTTCATGGAGAAATACCGGGATAAAGGGATGGTGCAAACACTGGAGCCCCGGCTGTTTTATTTATATGTGCCATATAAAAACCAGCAGGAACTTCCAGACTTTGATTCCGCACCTTTTACATTTGGTTTCAGCCAACTTTTCCACTACAACCGTTTTACCGGTGCAGACAGGCAATCAGATGCCAACCAGTTGACCATTGCACTGACCACACGATCAATCAATCAAACCACCGGGCATGAGCTATGGAGTCTGAGTTTTGGCCAGATAGTCTATTTTGAAAGCCAGAAAGTGATGCCAGCCCTGAACGAGCCGCTGGATGACAGCGCCTCACCGTTTATCGCCGAGTTTACCCTGCACCCCACAAGGCGGCTCAGTAGTCGTATCGCTGCGCAATGGGACTGGCAAAACAGCGAAATAGACGTTGCCGTACTCGGTATAACTCACCGGTCAGACAATGGTCTGCGCCTGGGAGCCGAATACCGTTTCAGGCGCGATAGCCTGGATCAATTTGATATACGTTATTACCAGACTTTCAATGAACGCTGGCGGGCCCTGGGACGGGTGATTTATTCCATAGAGGATTCAGATTTGCTGGCAGCCGAGGCCGGCTTTGAGTACGACAGTTGTTGCTGGGGTCTGCGGGTTGTCGCCAAGCGATTCCTCAGGAACCGTGATGGTGATCACCGTGATGCACTCTATGTGCAGTTAGTGTTGAAAGGCCTGGCGAATGTCGGCCGCAGGTCTGCACCATTGTTTCGTGACCTTGTAGATTAAACTAATTTCTAACACCAGCGCAGCCCGGTTTGGGTTAAAATATGCGGTTCGAATTGGCGCACTATTGCCACAGTGGAATTCCGGAGACATATCTTTATGACGCATACGTTCAAAACCATGGCATTCCGACCGACGGTCCGAACAATGGTATGGCTCTCTTGCATCGCATTGGTTGCGATGTTTGCAGCTAATACGCTACAGGCTCAGGAACGACAGTCGCTGGATTCCATCGTTGCCCTTGTGGATGATGACGTCATTCTGCAGAGTGAACTGGATCTTGCCATCAAGGGAATCGTAGACAGAATTCGCCAGCAAGGTGGTGACCTTCCACCTCAACATCTGCTGGAAAAGCAGGTGCTGGAGCGCCTGATCGTGCGCAGATTACAGTTACAAAGAGCTTTCCAGACGGGTATCCGCATCAGTGATAATGATATTGACCAGGCGATGCTAAGACTTTCCCAACAGAACAATCTCAGCTTGATGCAAATGCGTCAGGTGATTGAGTCGGACGGGGAAAGTTTTGTGGAATTCCGCCAGAACATCGGTGAAGAAATGATGACCGAACGTCTGCGCCAGCGCGTGGTCAACGGCATGGATCCAATCACCGATACGGAAATTGAGATTATGCTGGCCTCCGACCGGTTCAACAGCGGTGAGTACAATATATCCCACATCCTGATTGCCCTGCCGGAAGGTGCCACGCCGCAAGTCATCGCGGCACAGGAAAGCAAGGCAAACAACATCTACGAACAACTAACGGAAGGCCTGGATTTTGCATCGGCAGCGATCAGTTATTCCGGTAGCCAGGAAGCCCTGGAAGGTGGCCTGGTTGGCTGGCGTGACCTGAACTCAGTTCCGGTGGCATTCTCTGATTCCATCAAAAATATGAGAGCTGGCCAGTTCACCGTGCCGATCCGTAGTCCTGCGGGCTTCCACATCGTAAAGGTGAATGATTTCCGGGACCGCAGCGTGGTGATGACAACGGAATATCATGCCTTACATATCATGATTGAAGTCAACGACCTGGTTGGCCCACGTGACGCCATGCAAACTATCCGGGATATTCATAAGAAATTGCAGGATGGCGAAGATTTTGAAACCGTTGCCAGAGAGAATTCTGACGATATTTCCAGTGCAAACCTCGGTGGCGATATGGGCTGGTTTGCCCCTGGGGCTTATGGTGAGCGGATGGAGCAGACACTGGTCGCGATGAAAGATGGCGATATCTCAGAGCCTTTTCAGACTGAAAACGGCTGGCACATCATCGAGCGCCTTGGCATGCGAGAGAAAGATGTGACCGATGAGTCCATGCGTAACGCAGCGCGCAGCAACCTGCGCCAGCAGAAAATGGACATCGAAATCGAGCGTTTCCTGCAACAGATGCGTGACGAGGCATTTGTTGAAATCAGACTACCTTCCTAGTCCGGACTAAATACGGATGATTAAAGATATCCCGGTGCTCGCCCTGACACCGGGCGAGCCTGCAGGCATAGGCCCCGAATGCACCATCCGCCTCGCCCATCAGCACCCGGAACTGCGTTTGCTGGCGGTAGCAGACCCGCAGTTACTTATTGATGCTGCCGATACGCTCGGAGTAAATGTCCCGGTCGTACCCTGGCAACCGGGTGACACCGTATCTGCAGGCAAAATCAGCTGCTTTCCACAGTCATTGGCCACTGCCGTACACACCGGAGTGCTCGATCCTGCAAATGCAAAATATGTACTGGCCACGATAACATCAGCAGTCAGCCTGGTAGTCTCCGGCCACGCGGGTGCATTGGTGACGGGGCCCGTGCATAAGGCTGTGATCAACGATGCCGGTATTGCTTTCAGCGGTCATACAGAATTGCTGGCAGAACTAGCCGGCGTTGAGAAGGTCGTCATGATGCTGGCGGCAGACAAGCTTCGCGTCGCACTGGTCACGACCCACCTGCCACTGCGCAACGTTGCAGATGCCATCAGTCGCGATAATGTGCGTAAAACCATTCGCATTACTCACCATGAGCTGGGCCACCGATTCGACATTAAGGATCCTTCGATCCAGGTGCTTGGACTTAACCCGCATGCCGGCGAAGGTGGGCATTTGGGACATGAGGATGAACAGATTATTCAAAAAGCCATAGATGATTGCAGACAGGAAGGCATCAATGCCTTCGGCCCGGTACCCGCTGATACGGCTTTCACGCCTCCCCGCCTGGAAACCTGCGACGCAGTGATTGCCATGTACCACGACCAGGGCCTGCCGGTCCTGAAGCACGCTGGCTTTGGTAATGCGGTCAATATTACGCTTGGCCTGCCCTTCATTCGCACTTCTGTTGACCATGGTACCGCGTTGGATATAGCCGGGAAGAATCAAGCTGATGCGTCCAGCATGTACGTCGCCGCAATGACTGCCCGGGAGATGTGTCAATGAAACACCGGGCACGTAAGCGGTTTGGACAGAATTTTCTGCACGACCAGAATGTCATTGACCGCATCATTGCCAGCATCGGCCCCCGGCCGGACGATTTATTACTTGAAATCGGCCCTGGTCAGGCCGCACTAACACGGCCATTGATAGCCAGTGGGGCCGAACTGCATGTTCTGGAGATCGATCGCGACCTGGTTGCACAACTGGAAAAAAAATTCGCACACACAGACAACCTTACAATCCACTCCGGTGATGCGCTGCGGGTCAATTTCGCTGAAATAACCGGTAACCGCCCTTTCCGGCTGATTGGTAATCTGCCCTATAACATCTCCACACCGCTGATCTTTCATCTGTTGAACTGGCACACATTGATAAGCGATATGCATTTCATGTTGCAGAAAGAAGTCGTGAAACGCATGGCGTCTGAGCCGGGCAGCAAGGCCTATGGACGTTTGTCCGTCATGACCCAGTTTCGCTGTAAAGTTATACCGCTATTTGACGTTCAGCCGGAAAGCTTTTATCCCGTACCCAGGGTCAGTTCCAGCATTGTCAGGTTAGAACCGCTGCAGACACCGCCATTCGAGGTCGGCTCAGACCGGAACCTGGAAAAGGTGGTCGCGGCTGCCTTCTCACAACGTAGAAAAACGCTGCGAAACAGTCTTGGCAACCTTTTCAACGCCGAGCAAATCCTCAGCGCAGGCATCGAGCCCGGGCAACGGGCTGAACAACTCAGCCTGTCGCAATTTGCTGCGCTTGCACGGGCACTGCCATATGATGCAGACTGAAAGCGCAATTTATCTATCGGGGAATTTGTAGTTATCATGAACACCAGCATTCCAGTCCATGTGGTCGCACAGCCAGAATTTATCGGTCAGCATGAGGACAAGTTTGCCTTTTCCTACACCATTTATATAACCAACCGTTCCGATCAGACGATAACATTACGCAACCGCCACTGGATCATCACTCATGCCGACGGATCGGTTGAAGAGGTGATTGGCGAGGGTGTCGTTGGTGAAACCCCGGAACTGGCACCGGGAGCTTCTTATATGTACACCAGTGGAGCCCTGATCCCGACACCGGTGGGCTCGATGAAAGGTTCGTACGGCTTTATCACCGGAGATGGTGAATCCTTCCGCGCTGAAATTCCTGAATTCACATTGCACGATCCGGATACTCCACTCCACTAAAGCCAGGGCCTGTTAACATTTATGTCTACTTACCTGATAGGTGATATCCAGGGTTGCTATGACTCATTGCAACGGATTCTGGAAAAAACTTCGTTTGACCCGGCCATCGACCAGCTCTGGAGTTGCGGCGACCTGGTTAATCGTGGTGGCCAGTCGTTGGAGGTTTTACGCCTGCTACAAAGCCTTGGCCCGGCAGTCAGCGTCAGCCTGGGGAATCATGACCTTCACCTGCTGGCAAATCACCGGCGCCATCCAAATGGTAAATCCCGCAATAAGGAATTCAACAAGATTTTCCTGGCGGAGGATTGTGATGTTTTGATGGACTGGCTGTGTACACAGCCCCTGGCAGTCTGGTCACAAGAGCATCGTTTACTCAGAGTACATGCCCGTGTCATACCACAATGGAACTGGCAGGACGTAATCAGCGCCGGAAAGGAGGTGTCCTCAGTTTTACAATCTGACGACCGGGGCAAGTTTTTGCGCAAGATGTACGGCAACAGACCACTACGCTGGCGGGACAGCAGGGGTGGATGGGGCCGTCTTCGTCTGATCACCAATGTACTCACACGTATGCGCTTTTGTGATGCAGCAGGCCGTGGTGCCTACCGTATATCCGGCCCACCGGGCTCCCAGCCTAAAAAATATAAACCGTGGTACAAGCACAAGCATCGTAAAACGCGGGACGTCACGATCGCCTTCGGGCATTGGGCTGCTTTGGGACTGCGGGTGAAAAAACGTTATATCGCCATGGATTCCGGCTGTGTGTGGGGCGGCAAGCTGAGCGCCCTGAGACTGGAAGACAGGGAATTATTCCAGGTGCGCTGCCGTTAGGCCGGGCAATCGTCAAGCTGTGCTGCGGCGAAGTTCCATTATCCTGTAGGCAAAGCCATTTTTCTCATCTGCCTGAAAGTGACGTTCATCCACTAATTGCCAATCCCGGATACGCCATTCAGGAAACCAGGTATCAGCATCAGGCTGAATATCGATCATGGTAAGAACCATCCGTTGCGCCAATGGCATTGCAAGTGCATATAACTGCCCGCCACCGATCACCATGATTTCCCCGCTGTCTGATGCATCAACAGCAGCGCCCAGTGATGTGCAAACATCAGCACCGCTTGCCCGAAACTCCGGATTCCTGGTGATAACAATATTCTGACGTCCGGGCAGCGGTCTGCCAATCGCCTGCCAGGTCTTGCGCCCCATCACAATGGCCTTGTCCATGGTGGTCAGTTTGAAATGCTGTAACTCTGCCGGCAAATGCCAGGGCATGCGACCATCCAGCCCGATTTCCCGGTTTCTTCCCATGGCTGCGATCAGGCTTATTGTTTTTCGCATATTGACAGGCGTTCAGATTGCTATCGGTGCTTTGATACCTGCATGGTGCTGGTAGTTCTGCAACTCAAAATCCTCGTACACAAAACTGAACAGATCCTTCCTGTCAGGATTGATCTTCATAACCGGCAACGGGAACGTAGCGCGCGATAATTGAGTCTCTACCTGTTCAAGGTGATTCAGGTAGATATGGGCATCGCCGAGTGTGATGATGAAGTCTCCGGGTTCAAGGCCTGTGACCTGTGCAATCATCATCGTCAACAAGGCATATGAAGCAATATTAAAGGGAATACCCAAAAACACGTCAGCGCTTCGTTGGTACATCTGGCAACTCAGTTTTCCGTCTGCGACATAAAACTGAAACATCGTGTGGCAGGGTGGCAAGGCCTGCAGTCCGTCACGGGCATTGTCCTTCGGGCTACGCGACTCATCGGGTAGAACGGCCGGGTTCCAGGCGGAAACGATATGACGTCGCGAATGCGGGCGATCGCGCAGATCATCCAGCAATAGTTTGATCTGATCGATATGTTTGCCATCTGCCGTCACCCAGTTACGCCATTGGGCGCCATACACAGGGCCCAGGTTGCCATCCTCATCTGCCCATTCATCCCAGATCGAGACACCATTGTCATTCAGATAGCCAACGTTGGTGTCACCGTTCAGAAACCATAACAACTCGTGGACGATCGAGCGCAGGTGCAGTTTCTTGGTGGTCACACAGGGAAAACCCTGCGAAAGATCAAAGCGCATCTGGTAGCCGAACAAACTGATGGTGCCGGTACCGGTCCGGTCTTCTTTGCGGCTGCCTTTATCCAGGATATCCTGCAAGAGTTGCAAATAGGTTTGCATGCTTTATGAACTACCTTGTGATGTTTGTGGGCGTGAACGGTAAGCAAGCAGCATTATAACGGCCCCTGCGATGATCATCGGTAAAGATAAGAGCATTCCCATCGTCAGCCACTGCATTGCGATAAAACCAAGGTGGTCGTCCGGTTGACGGAAAAATTCGACAAAAAGACGGAATACACCATACCCCAGCAGGAACAAACCTGAAATTGCTCCGGACGGCCTGGGTTTGGATGAATACCACATCAGGACGATAAATAACGTCAGGCCTTCCAAACCTGCCTGGTAAAGCTGGCTTGGATGTCGTGCCAGATGATCCAGCGCACCGGATCGCCAGGCTTCATTCATCGCCACCGTGTTGCCCTGTGTAAAACCAGTT
>Ga0164313_10002679_pt1 | contig 15908 bp, 10 predicted proteins | sample GuaBasSedimGuay4_FD_113735 | JGI IMG/M metagenome (GOLD analysis project Ga0164313, IMG submission 113735) | Subseafloor sediment microbial communities from Guaymas Basin, Gulf of California, Mexico - Guay4, Core 4569-4, 0-3 cm | ecosystem: Environmental > Aquatic > Marine > Hydrothermal vents... | reverse complement strand
TTGATCGCTGCGGCAATCGCTGTCTTCGCTTCTGCATGCCAGATAGCGAACCCCACAGTTTCGGAGTCGCCATCAACAACTGCGATCTCGACAACCTCCTCACCCGCAACCTCCCTGCCAACGACCTCCGCACCCGAGACCTCTGCACCCCCGACCTCCGTGACAGCGACCACGGACCCGCCCGGTTCAGACCGCTATGCGCTACCGGTTGGCTTCGACCTGCAAGGTCACCGAGGTGCCAGGGGACTCAAGCCGGAGAACACGCTCCCTGGCTTTGAGACGGCACTCGACCTCATGGTGACCACCCTTGAGTTCGACCTTCACCTGACTGTTGACGACGAGATCGTCGTGTGGCACGATCCGGTCGTTGATGCGTCCAAGTGTGGCCTGCGACCTGGCGCACCTGTAGAGGTTCCAGACCCCGACGATGACGTGGTTTCCAACGATGCGCTCGCTGTCAGGGCACTCACGGCCGAGCAACTGTCGTGGTATCAGTGTGACCGGAATCCCGATCCAGGTCGTTTCCCGATCCAGGACGCCTCACCGACACCCATTGCAGGTTCGCTGTACTCGATAGTGACGCTCGACTCACTCATCGACTTCGTGGAGCGCTACGCAGCGGACGAGTCAAAGTCAGACGATCAGCGGTTGGCAGCCGGTGGCGTTCGTTTCAACATGGAGACGAAGCGCAAGAGCGCGAACCAAGAAGCCATCGGCGACACGTTCGATGGAGAGACCCCCGGATTGTTCGAGAGTCGTGTGCTTGAGATCATCGAAGATCGTGACATCGCTGACCGCACCACGATCCAATCATTCGACATCGATTCGCTGCGAGCGATCAGATCGGTCGATCCGAGCATCCCCCTGGCGTTCCTCGAATCGAGGCCGACGGCCAGCTTCAGGGACCTGGCGTCGTGGGGTATCACCGAGTGGTCACCGAACCTCGAACTTGCGACAGAGCAGCGTGTTGCGGATGCACACAGTGCCGGCCTGGGTGTGAAACCATGGACGATCGTTTCCGCCGATCAGGGGCGTTCTCTCATCGAAGCCGGTGTCGATGGACTGATCACAGACAGGCCCGATTTGTTCTCCGTGGGTCGGTGACAACCAGAGCTCGGTTGTGACGGATGGCTGGTTGGCTCTGTGGCGCAGGGCAATCGTAAGCTATCTATTATGCGATTCCGATTCATCCTCATTTTCATCATCAGCGCCCTCGCCATCGTTGCCGCCTCGTGCAGCAGCAGCTCTGACACTCAGACCCTTTCTGATGCAGAACTCGTTTGGTGCGCCCAGGTTGACGACACCACGGTCTTCACAGCGATCTGGGATGCAGCAGATGAACTTGAGGTCCAGTCCGTTGGTGCGTTCCTCCTCGACAAGGCGGGTATCACGACTGATGTCGACCCCAAGGTCCTGTCCGCTGAGGATCTGTCAGAAGAGGAGCTTGAGGCACTCTCGACAGTTGGTGACAATTTCGACTCCTCTGATCTCCTCTGGATCGAGTACATCAATACTCCCGACGGATCCAAAGCCTGCTTCGCTGCCTATACGACCGTCAACGGCTGATACTGATAGCGCCGAGGCTTTGGCGCGTATCGGAGAGCCTCCTCGGTCGGAGTCAGCCGTAGGGTTTACGACCAAGGAGACTCTCACATCTAGCGGGTTGCCAATGGTCTTCGGTCGTTACGAGAGCGCTTCGCAAATGTCCGCGAAGTCCTCTTCGTAGTACTGGTTGTTGCCGACCCACCAGTTGAAGACTATTTCCCCACTGCTTCCATCGACTTGTGCTCGCCCGGCTTCCATGAGCACCACGCCCTGGGGCAGTTCCACCCGATAGAACAACCCGGAAGTGGTCCACACCCCGAAGTCCTCGTCGGTCAATGCCGCGTAATGGGCGCTGGTGTTCAGTGTCTTTGACGGATCCTCCGAGTTGTATACGATGCCGTCGATCGTGAAGTGCCAGTGGACCCGATTGACCGAACCGTCCTTGTTGTAGAAGAACTTGATCGTGACTTCCAAGTTGTCTTCGGTGAGCATGGTGAAACCGTCGCACTCTCCGATGTACCAGTAATCGACCCACTCTTCTTTGAATACATCGGGCGGTACCGCTGATGCGGCCGGCGCCATGATGCCGATGATCAGAAGCGCTGCTGTAAGGAGCGCAATCGTCCTGCGTGTCATCTTCTCATCCCTTCTGCGTAACTCTCTGTGGAGCGGACAGCACGGTTTCCGACGAACGGTCCTCGCTCTTCCCGCTTGGTGGCAAGATGATCGTCACAGCGTTTCCTCCTCTTGATCCTGATGGTCCGGTTCGGGCCCTCACGTTCTGCTCCGATCGATGCCTCACATCAATCGTGCAACAGAACGCACAAGAGAATGTCAAGGGGTTCAGAGCACGCTGATAGGGAAGCTCGTGAGGTGAGCTTCCCTATCAGCGTGCGACCATCTGGTCACCAGGTTCCTTGGTCTAGCGGAACTCAGGCAACGCGTTGGATGATCCCTCTTCAGCTGGTTGCGACGGAGCCCCGGCGCCCGGATCTCCCTGTGGTGACACGTACCGTGTCTCGAATGGGTCGAGTGCACTGTGTGTAACCATTGTCAGTGGTGCTGTCCCTGCGCCGATGGTGACTTGCACCTGTGTCGACACATTCTGTGTTTCGAATGGGTCGAGTGCGCCGTGACCAACGATTGTCAGTGGCGCTGAGCCCGTGCCGATCGCTGCTTGTAGCTGTGGCGACACATTCTGTGTTTCAAATGGGTCAAGTGCACTGTGTGTAACCATTGTCAGTGGTGCTGTGCCTGTGGATGCGCCGATCGTGGCTCGCAGCTGTGGTGATCCGTACTGTGTCTCGAACGGGTCGAGCGCACTGTGTGTAACCATCGTCAGCGAGCCAGACCCTGCGGCCGTGCTTGAGCCGGCAATGGGTTCGGCGGTATTGACGTAGGCGAAGGCAGCAACACCCAGGGCGACAACGACCAAAACTCCAACGATTATCTCCAACGTCTGGCGAACCGAGAGCTTCCCGAGGCCCCCGTGCGGTGCCTGCTTCGTATCTATGTAGTGACTCATGTTCTCCCCTTTTCCTTTCCGATGGCCCGAGCCCTGTAGGTACCCGTGCCGTTCTTGGTCTCTCTTCCAACGTGGAACCGCAGTCTCAGGCGATCAGCCATGAGGAACCGGGTTCAGTGTTGGTGGCGGTCCCGATGCGTTCCTGTGGAGCACCCTTGAGATCGTCCGATGGAAGCGGTCGAAAGCGTCGGAGGATCCCGTTGCCTTCTGCTGGTGGTGCCTCGACTGCTTCATCTCCTCGGAGATCGCTGCCATGTAGGCCTTGACATATTCGTCACGCTCAATCGGGTACATGATTCCTCCTTGTGTCCTTCAGGTGGCGGGCTCCTGGGTTTTCCAATCCGTGTCACCTGCCTTTCACTCCGATCATCTGCCAGAGCGGTCAAGAACTCGTCAACGGTTGTCAACGGAATGTCATGGGACAACGACGCACATCGTTCGGACCACTGGTGGCATCAGGAACTACTTGACACTCTCTTGTGAGGCCGGCGCGATGATCAGCGATATGGAGAGCGAAAGGCCGATTCGAGGCACGACCAGCAGCGCGGCTTCCCCTGTACCGGATGACCCCTGGGTGTATCATGAGGGTGTGGACTTCCGAGTTCTGGGACCGCTTGAGGTTGTGCAGGACGGGAATCCGGTTTCGCTCGGTGGAACGAAACAACGAACCGTCCTGGCGCTTCTTCTCGCGTCAAGTGGCCGTGCCGTTTCGACCGACCGTCTCATCGACGGGGTTTACGGTGACGTAGCCCCCGGCGGAGTGCGTCGCTCGATACAGACGTTCGTCTCGAACCTTCGCAGCTTGTGCTGCGACACAATCGAACGACGCGGCGACGGGTATGTTCTCAGCGTCGATCGGAACGCCGTCGATGCCTTGCGATTCGAAGATGCTGTCGCCTTGGCACGCTTCGATGAGAATCCGAAGCACGCTGCAGAGTCGCTCAGGGAGGTCCTGGGACTGTGGAGGGGGTACCCGTACGCCGATGTCGATGCTCACGGACTCCTCGAGCCGGACATCGCCCGACTCACCGAGCTGCGAATTTCTGCGCTCGGTTCCCGGATCGACGCTGATCTCGAGGCTGGCCGGCACGAGACGATCGCATCGGAGCTTGCCTCTTTGTCGGGTGAGTACCCGCTTCGAGAGCACTTCCGTGCTCAACACATGGTCGCTCTGTATCGGTCGGGGCGTCAGGCAGAGGCACTTCGGGTCTGCAATATGACTCGCTCGTATCTCGCAGAGGAGATCGGCATCGAACTGTCCGAGGAGTTGCGTGATCTCGAACAGCGCATCCTGGAACACGATCCGTCTCTCGCCTATCAGTCATCAACCGAGGTCCGAAGGATCGCCGTTCTTGCCGCGGACGCGTCCAGCCTCGCCCGTCTTGATCCCGAGCATCGCAAGAACGTCGTCGAGGTTCAGGAGAGGGTCATCAACGATGCGGCCGGCGATCGTTCCGGACGCGTCTTTGCTCATCGCGGCTCCGCAATTTACGCCTCTTTCCCGACTGTCCAGTTGGCAGTGGACGCGGCTGCGATCGTACAGCAAGACCTCGCCGCGCTAGACATGGCGGACGCCCTCGTCGCGGTGGCGATCGACATCGGCGATGTGGAAGCCCGTGACGATGGTGATATCGCCGGCCCTCCGGTGACACGCACGTCGGCATTGGTTGGCGCTGCCCACGGGGGCCAGGTGCTGCTGTCGGCTGAGGCACATCATGCTCTGACAGCGGACGGGGCCGCTGGTTGGATGATCCGGGGTCTGGGGCAGTACCACTTCGAGGGGCTCGGATCACCACAGGTCATCTACCAGCTGGTGTTACCTGGAGATACTGCCGACTTCCCCGCACTCAGAACCGACTCGACACCGGCTCCGTTGCCGCGTTCGGCACGAGGGATTCCCGGCTATGAGCTGCGTGATGAGATCGGTTCCGGACCACTTGGCGTCGTACATCGTGCGTACCAATCGTCCGTGGGGCGTGAGGTCGCTGTCAAGACCATTCAGCCACTGTGGGCGAACCACCCGGAGTTCCTCCGCAGGTTCGAGGTCGAAGCACAGCTCGTTGCGAGGCTCGAACACCCGCACATTGTCCCCCTATACGACTATTGGCGTGATCCGAGTGGCGCATACCTCGTGATGCGATGGATGCGGGGTGGCACTCTGGAGCAGCGGCTCGCGGATGGTGCGCTCAGTGTCTCTCAGGCGGAACAGCTGCTTTCGCAACTTGGTCCGGCCCTGGCATCAGCACACCGCAGCGGTGTGGTCCACGGCGACATCAAGCCCACGAACGTTCTCTTCGATGAGGACGGGAACGCCTACCTTTCTGACTTCGGGATTGCGACCGGGCTATACGGCAGCGCCGATCCACACAATCTACCGGCCGGATACCCGATCAACGGCGAGGCTCCTTGCGTCCAGGGCGATGTAGGTGCTCTGGGGTTGCTGCTCTATCAGTGCCTGAGCGGTGTTGAGGCACCGCAGACTCCGGTCCCTGGCAGCATCCTTGGGGAGCAACCAGCGTCGCTCCTACCCGCCACGATCGGGGAGCCAGATGAGATCCCACAGCAGATAACAGATGTGCTGCTCCGCGCAACGGCCGTCGACCCCGACGATCGATACGCCGGCGTCAATGAGTTTATGGCCGCATGGGAATCCGCTCTCGGCGCCACCGACGCTGAGATCGACTACGACCTGCGCAGCGATGCGCGCAATCCTTACAAAGGGCTCCGCCCCTTCGACGAACCCGATGCCGACGACTTCCATGGGCGCGAGCGCCTCATCGCCCAACTCGCCGATGCCGTTGAAGCCGATCGTCTCGTCACCGTTATCGGTCCGTCCGGCATCGGGAAATCGTCGGTTGTGAAGGCTGGCCTCATCCCAACGCTGCGGCGTGGAGTGGTCCCCGGATCGGATGAGTGGCTCATCACGGCGATGACTCCTGGTCGTGACCCGTTCGGCGAGCTCGCGGTGGCTCTCACCCGAATTTCTGTCTTCCCAACAGTGGATCTTGAAGAGACGCTCCGTTCCGGTCCTCTGAGCCTCGTCGACAGCGCTCGTCGACTACTCCCGCCCGATACGCCGTTGCTGCTTGTCATCGACCAGTTCGAGGAGCTCTTCACATTGATCGACAGTGAGCATGATCGGAGCACCTTCCTCGATCTCCTCGTAGAAACGGCAGCAGCGCAAGACGGGATGATTCGGATCGTTCTGACCATGCGTGCCGACTTCATGGATCGGCCACTCGGATATGCCAGATTCGGCGATCTCTTCCGCAAGGGAGTCGTGCTCATCTCAACGCCAAGCAACACCGAGCTTCGGGCGATCGTCGAAGAACCGGCGAGGGCGGTCGGGGTCCGCTTCGAGGCCGGGCTGGTAGATCGCATCGTGAACGATGTCGAGGATCAGCCCGGTGGTCTGCCGTTGCTCGAGTTCTCTCTTTCCGAATTGTTCGATCAACGCGATGCGGATTTACTGACCCTGTCCTCATACAACGAGGCGGGGGGTGTGCTCGGGACGATCGGCCGCCGGGCGGAGGTCCTCTACCACGACCTCGATCCGGTGTCCCAAGAGACGGCTAGGCAACTCTTCCTCCGTCTGGTCACTGTCAGTGAGACCGGTCGTGACACTCGGCGACGTGTGAGCGCCACCGAACTACACCGGCTCGGCATCAGCGAGGACGCCGTAGCGTCGGTGTTGGACGCCTTCGGTCGGTATCGCATCCTCACGTTCGATCGGGACCCTGTGACACGTACACCAACGGTCGAAGTTGCTCACGAAGCCGTTCTCTCAGAGTGGAAGCGGTTCGAGTCGTGGATCGAGGATCATCGCGAGGATCTCCTCCTGCACCGCCGACTCACCGCTGCCATCAACGAGTGGGAGGACTCCGGCCGCGACTCTGCCTATCTGCTGTCGGGAGGTCGTCTCGAGGGCTTCGAGTCGTGGGTCGCCGATACCGACATGGTGATCACGTCGGTCGAGCGGGACTTCCTTGTCACGAGTCGCACACGCGACAACGAGCAACGCTCCAAGCGGAATCGACGTCGTAGCTGGATCCTCACCGGATTCGCCGGAGCGGCCGTGATCGCTCTGATCCTCGCGGTGGCCGCCTTGTACCAGTCCTCTCTTCGGTCGTCCGAGGCTGCGGTGAACCACGCACGTGAACTTTCGGCGGGTGCGATGGGCAACCTCGACACGGACCCGGAGTTGAGCATGCTGCTGGCGCTCGAGGCCCTGTCTGTGACACCTGAACCGCAACGGGAGGCAGTCGAAGCGCTCCACGCGGCGGTGTTGACATCGCGAACCGAGTTCCTCCTGTCCTCACCGGACGATCTTCCGCTCAGTGACGGTCCAGCCGTGACAACGACACCCGACGGGACCGTTGCTTCCACCGGTGCCGGCGATTGGATCACACTCCATGATGGTGCGACAGGCGCCTTCGTCGGCGTGCTTGCACCCGGCAGCCTCCTATCTGGCGACGGTTCGCCTCTCGGGCCGCCGAGCATTGATGCGAACCCGGCAACCGGGGAAATCGCGGCGGTGTACGGAGACGGCTTGCTTCGCATCTGGGGCCCGGAGGGCGAACGGGTGGTGTGGTCCGCGGACACGGTTCCCGGGGCACCCGTCTACAGCCCCGATGGTCGATGGCTTGCAATCGTCACCGACGCCGACCCGGCGGTACTCAGCGTTTGGGATGCGACGGCGGGAGATCAGCTCTGGATTCAGGAACTCACAGAGATACATGGGCCCGTTGTCTCGTTCAGCCCATCGGGAGACGAGTTAGCGATCGCGTGGTGGAGCGGGATCGAATCAGGAACCGGCCAGGTTGCCGTTCTCGATCGTGTGACCGGGGAGGAGAAACGGAGAGTCGATCCCGGCGTCGCGATTGGCTCCATAGCGTGGAGTCCCGATGGGACGCAGATCTTCCACGGGACCGAAGCCGGGGCCCTCATGGTCTGGATCTCCGACCTGGCGGAGTTGGTCACCGTGCGCACCGAGCACAGCGGCAGTCTCGACGAGATTGAGTTCAGCGCCGATGGATCGCTGCTTGCTACGAGAAGTGCGGGAGGCACGATCAAGATCTGGACGACCGACCCGCTCGACCCGATCGTGACACTTCCGGCCTCGGACAGTGGTGAGTCGATGGCGTTCTCCCCGGATGGAGGACAATTGTTTGCCTCATACGACAACGGCACGGTTCGGGCGTGGACGACCCAGTCGGAAGGACTGGGTGAATGGATGGCAGCCGCTCCGACTGGATCCATATTCGGTCTTGATGTTGATGTGTCGGGCGAATACCTGGTCGCACACAGCGCGGGCGGGCGATTCCAGCCGGGTGGCGCGACGATGTGGCGAACAGATACTGGCGAACTGCAGTATGACCTCGATGGTCTCACCGACTTCGCCGCCGGTGGGGTTACGTATCTGGCCGCGGGGGATCGCTTCGCCGCCCAAGACGCATCGGTTGTTGCTGTTGAGGATTCCGATGAGACCGTGGTCTCGTACGGCCCGATCCAGATTCGTGACGCCGTCGATGGGGTGGTTCTCTTCGATCTGGAAGGGTCAGAAGGGTTTGATCGTCAGCAGTTGAGCGTGAGCCCCGACGGCCGCTATCTGGCAAGCGGAGGGACCGGAGACCAGGGCGATGGCTCATCGGCTTCCGTCTACGAGTTCGGATCCGGTCGTCTGTTGCACCGTCTGGCGCATCCGGACGGGATAGTGACGGCCACAGCCTTCTCACCTGACAGAGCGGTTCTCGCGACGGGCTCATGCGGTGGGACGCCCGGTGCCCTCAGAATCTGGGACTGGGAGCGCGAGGTTCTGCTACAAAGGGTCGAGTATCCGGGTTGCATCATAAGAGCGGCGTTCAGCCCTACAGAGTCCATCGTGGCCGTGGTCGGCTACGGGCCGTCGCTCGTGTGGGACGTCGACGCCAGCCACGAGATATACACGCTCGCAGGAGACGCCGGCGACGCCTTCTCCGTCACCTTCAGCCCGGATGGTCAACACTTGGCGACCGCGGGGATGGACGGCATGCTGCGGATCTGGGATGCGACCGACGGGTCGGAACTGCTGGCGATATCTCTTTCGTCCACATCACTTGGGGACGTAGTGTTCTTCCCGGACGGTGATCGTGTAGTGGCTGGCTCGGTCGACGGGAGTCTCTGGGTTGTGGCCCTCGATACCGATGATCTGGCGAGCATCGCTCAGGATCGCCTCACGAGAACACTCACCCCAGATGAGTGCGCGAGGTATCACATCGACTCGTGCCCCGAGAAGTGAGTTGTCAATCTTCAGCCGTCGGCTGACAACTGCTCAGCCTTTTCGGTGAGTTCGAGCCAGCGGGTCTCCGACTTGTCGAGTTCTGCGATGGTCGCAGCCAACTGGTCTGCGAGGTCGACAGTGCGTTCGTAGTCCGCTGCAACGTCGTCGAGTTGCACCGTGAGCCGTGTCCTCTGTTTCTCGAGTTGCGGAATCTGTCGTGTGAGTTCGTTGAGGTCGCGCTGATCGTTGTAGGTCAGCTTCGTGCGCTTCTGTTTCGATCGTTGCGGTCCACCATCGTTGGTGCTCCCTGATGGTCCTGCAGAGGATCCCAACGCCAGTTTCCTGTACGCGGACCATCCTCCGGGGTGATGGCGTACCGACCCATCGGGTTCGATAGAGAAGATGTCAGTGCACACCCTGTCAAGGAAGTACCGGTCGTGGCTCGCAACAACGAGGGCTCCCTCCCACGCATCTAGGTACTCCTCGAGTACGTTGAGCGTGTCCATGTCGAGGTCGTTGGTTGGTTCATCCATGAGCAGGAGGTTCGGTGCTTCCATCAGGCTCATCAGTAGCTCGAAGCGGCGTCGTTCACCTCCGGAGAGGTCACCGAGGGCCGATCGTTGCTGATCACGGGTGAACTGGAACCGCTCGAGTAGCTGTGTGCCCGACACGGTGATCCCGCTCGAGAGCTTCACCTCGTCCAGGTGCTCACGGACTGCCTCGTGCACCCGGGTCTCAGGCGGGATCGGCCTCGGGTCCTGTCCGTACCAGCCGTAGTGGATCGTCGAACCGACGCTGACCTTGCCCTCGTCGGGTTCGATTTGCTGTGCGATGAGCCGGAGGAGCGTCGTCTTGCCCGACCCGTTCGGGCCTACGACTCCGATACGGGCGTCGGGGTGCATCCTGTGTTCAACGTGGCGCAGGACCCATGTGTCCCCGTAACGCTTGCCGACGTTCACCAGATTCACGACCTTGGATCCAATGCGGCGAGAAGGCAGATCGATCATGAGATTCTGCTTGGAACTCCTGCGCTGCTCGCTGATGAGTTCCGTGGCTTTCTGCACTCTGTGGCGCGACTTGGACGTCCGGGCCTTGGGGGACCTGCGGAGCCACGCGAGTTCTGTCTTGATCCTCTGCTGACGTCGGTGTTCTGTTGCTGCATCGACGGCATCTCGAGACGCGATCGACTCGAGGAAGTCCTCATACGTTCCCTGGTGGGAGTGCAGACCGAGATCGTGAACCTCGATGATTCGATTTACGACCCTGTCGAGGAGGTAACGATCGTGGGTGACGAGCAGGAGGGCTACCTTGCGTCGCCGAAGGTGCTCCTCGAGCCAGTCGATGACATCGATGTCGAGATGGTTCGTCGGCTCATCGAGGATGAGCAGGTCGCACTCAGTTGATAGTGCAACAGCGAGAGCGAGACGTTTGCGTTGTCCACCAGAGAGCGTGGAGCAAACAACGTAGGGGTCGGTGAGGCCGAGTTTGTCGGCGAGCGCGATGGCCTGCCTGTCATCGCTGAGGACATGCCCGACTGTGGACTCGTCATCGAAGACCGGGTTCTGATCGAGGGCAGCCACCCGGAGCCCTCGCGATCTGATGATGGCGCCGTCGTCGATGTCCTCTGTTCCTTCGATGATGCGCAGGAGCGTCGATTTGCCAGACCCGTTTCGTCCAATGACGCCGATGCGGTCACCCGCGGATATTCCGAGTGACACACCGTCGAGAACGTCGTTCTCAGGGTAACTCTTCGAAATGGTTTCGAGACTCATCAGATGCATCCCGTCAGGGTACGCCACTTCAACCAACGAGCCTCAGGACTTTGGCGTCCAGAGGCACAACATATTGCGCTTGGTTTCAAGCGGTGGCCGCCACAGCCCTAAGGGGTTGCGTCGATGACTCTTTGCGCCTTGCCTGTGGATCGCTCGACGGTGCCTGGTGGATGAACGCGGATATCGACGGTGATCCCGATATTCGACTTGATATGCATGCGTGCCTCGGTGGCTGCTGCGGCAGACAATGCTTCACCGAGTCGATCCCGTGACTCGACGTTCACGACGAGTCCGTTGGTGTTCCCCGCCCTGACGACCTCGAGTTGGTAATGAGGAGCCAGTTCGGTGACCTTGAGCAACTCGACCTCCACCTGACTCGGGTAGACATTCACGCCGCGGATGATCAACATGTCGTCGGTGCGGCCCTTGATCCGAGCGATCCGTCTCATGGTCCTTGCTGTCCCTGGGAGGAGGCGTGTCACGTCCCTGGTGCGGTACCGGATCACGGGCAGCGCCTCTTTGGTGAGCGAAGTAATGACGAGTTCGCCTTCCTCGCCATCGGGCAGGACTTCTCCTGTGTCCGGATCGATGATCTCGGGGTAGAAATGATCCTCCCAGATCGTCAGGCCGTCCTTGGTCTCGACGCACTCCTGTGCCACGCCTGGACCGATGACCTCAGAGAGACCGTAGATGTCGACGGCATCGATGCCGAGGCGTTCTTCTATCTGGTTGCGCATCTCGTCCGACCACGGTTCCGCACCGAAGATCCCGATCTCAAGCGAGCTCTCTGCTGGGTCGAGGCCCTGGCTCTCCATCTCGTCGATCAGCGAGAGGCAGTATGAAGGTGTGACGAGGATGACACGGGGTTTGAGGTCGTTGATGAGCGTCACCTGTTTCTCGGTCTGACCCCCGGACATCGGGACAACCGAACATCCCAGACGCTCAGCCCCGTAGTGAGCTCCGAGACCGCCGGTGAACAACCCGTATCCGTAGGCGACATGGGCGATGTCGCCAGGGCGCCCTCCTGCTGCGTAGATCGATCGTGCCATGACGTCTGACCACATGTCGATGTCGTTGCGTGTGTAGGCAACGATGGTTGGCTTGCCGGTGGTCCCCGACGAGGCATGGATCCGGACAACATCAGACCGTGGTACCGCAAGCATCCCGAACGGGTAGTTCCGCCTCAGGTCCTCCTTGACCAGGAACGGGAACTGCTGGAGGTCGCTCAGTTGAGTGCAGTCCTCGGGCCGCACGCCAGCCTCATCGAAGGCCACGCGGTAATGCGGCACGTTGTCATACGCGTGGTGAAGCGTCCTGATGAGTCGCTCTGTCTGGAGCGCGGTCAGTTCGTCCCTATCGGCCGTCTCTATCGCATGAAGTCCCTGGTACATGCCAGCCATCGTACCGATGATCTCTTGGACTTTGGCGTCCAGATGCGCGCTTGTTGCGCATCTGGACGCCAAAGCCCGTACGATCGGGGGGTTAGTTTGTTATCGGGAGGTACAGATGCCGAGATTCTCAACTCCGGGGGTGTACATCGAGGAGATCCCCTCGGGTGTGCGGCCAATCGAGGCCGTGTCAACGAGCGTGCTTGGCATTGTTGGTGTGACTCTTGCTGGAACTGTCTCGAGTGCAACGAAGGTGACGAGTTGGCAGGGGTTCATCGATGCGTTCGGTCGCACCGATCCGGGTTCGTTCACAGCGGAGGCCGTGTGGGGGTTCTTCCACAACGGCGGGTCTGAGGCATGGGTGCTCAAGGTCCCCCACCCCACGGTGCCCGTCGGGGTCCCAGAGGCAGGAGCACACGATCCTGACGCTGTCCTTGCCAGGGTGCTTGTCGAGGGAATCGAGAGTTTGGATGGTTCCTCTCCGGTGGACGTGCTGATCTGCCCCGACATGTTGATGGTGCATGACGACGGTCTCCGGGGATCTGTGATCGAGGCTATGACCCGGTTCGCCGAGCGTCATCTCCGGTTCGCCATCGTCGATCTTCCCGCAATGGGAGATGACCAGGAACTGGTCGATTGGCGGCTGAAGTACGCGACGAGCACGTTCGCTGCTGGCTATGCACCACACGTGGAGATCGTGCACCTCGACCCAGGTGTCCCGGAGCCGACGAGGTTCGTGCCGCCATCGGGAACCGTTGCTGGGATCTACGCCAGGATCGACGAGCGACGCGGCGTCTGGAAAGCTCCGGCAGGAACTGCGACGGGGCTCCAGGGTGTGGTCGGACTTGGCGAGACGTACACGGATACGAGGCAGGACCTGCTTAACCCGAACGCGGTCAATGTCCTCCGGGAATTCTCTGGTCGGGGGGTCCTTGTCTGGGGTGCGAGGACCCTGTCGTCAGATCCCGAGTGGAAGTACATCAGTGTCCGAAGGCTTGCCAACATGATCGAACGTTCGGTCGTAGATGACACACAGTGGGTGGTGTTCGAACCGAATGATAATCCACTCTGGACGAGTGTTCGTGCCTCGGTCGAGAGCTTCCTTGCGGGCTTGTGGAAGGATGGTGGGCTCGCAGGGTCGAAGCCAGACGCAGCGTTCTTCGTGAAGGTCGGACTCGGCGAGACGATGACGCCGTCCGATGTTTCCGATGGCCGCCTCATCATCACCATCGGTTTCGCAACCTTGAAGCCCGCCGAGTTCACAGTCATACACATCACCCACCGGCTCTCAGGCGATTAGCGTTGATATGAACGATATCTCGTCCATATCAACGCCAGAGGGGGAGGGACCGCGGTGAATCACGAGCACGACTGGCCAGGGGAGTACACCTACTGCCCCCATTGCGCCACCGTACTTGAGCGCTCGATGATCGGCGGCAAAGAGCGCAGCCGGTGTCCTGAGTGTGGGTTCATCCACTGGCGCAACCCGGGGGTGGGCGCAGCGGTTGTTGTATTCAACGACAATGGCGAACTGCTCATGGTGCGGCGCGGGCCGCACTCAACACGTGCCGGATTCTGGTCGATGCCCGCGGGGTTCGTTGACTATGGCGAGGACGTGCGTGAGGCTGCCGCTCGGGAACTTCTCGAAGAGACGGGGCTTGTCGCAGACATCGGTGAGGTGTTGCATGTTGCCTCGAACTTCCACGACCCACACAAGCTCACCGTCGGCACGTGGTTTGCGGGAACCGTCACGGGAGGAGAACTGATCGCTGGGGATGATGCTGACGCCGTTGGGTGGTTCCCCCTCGACAACCTCCCACCACTCGCCTTCGATACCGACACAGTGCTGATCGAGCGCCTTGTCGAGCGGCCATAGGGCACATCGTGGTTACTGGAAGGGGTCCCGGCCCTCTGGCTGTCAGCTGACGGCTGATGGCTGATGGCTGATAGCTCTCCTGGTCAGAAGTCGAAGGTGGCGGGGTCTGGGCCGACGCGGTCGTTGCGGTCCATGGCATTGATGGTCGCCATTTCGGCATCGCTCAGTTCGAAGCCGTAAAGATCCGCGTTCGACGCGATTCGTGATGGTGTGACGCTCTTGGGGATCGCAACGATGCCGCGTTGGAGCAGCCATCGCAGCACAACCTGGGCCACGGTGACGCCGTGTGATTCTGCGATTGTGGTCAGTTGTGCATCGTCGAGGATCTGCCCGGCCTTCAGCGGACTCCAAGCTTGGACCACGATGCCGTTCTCATCGCAGTAGTTGACAAGATTCGGGCTCTGGAGGTGGGGATGGAACTCGATCTGGTTGATGGAAGGATCGACCACTGCATGCTCGCGCAGTTGATCAAGGTGCTCAGGGAGGAAGTTCGACACCCCGATAGCGCGAGCCTTGCCTGATGCCTTGATCTCCTCCATTGCACGCCACGTATCCCTCGTGTGTTCCGGCTTTGGCCAGTGCACCAGGTAGAGATCCACGTAGTCGAGGCCCAGCTTCGCGAGGCTGACATCCACTGCGGTCAATGCAGAGTCGTAACCCTGGTCGGAGTTCCACAGTTTCGTGGTGACGAAGATGTCTGAGCGTGGCATGTCCGAGGCAGCGATGGCACGGCCGACGCCGTCCTCGTTGCGGTAGATCGTGGCAGTGTCGATGTGTCTGTACCCCTCATCGAGCGCAGTTGCGATGGCTGCCTCGACGTCATCTCCCTCTTGTACTTTGAATACGCCGAACCCGAGCTGCGGAATAGCGACGTCGTCGTGAAGAAGAACCGTGGAATCAAGTGAGACTGCCATGTGGCAAGACTACAAGCACCCGTCACCGTCGACTCTGGCGTACGATCGGCGCATATCTGCACCTGATCTACGCCAAAGCCCTATTGCGCGTCGCCTTTCCAGGGGTTCTTCTTGAGGTCGGGGTCGAACTCGCGCAAGGGGTGCCTGGTTGCGTCAAGTGTTGCGCCTGTGTCCCAGGGCTCGAAGGCGTTCTTGACGTTGGCAAGTCCGGTGTCTGCCAGTTCGGGATAGTGGCGCAGTATGACCTGTTTGAAGCTGACGCCGTCAACCCACTCGAGCCCCTCTTTCGTGTAGATGCCCTCGCGATAGTCGTCGGTGAAGAACCGATCTGCTTGCAAACGTCTGCTCGCGTTGAGGATGAATATCTGGAACATCGTCTCGCCGAACCCGAAGCCATCCGGCCTGTGCCCCTCACCGAGTGTGCCGATCAGCAGGTCGAGTTGCTCGACATCGTCACCGTAGACCTCCCTGATGCGCGCAACGGTGTCCTTGTCATCTGTGAGGTCATCGAAGGTATTGATCGGGTTGAGGCCGAGCTGTCTGCGGAACTCGTTGTACCTCGGTACACCTCGCTCGCGTGCTCGCAGGAGGTCGATCGCACCCATATCGAACACGGGGTTACCAGGAAC
>Ga0164313_10002678_pt1 | contig 15909 bp, 16 predicted proteins | sample GuaBasSedimGuay4_FD_113735 | JGI IMG/M metagenome (GOLD analysis project Ga0164313, IMG submission 113735) | Subseafloor sediment microbial communities from Guaymas Basin, Gulf of California, Mexico - Guay4, Core 4569-4, 0-3 cm | ecosystem: Environmental > Aquatic > Marine > Hydrothermal vents... | reverse complement strand
CCTATCTTTTTTTGATGGTAACAAATGGAATAAAAATGTTAAATTACTGAAGGTAAAATGCAAAACCGATTCGGAGTTTATAAGTGATGATTTTAAACAGGATACCGATTTATTCCTGAAGAATTTACCTAAGAGCTCTTAAACCCGCTTTATGTATTGGAAATTCCCCGCCATGACCGGATGGGCAGGTATTCGCTTCCTAAACTGCTGCAAATCAGAAACTTCGTTGAATTTTTTGTTTTAACCATAGTTCTACTATGCTAAAACCAATAAAACCCCCTGATTTACCTGCCACGCCGGCAAGGCGGGTTGCTGTTTAGATACTCATTACAAAGTTCCAATACATAAAGTAGGTTAAAAATATTAACTTTAAAATAGCATTTCTTTTTTGCAAAATAGGTAACTTTACAGCTTAAAATGACAAGAGATCAGGGATGACTTCCGATGATACGGATAGCAGCCAGGGTCGGGATAAAAACAATAAATACATACACATGAAACTTATATTGATATCAATTGTTTTAATTGGTTTGGCCTTCGCCGGAATTGCCATTAAAATATGGGCAAAGAAGGATGGTGAATTTGATGGGACTTGTGCCGGATCTAATGTTAAAATGAAGGAAAAAGGAATTGTTTGCGGTTGTGGTAACGAAGGTGGATGTAAAACAAATTTAGACAATATAGACCCTACCATACCAATAACAAAAGTTTCTTAATTCATCATGTGGATTTTTGTTATATTTTGTACAATCACCACAATTCAAATCATTTATTATCTTTTCATTTTCGGGAAATTTTCGTTTTCGGAAGTCAAAAATAAAAAAAATACGCATTTTCCTGTATCTGTCGTTATTTGTGCCAAAAATGAAGCAGCTAATTTACGAAAATTTTTACCTCATCTGGCAAATCAAAACTATTCAGAATTTGAGATTGTGTTGGTCAATGATATGTCCAGTGATAATTCGTTGGAAATTATGTATAATTTTCAACGAACAATTACTTCTAATGATATATCCGTTAAGGTTATCTCAGTTCACAAGGGAAATTCTAAAGGAAAAAAGAATGCCTTGCGTATTGGAATTGAGGCGTCTAAATTTGAATACTTATTATTAACTGATGCAGACTGCAGACCCACTTCAGAGAAATGGATAGAACGGATGGCCTCTTGTTTTTCTACTGACAAGTCAATTATTTTAGGCTATGGTTCTTATCGCAAAATCAAAAATTCCTTTTTGAATAAAATTATACGATTTGAAACCTTATTCACGGCAATTCAGTATTTCTCTTATACCCTTTCCGGGATGACTTATATGGGTGTAGGAAGAAATTTGGCTTATAAAAAAAGTGATTTTATTAAAGTAAAAGGATTCGAGAATCACAGCGAGGTAATTTCCGGTGATGATGATCTGTTTATAAATGAAATAGCGACATCTGAAAATACCGAAATTTGTTTTGCAAAAGACAGCTTCACGATTTCTGAACCTAAAACTCGTTTTAAAGATTGGATCCGTCAAAAAAGAAGGCATATAACAACAGCAAAACATTATAAAAGAATACACAAATTATTACTTGGACTTTTTTATTCTTCGCAAATTTTGTTTTGGTTTTTGGCAATTATTCTGATAGTTTTAAATTATAATCTGACCTTTGTTATACTGCTTATATTTATTCGTTTTATTGTTTGGTATCCGGTCATCATAAAATCTGCCAACAAGCTGGACGAAAAAGATTTAATAAGATATGCTCCTATCTATGAAATTTCGATTATATTTATACAACTGTACATTTTTTTAAAAAATAAAATTGCTCCTCCTAACCATTGGTAAAGTATTCATGAAGGTTAAAACGGATATTAATTTATTGGTAAATCAAGCCAAAGAAGGTGATCAAAAGGCTTTTAACACCTTATTAAATTCTTTTTGGAAGGATGTTTATAGATTTCAACTAAACAAATGCAAAGATGAAGATGAAGCAGAGGATACCACTATTAAAACTTTTGCCAAAGCTTTTGACAAAATAGCAACTTATGATAATAGTTATCAGTTCAAAACCTGGTTGCTTAGTATCTCAAATAATATTTATATAGATTATTTAAGAAAAAAAAAGACGGAAACAATTTCGATAAATAAAAGCCACAAAGAAGTACATAGAATTATTGACGAAGATCCTTCCCCAGCTGATCAGCTCATTCAAGAACAAAATTTGGCCCAATTAAAAAGATATATCAGACAGTTAAAACCGCATTATCAGGATGTAATTAATATGAGATATTTTCTTGAACTCAGCTATAAAGAAATCAGTGAAAAGTTGGATGAACCCATGAACAATATAAAGGTTAAGTTACTAAGAGCCAAAAAATTACTAGCTGAAATAATCACCAATAAATAATCTAATTTATTGCTATAATTAATATTTAAATCCCTCGAAAGATAAGCAGCAAATCAAGCATATTCAAAGTTTTAGGTCCGGGATTATTATTTGCCGGTGCTTCCATTGGTGTGTCTCACTTAGTTATGTCTACACGTGCGGGTGCAGATTTTGGTTTTGGTTTATTATGGGCGCTACTTCTGGTACATTTATTTAAATACCCTTTTTTTCAATATGGCCCTCGATATGCCACCGCGACAGGAGAAAGCCTTTTAGATGGATATAGAAAACTTGGCAAAGGTGTTTTAATAGTCTATTTTGTTTTAAGCTTTGTGGTAATGTTTACCATACAGGCTGCGGTAACCATCGTTACGGCGGGTTTGGCAATCAATTTATTTGGTTTGACCGACGATCCTATAACATGGAGCTTTTTAATTTCTATTATTGGAGTGCTTATATTAATTGCTGGAAAGTATAAGCTTCTGGACAATTTGATGAAAATAATTGTCATCGTTTTATCTGTATCAACAATTACAGCGGTTTTAGTTGCTGTCTTTAATACGGATAAAACTTTTAATATTACTCAAATTTTACCTCAGGGAACAATTGAAATTGGTTTCTTAATTGCCTTTTTAGGTTGGATGCCGGGCCCCTTGGACATATCCATTTGGCATTCTCTATGGGCGATTGAAAAGAAAAAAGAAACATCCGAGTTTGATACAAAGAAGAGCATTTTAGATTTCAATATCGGATATCTGGGTACGATCATTATGGGAATTTGTTTTATTTCCTTAGGGGCGTTGGTTATGTTCGGTTCGGAAGAAAAATTCAGTAGCAGCGCAGGGCAATTTGCCTCTCAGTTAATTGGGTTATACACTGACAGTTTGGGCAAATCCATGCATATCATCATAGGAATAGCGGCTTTTACCACCATGTTCAGTACAACATTGACCACCTTGGATGCCTCACCAAGAGCAATGTCAAAATCCGTAGAACTCCTCACCAAGAGAAAATATAAGAAAATGTATTGGATCTGGATCTCTATTTTGTTTATCGGAACCATGGTCATTCTGAAGTATTTTATGTCAGAAATGGGAACCTTGGTTAAAATTGCCACAATTTTATCGTTTCTAACGGCACCGTTCTATGCTATCATAAACTTTCTATTAATTTCCGGGAAACACACGCCAAAAAAATGGCGACCATCTTTAGGAATGAAGATCCTGAGTTATCTGGGGATAATATTCCTGATTGGTTTCAACGTTTGGTATTTATTAAACCTGTAAATGTCTTTAGAACCTGAGTTCGGCCTAAGGTTTGATTCACAGAAAGACAAGAGTGCAATAGATTTATCTGAAGCTGTGAGCAAAGCTTAGGCCGAACTCAGGTTTAGAGTATTTTCTTTTTGATCGCATAATCATTTATTCTTTTATTCGTAAATTTGCAGGCTAATTTATCAGAAATATGTCGGAAGAATCTACTATAACAACACGAATTAAAAAACCTGATTGGCTCAGGGTAAAGCTTCCTGTAGGGAAAAAATATACCGATTTAAGGAGTATTGTTGATAAATACAAACTCAATACTATTTGCACCAGTGGTAGTTGTCCAAATATGGGTGAGTGCTGGGGAGAGGGCACAGCTACTTTTATGATATTAGGTAATATATGTACGCGATCTTGCGGTTTTTGCGGAGTTAAAACCGGAAAACCGGAAGCTGTTGCATGGGATGAGCCTGAAAAAGTAGCACGTTCCATTTATTTAATGAAAATTAAACATGCCGTCATAACTTCAGTTGACAGAGATGACCTCAAAGATGGAGGATCAATTATTTGGGCGGAAACAATACAGGCCATTCGCAGAACGAACCCAAATACTACCTTAGAAACCTTAATACCTGACTTTAGAGGAGATCATGTTAATATTGATAGATTAATAGCAGAATCTCCTGAAATTATTTCTCATAATTTAGAAACGGTGAGGAGGCTTACTCGAGAAGTCAGAATACAAGCCAAGTACGACCGAAGCCTGGAGGTTTTGAAGTATATTAAAGAAAGTGGGCAAAAAAGGACGAAATCAGGTATCATGCTGGGTTTGGGTGAAAAAGAAGAGGAAGTAATCGAAACTTTATATGATCTGAAAAATGCCAAAGTAGATGTGATAACTATTGGGCAATATTTACAACCAAGTAAAAAACACTTGCCTGTTTATGAGTTTATTAGGCCAGATAAATTTGAACTATACAAAAAAATAGGGAATGAATTAGGTTTTAAACATGTGGAAAGCGGAGCGTTAGTCAGATCTTCATACCGTGCTCATAAACATTTGGAATAATTAAGAGAATTAACATTTTATTAATATTTACTCAGGTTATTTGGCACGAATTTTGCGTTTATCTAATTGAAGTTAAATTCCCAATACTTTTACTTCAATTATGATTAATTTTGAGTTAGTAAGCTAGCACCTCTGTTTCACAGGGGTGCTTTTTTTGTGAAAATTGTCTCTTTTAACAATTAATTAACGATATCTCCCCTCTTTTGGCATGAGTTTTGTGTTTATCTAAACGAAGTATAATTCCCAATAGTTTTACTTCAATTATGATTAATTTTGAGTTAGTAAGCTAGCGCCTCTGTTCCACAGGGGTGCTTTTTTTATATGATCCTAAGTAAACTCAGGTCATTACTATCTTAAAATAAATTCCTGGACTAATTTACTAATTACTTTTTCGGATGATTTCGCAGCGAGCTGAACCGCTTCGTGACTAACCTCTTCTACATGACCTTCAATTCCTAGATCTGTAATTACAGACAGGCCAAAGCAGGACATACCCATATGCTTTGCCACAATTACTTCCGGAACTGTACTCATTCCAACCGCATCTGCTCCCATTAATGCTACCATCTTATATTCTGCAGGCGTTTCAAAAGTTGGCCCTTCTAGTGCCAGATAGATTCCTTTTTGAACATTAATATTAAATTCTTTTGCTATACCCTCAAACTTCTCAATCATTTCCAAACTATAGGCTTCATGCATATCCACAAAACGAGGTCCAAGTCTGTCATCATTTTTACCCTGCAGGGGATGGCTTGACATCATATTGATATGGTCTTTTATAATCATTATGTCTCCTACTTTAAAATGAGGGTTGACCCCTCCCGAAGCATTGGAAACAATAAGGTTTTGCACTCCTAAAAAATGCATCACACGTATTGGAAATGTCACTTGTTTTACATCCCAACCCTCATAAATATGAAACCTTCCCTGCATGGCAACAACTTTCTTACTGCCAATATTACCGTATATCAAAGTTCCCGAATGACCCTTAACTGTAGAAATTGGAAAGTTCGGAATCTCACTGTATGGAATTTTTATGGTATTATTTATTATATTGGCCAAACTACCCAGACCGGTGCCTAAAACAATACCGTAATCGGGTGAAGCCAATCCTCTTTTCTTAAGAAAAGTAACTGTCTCTTGAATTTTCTCGTACATAATTTAAAATTTCTTCTTTAAAATTTTCTTCTTTATCAATGATTTTTGACCTTATTGGCAAATAATAGATAGATTTATTTTTACTTGAAAATAAGCGAACATAATCTTTTTCTGTTGTGAGAATTAATTTTTTATGCTCCTTTATGTTCTCAAACCTACGATTTATTTTTTCTATATCTAATTTACTGAACCTATGGTGGTCTCTGAATTTCAAATGGTTAAAATCAATCTTTAAACTCCCCAAATATTCCTCGAGTGGTTTACTATTAGCTATTCCTGTCACCAATAAAACTTTATAATTCTTTAATTTCGAAACGCTTATTTCTTTATCCGAGCCGACTAAAGATTCATCATATTCAATCGTACTAAAAAAAATCAATTGTCGATTTCCAAGTTTTAATTTCTCCGCTATTCTCAGTCGATCTTCGATAGAAATGTTCACCGGGCATTTTGTTACAATAATTATATTTGCTCTTTTTGCACCCTTTCTATTTTCCCTCAGATTCCCACTTGGCAAAACTAAATCATCTGTATAAAGATCGTCAAATGATGTGAGGAGAATGGATAATCCGGGTTTAACTTTCCTGTGCTGGAAAGCATCGTCCAATAAAATAATTTGCGGGGGTTCATTTAATTCTCGAAGGGAGGTTATTCCATTAACTCTGTCCGAATCAACAGCCACCAAAATATTCTTAAATTTCCTGAAAAATTGCAACGGCTCATCCCCTAACAAGGAAACAGTTGAATTTTTATCGGCCAATTGAAACCCCTTTGACTTTCTCTTATACCCCCTGCTTAGAACGGCAATTTTATACTTATTAATCAAAAGTCGAATAAGGTATTCAATATGAGGAGATTTACCTGTTCCTCCCACATTGAGATTTCCCACAACAATAATTGGAAAATCAAATGATTTTGAAGAGAATAATCCTTTATCGTAAGCCATATTTCGAAGACTTACAACCGCACTGTAAATTATAGAAAAGGGATATAATATTTTACGAAAAAAATTCACGCGAACGAATGTACAAAAATGAAATATTTAATTTACGGGTAAAATCAAAAGAGTATGGATTAAAATTTAAAAATTCACATAATCCACTATTTCCAATCCATAGCCAATCATACCCACTCTTTTCGTATTCGATTCGGCATTAGACATTAAACGAATTTTTTGAATATTCAGATCGTGTAATATTTGAGCTCCAATACCAAAATCCTTATTATCCATCTTGGTTAACTTGTTTAATTTTTTCTCAACTCCTTGTATTTGCTTCAATTCTGACAATCTATTAATCAGATCGAAGGACTGATATTCCTGATTGATAAAAACGACAACTCCTTTACCTTCCTTGTTTATCAGATCAAACATTTTCCCAAGTTTATCGTCGGGATTATTTGTTAAAGTACCTAAAATATCATTATTTACCAAAGTTGAATTTACCCTAACCAGAACTTCTTCACCTCTTCTCCAAACACCTTTGGACAAGGCCAAATGCACCTGACTATTTGTTGTTTGCTTATAGGCTCTCAAACAAAATTTACCAAAACGCGTTTGCAAAGTATAGTCCTCAATTTTATGTATCAATGAATCATGTCGCATACGAAAAGCAACCAAATCTTCAATGGAAATTATCTTTAAGTTCAGTTTTTTAGATATCCTCATCAACTCCGGAATCCTTGCTATAGTTCCATCTTCATTCAATATCTCTACCAGTAATCCCGCAGGTTTTAATCCCGCGAGTCTCGCCAAATCAATCGCCGCCTCAGTATGCCCGGTTCTTCGCAATACCCCACCTTCTTTCGCCCTTAAGGGAAAAATGTGACCCGGCCTACCTAAATCTTCAGGTTTGGTATCATCTATTGTTAATGCTTTTACTGTCTTTGCACGATCTTGTACCGAAATACCTGTTGTACAACCATTTCCAATCAAATCAACAGACACTGTAAATTGGGTATTGTGCAATACGGTGTTTTTACCAACCATTAAATTCAAATCCAAGTCATCACATCTTTTTTCCGTAAGAGGAGCACAGATCAAACCTCTGCCATGAGTTGCCATAAAATTTATCATTTCCGGCGTGACTAATTCAGCAGCAGCAATAAAATCGCCTTCATTCTCTCTATCTTTATCATCAACAACAATTACTAATTTACCATTTTTGATATCATCAATGGCATCTTCTATAGAATTTAGTCGAATCGTTTGTTTTTTTAGAGTCTCCATTTTAATGAGATTTTTTGAATTTAAATATTTTATTGAATAAACTTGTAATTGGTTGCAAGAAGGCGTCGACGTTAAAAATACCTTTATCTCTTGTAGCTCTGATCATCAGCAGAATACCAAATGGCAATAATATAAATGTTGCCAGCCAACCACCAAGAAAAGGAGTTATTGTATTTGATTCTGCCATATTCTTTCCTAAAATTGAGATGAAAAAATAAATAACAAATATAACGATTGCCATTATCATTGGCAGTCCAAATCCACCTTTTCTAATTATAGATCCCAAGGGAGTTCCAATAAAAAACAGGACCAGACAAGCCAAAGAAAATGCAATGCGTTTGTGATACTCTGTGTCGTAGCCATTAATTATTTTTTGTTTCACTACAATAGAGCTTTTGTAATTCTCTATATTCTCCAGGTTACCTTTTACCAAGGTCATGGCAAAATTCATGATCACCTCTTTATCTCTATCATCAAAATTGTCCATTATATTTGGTTCCATACCCGAATCTACAATAGTGTCCTTCACCAATTTTGAACCTCTAAGACTCACCAACATTCTTGTTGCACGATTTTCGATGTACTGTTCATAGGGAGTTTCCAGCGAATCTGAATAGTATCTCAGTTGGCTTAAACTCAACATTTCTTTCCCTGTTTTATACTTTAGTTCATCGGGGTCAAAATTTCCTATAGTGGAAATATCGATATTCACCTTGTATTCATCAAAATTTGTCTTTGAAAAAGGCACTTTTTTCTTTTCTTGTATCGAACTTTTCCCACCTAACATATCTTCATAATAATGCCCGTTTTCCAGAATAAGGGTAAGATACCTACTCCCCTCTTCTGAAACAATTTTTCCCCTTTCGGCAGTGATATCAACTTTGTTTTGCCTGTTTGGTTCAATTTGATAGATCAATACATTTTTTAACAGATTTTCATCCTCCCCGTACTTTTCATCAAATTTAATACTGTATCCGGGTATCTCTGTGTTAAATGTTCCCGGCACCAAGGCCAATCCCGGTTCTTTCATCTTCATATTATAAATCAGATTTTTAGATTTCAAAGATGCATATGGAAAAATATAGTTCAAAAAGAGAAAATTCAAAAAACTAAGGATTAGCATTAATATTACTAATGGTCTAATGAACCTTTGTAAGGATATTCCCGCAGATTTTACCGCTGCAAATTCATAGTTCTCAGACAAGTTCCCTAAAGCCATGATAGAGGAAAGCAAGATTGCGATGGGCAAGGCCGTAGGAACTACCATTAATGCCATGTATCCCAAAAATTTAAGAATGATAAATATATCAATTCCTTTTCCCGCTATTTTATCGAACTGTAACCATAAGCCTTGCATAATCAAAACAAAGAGTATGATAAAAAAAGTAGCCAAAAAAGGAGTTAAAAAACTTTTAAGTATGTATTTATTTAATATTCTCATGCACTATTTATCATTGGAAATGATTCAATAAGAAACATTATCGATTAATAGTATAATTTTCATCTTTGAATTTTTGTTCATCAAAAATAAAAGTTTTCTGATTCAATTTCTGATTGGTTTTTATATCCTTTACCGTAATAATTGTATGGGTATCATTATTTCCGATTTCTCTGACACTATAAATATGCAAATTCTTTTGATCAATCCCAACTTCCACAGAGAGCACCTCAGCGTTAGAATCTATTGGAACTAGATCAACAAACTGAATTTGTTTTCCATTGATGTTTTTCTTCTCACCGGTGGAAAAAGTATATCCATTTCTATAAAATGTCAATAAGTTTGATGGAGAAATAGTTTCTTCATTTTCACCATCTGATTTGACAATATTAACTTCTTCATTTTCAGGAACTATGGTATAGGAGAAATCTCCATCAAACAGAATCGTTGTGTCAAAAAGATTAACAATATAATTCTCACCCTGAAGAATTACATCTCCGTCAAATACCTGCTCTACATCTGCCTCCTTGTTTTCAAGAACATAATCAAAAGCAATATAAATATTATCATAGGATTTCATGTTAGATGAAACATCTTCGAGTAATTTCTTTGCCGTCGAACCGTTTTGAGAAAAAATGCTCAAATAGGTGAATATCGTTATGATAAGAAATAATATATTTTTCATTTTTTTATAATTTTTCATTGTCTAATAATTGTCGTAATGAGATTTGGTCGTGAACTAAAACCTGCCTTGCTTTACTCCCCTCAAAAGGACCAACAATATTGGCGGCTTCCAACTGGTCTATTATTCTACCTGCTCTATTGTAGCCTAACTTTAGCTTTCTTTGTAGTAACGAAGCCGATCCTTGTTGGGCTGCTACCACCAAATTTGCAGCTTCATTAAATAATTTATCTCTATCGCTTATATCCACTGCAATACCTGTACCACTTTCTTCTCCTATATATTCAGGTAATAGGTAAGCACTTGCATAAGCCCTTTGCGATCCGATATAGTCTGTCAAATGTTCCACCTCAGGTGTGTCAATAAAGGCACATTGCAATCGTATCATCTCACTACCTGTTGAAATCAACATATCTCCTTTACCAATTAACTGGTCGGCACCCTGATAATCGAGAATGGTTCTCGAATCAATTTTGGAAGTAACCCTAAAGGCCACCCTAACAGGGAAATTAGCTTTAATTATTCCCGTAATTACATTTACCGATGGTCGCTGTGTTGCCACTATTAAGTGAATTCCAATAGCTCTGGCCAATTGTGCCAAACGTGCTATTGGTGTTTCTATTTCCTTTCCAGCTGTCATTATCAAATCGGCAAATTCATCGATAACCAGTACTATATAAGGCAAGAATTTATGTCCGTTCTCGGGATTCAATTTTCTCGCTTTGAACTTTGCATTATATTCTTTTATATTTCGGACAAATGCCAATTTTAACAGATCATAACGATTATCCATTTCAATACACAATGAATTCAAAGTGTTGATTACCTGAGAAGTATCAGTTATAATCGCTTCTTCAGTATCCGGTAATTTTGCCAAATAATGTCGTTCAATCTTATTGAAAAGGGTAAGCTCTACTTTTTTCGGATCCACTAAAACAAATTTAACCTCAGCAGGATGTTTTTTATACAAGATCGATGCTAAAACCGCATTGAGTCCAACCGATTTACCCTGCCCTGTTGCACCTGCCATAAGTAAATGTGGCATTTTTGCCAGATCAATAACAAAAGTTTCATTCGAAATAGTTTTCCCGAGAGCTACGGGAAGATCGAATTTAGAATTTTGAAATTTTTGGGAGGACAATACGGATTTCATGGAGACCACAGAAGGTGATTTATTAGGAACCTCAATACCAACAGTTCCTTTACCCGGAATCGGAGCAATAATTCTAATCCCCAGTGCCTTCAGTGAAAGTGCAATATCATCTTCTAAATTTTTAATCTTTGATATTCGAACTCCTGCATATGGAACTATTTCATACAAGGTAACAGTAGGCTCAATTGTTGCTTTGATGCTGGTGATCCCAATTTTATAATTGTTCAGAGTTTCGACAATTTTATTCTTATTGCTCTCCAACTCTTCCTTATTAATAACAATATTCTCATTGGTGTAATCTTTCAACAAATTGAGTTTAGGAAACTTATAAGTAGCAAGTTCGAGTTTAGGGTCAAATTCACCGAAATCTTTGATTAATTTATCAGACAAATTCTCCACAGTATGCTCTTCTTGCACAGGTTTCTCGACAAGAATTTCAATATCCTCTATTTCTTCCTCCTTATCAATGACTTTTATGTCTTCATTTTTCGGTTGAACAATGGTCTCAACATTCACGATTTCTTCTTTTCGTTCTTCAATATTAGTTTCGAGATCCAGTTGAAGTTCCTGCTTTTTATTATCACGGACGGCTTCCGTGATGTACCCGTCGTCAGTTATGTCATCTAATAGTTTACTTCTTTTTTTCTCTTTGGGCTTTGGAAATAAACTCTTTATCTTTTCCGGAGTTATTTTGAACTTTGAAATAATGTATACCGAAAAACTTATCAGCAATAAGAAAAATACTCCGATCTTACCGATATACACCTGTAAATAATCGTTCATCTCATAGCCAATCGTTCCTGCCAACAATGAATTTTTCAGGTCCAGGTAACCAAATAACAGGGTCACCCAAATCATTGTCAATATCCCTGAAAACCACAATTTTTGAAGCTTTCTTAATGGGATGTTTAAAATGGCATATAATCCCGTAAAAAATAATAAAATGGGGAAAATAAATATTGCTATGCCAAAGCCATCATAGATTAAAAAATCGCTAATATATGCTCCAAATTTTCCAAATAAATTTTGTGTATTGATCGATCTATTCGTGAAATCATCTAACTGACTTTGATCCTCTTTCCAATGAATAAAAAAAGAATAAAAAGAAACAAATAAAAATATGGCACTAGAAAAAATGAACACGCCAAAAAACAGATGGGTTTGACTGCTTTTAAAAAATGAAATTATGCCATTTGCTTTCTTCTTAGATCCCCCTTTTCTGGAAATAGTTTTTTTCTTTTTTGCCATACGCCACAAAAATACATAAATATATTTGTTTTGATGTTAAGATTTTGGTAACTAAAGAAGTAATCTATTAAAGTATTTTTATCGTATAATCCAAGATTACATAATAAGTTAAGTGTTGATTTTTAGCACTTTAAATTAGGTGCTTAAAAATTTTGGCAGATAAATTATCAATCCAATAATCACAGCAAACAGGGCCGCAAAGGTAACGGCCCCGGCTGAAATATCTTTGATAAAACCAATTCGTTTATCATAGTCCGGATTAACAAAATCACAGAGTTTTTCGATAGCTGTATTTAAAGATTCGGCGGTTAGAACCAAGGCAATTGCTAAAGTTTGAAATAGCCATTCTGTAATGGATAAACCTACAACCAGTCCTAAAACAGTAACCAATATCCCTAATGCCAATTGAGATTTGATACTCGCTTCCGTTTTAATGAGCAGCCAAAATCCCCTAAAGGCAAATCTAAAACTTCTAACCCTACCTCTAATAAAACTATCTTTCGGGTTTTTCATTATTAATTTAAAGCTTCGATCGCTGCGGTATAATTTGGTTCATTCACCGTTTCCTCAACTTGCTCGGTATAAATAACCTTACCTTCTTCATCAATAACCACAATTGATCTGGATAACAACCCTCTCATAGGTCCTGTTTTAATAGTAACACCGTATTTTTTTCCAAAATTTCCTTTAACATAATCTGATAAGGTTTCAACATTTTCAATACCTTCTGCACCGCAAAAACGGGATTGAGCAAAAGGCAAATCCTTTGATATGTATAAAACTTTGGTATTCTCTAAACTTGTTGCCAATTTATTAAATTCCCTAACAGAATTCGCACAAACACCTGTATCTATACTAGGTGTTATATTCAGTATTAATCTCGTTCCTTTGTAGTCCGATAATTTGGCTACTGATAAATCGCTTTTAACCAATTTAAATTTTGGTGCCTTTTTTCCTACTTTAGGTAATTTTCCGACTGTTTTTACCGGGTTTCCTTTTAAAGTTATTTTTGCCATAATAAGGTTTTTAATAAGTTCTTAATTTAAGTTCAAAGTTACATAAAAAGAAAAACTCTCCATAAATTAATAGGAAGAGTTTTAGTAAATATGCGTTTTTTATCTATTGGTCTATGGAACCCAATACTCTTTTCATAAAACCATTCAAGGCTTCTTTCTTTGGAGTGCCATTTTTTATCAAAGCATTTACCTCAAGAGCGCCATACATATTCGAGATCAATTCTCCAATTACATCCAGCTCTTCATCTTTTAATGAAGAAACCTCTGTAAGATCTTCCAATACCTCAATAGTTTCCACTAAATAATCCTCGTCATTATTTTCAATAAATGTGGTAAGGTGTTTTATAACAGGTAACTTCATAACATGCTGTTTTAAGTTATTTATATTACTTCAATCACCAAATCCTTCAGAACATCAAACTTATTTGTCTGCACTTGACTCAATTTCGATCCGTTCACAAATCCTGCAAATGTCGGTAAATTGTCAACCGTTGCCAGTTTTCTTGAATCTGGAAATTTTTCAGCATCCACTAAAACAAATGGGACACCTTCATTTTCTGCTGCCAATTTTTTAAATTTTGGCTTCATTATTCTACAATTTCCACACCAGGTTGCCATATATTGAACCATCACTTTGGGATTATTCGCAACAATTTCTGCCAAGTTATCTTCTTGCAATTCTGTCATCATAATTTATAATCTTACATGTTCTTTATTGAAATCTTTTCGATAGATAAAACCCTAGATGTTAGTGCGTGCTCAAATAATTAGCCACACTATCTCTGTTTTCTCTCAATGCATCTTTGCCCTCTTCCCAGTTTGCCGGACAAACTTCACCATTCTTTTGAAAATGTGTATAGGCATCTACCATTCTCAGATATTCTGCAATATTTCTTCCAACAGGTTCTACATTTACACTTTCATGAAATATTGTTCCCTCTTCATCGATCAAGTAAGTAGCTCTCCAAGTTACATAAGGACCGTCCATAGTTAGCGTATCTGTCTCTTCATCATAATGTTCTTCACCGGTTTGTAATATACCCAACTGATCTGATAAATTTCTATTTGTATCTGCTAATAATGGAAAGGTAACGCCTTCTATTCCTCCATTATCTTTAGGAGTGTTTAACCATGCAAAATGTACTTCAGGGGTATCACAAGATGCTCCAATTACAATAGTGTTTCTTTCTTCAAAATCCTTAAGGGCTTCCTGAAAAGCAAAAATCTCTGTTGGACACACGTACGTAAAGTCTTTCGGATACCAGAATAATACAACTTTTTTATTGTTTTTTTTTGCTTCTTCAAGAACGTTCACTTTAAAAGTGTCTCCCATATCGTTCATTGCATCTACTTCTAGATTTGGGAATTTATAACCTACTAATGACATAATATTTAAATTTAAAATTGTTATTATTATTTTCACGTAAAAATAATCATAAAAAAGGTGTTTTATAAACATTTTCATTCTTAATGTTTATATGGAAATAGATTTTACTTATTAAACCCGCTTTACGCATTGGAACTTTGTAATGAGTGTCTAAACAGCAATAAATCAGGGAGTTTTATTGGTTTTGGCATAACATCGTTACGGTTAAAACAAAAAACTCAACGAAGTTTCTGATTTGCAGCTGTTTAGAAACGGAATAGATTTTCCAATGCATAAAGCGGGTTGAAAACAAGTCACTATTCACAAAACACCCCATCCTATTAAGTTTTTGGTTAGATCTTAACTCAGTTCTTTTTTACACAGATAAAAATCTATCCTCTCACAGCTGGTATCTTCCAACCTCTCGTTCATTTCATCTAAGTTTTTTGGTGGTGGAATTATAACTTTATCCCCTTTTTTCCAATCTAATGGCATGGCAACACCAAATTTATCAGATGTTTGCAAAGCTTCCAGAACTCTTAAGATCTCATTCATATTCCTTCCGACATTTAAAGGATAATACATTACCAATCTTATTTTTTTCTTTGGATCGATAAAAAATACTGCCCTTACTGCCGCCGTTTCACTTTCATTAGGTTGTAACATACCGTACAATTTCGATACCTTCATATCAATATCTGCTATGATTGGAAAGTCAAAATAAACTCCAGTTTTTTCTCTTACATTATTCACCCATCCCAGATGCGCATGAATACTGTCTATACTTAAACCAAGTAATTCTGTATTCAAATCCGTGAACTCCTCTTTTCTAAGAGCAAATCCACTCATTTCGGTAGTACAAACGGGTGTAAAATCGGCAGGATGAGAGAATAACACAATCCATTTATCTATGGCATAAT
>Ga0164313_10002677_pt1 | contig 15910 bp, 8 predicted proteins | sample GuaBasSedimGuay4_FD_113735 | JGI IMG/M metagenome (GOLD analysis project Ga0164313, IMG submission 113735) | Subseafloor sediment microbial communities from Guaymas Basin, Gulf of California, Mexico - Guay4, Core 4569-4, 0-3 cm | ecosystem: Environmental > Aquatic > Marine > Hydrothermal vents >... | reverse complement strand
TCTGCAGGCACATTAATTTGTCTTGTACCTGACAAAAATTGTCCGGTGACTGATTCCTTGTTTTTGATGATGTCTTCAGGCAACCCCTGGGCGATGATATTACCGCCATGCACCCCGGCACCGACGCCTATATCAATGACATGATCTGCTTCAAGTATCGCCTCTTCATCATGTTCAACCACGATCACGGTATTACCCATGTCTCTCAGGTGTTTCAGGGTTGTCAGCAAGCGTCGGTTATCACGCTGATGTAAACCAATAGAAGGTTCATCCAATACGTACATAACACCGACCAGACCCGCGCCAATCTGGCTGGCTAATCGAATGCGTTGTGCCTCCCCTCCTGACAAGGTTTCAGCACTACGATTCAGGGTTAAATAATCCAGACCGACATTAACCAGGAACTGTAGGCGATCAACCACTTCTTTCAGGATCTTGGCGGCAATCTCGGCGCGTTGGCCTTCCATCTTTAATTCTGAAAAACATTTTCTTGCGGTATCAACCGGCATTGCAGTGATATCAGGCAGAGTGTACTCATTAACAAAGACATGACGTGCGGCAGTGTTTAATCGGGTGCCATGACATTCCGGGCATGACCGACTATTCATATACTTAACCAGTTGTTCGCGCACCATGGCCGAATCTGTTTCATGGTAACGACGACGCATGTTGGGGATCACCCCTTCAAAGGCATGTCTTCTCTTAACTACGCCTTTCCTGTCACTTAAATATTTGAAATTAATTTCTTCATCACCACTGCCATAAAGAATAACGTTCTGAATTTCATCTGCAAGATCACAAAAGGGTGTATCTATCCTGAATTTATAATGGCTGGCCAGAGATTTAATCAATTGAAAATAATACGCATTGCGTCTGTCCCAGCCACGAATCGCACCACCGGGTAAAGTTAGTTCTTCATGTTGCACGACACGGGCAGGATCAAAAAATTGTTCTACACCAAGGCCATCACAAGCGGGACAGGCCCCGGCGGGATTGTTAAATGAAAATACGCGAGGTTCCAACTCATTCAGGCTATAGCCACACTGATGACAGGCAAAGCGAGAAGAAAAAATCAGCTCCTCTATGTCAGCAATCTTCTCTTCAGGATCTGGCATAGGAACAACCCTGGCAACGCCATCCGACAGGCGAATCGCTGTTTCAAATGATTCTGCCAGGCGCAATTTCAGATCCGGACGTACCTTGAAACGATCAACCACAACTTCGATATCGTGTTTCTTGTATAAATCCAGATCCGGTACCTGATCAAGTTCCGTGACAACACCATCGATACGCGCACGTACGAAACCTTCACTACGTAAACGTTCGATTAACTGAACATGTTCGCCCTTACGTCCCTGCACCACGGGTGCCAGCAACATGAGACGCCTGCCCTCTGGTTGCTCCAGTACATGATCCACCATCTGACTGATGGTTTGTGCCGCCAGGGGGAGATCATGTTCCGGACAGCGCGGCTCACCAACCCTGGCAAATAATAATCTCAGGTAATCGTAAATCTCGGTAATGGTCCCCACGGTAGAACGTGGATTATGTGAAGTTGATTTTTGCTCAATAGAAATGGCAGGTGATAAACCTTCAATCAAATCGACATCCGGTTTTTCCATGATCGACAAAAACTGCCTGGCATAGGCAGAAAGCGATTCGACATAGCGACGCTGGCCTTCGGCATAAATCGTATCAAATGCCAGAGAAGATTTTCCTGAACCCGATAAACCCGTGATAACAATCAGCTTATCCCTGGGGATATCAAGGTCAACATTCTTCAGGTTATGAGTACGTGCACCACGTAATCTGATTGTGTCCATGAATAGATTCTGTTTTCATTAATGCGAACACGTAAGTATACATTGTTCAAAGGGTTCGTTGCTGGCAATATGTGCCCTTTTTTAAGCACTTGGGTCATTAATGAATTCAAAATCAGGCATGCCGCCTAAAGATAAAATGACAGCAACAGAACTGAGAGGGAGCCTGAGTCTGGCGTCCGTCCTGTTCCTGAGGATGCTGGGGCTATTCCTGATATTGCCGGTATTCACCCTCTATGCCAGGACGCTGACTGATTCGACACCGACCCTGGTAGGACTTGCCTTCGGTGTCTATGGTCTGACCCAGGCATCTCTGCAGATCCCCTTTGGTATGTTGTCAGACAAAGTGGGCAGGAAACCGGTGATTTTAGCAGGCCTGTTGATATTTATAGTGGGCAGCCTGATTGCCAGTCAGGCCGAATCTATCTGGGTAATGATCATGGGACGCGCACTACAAGGTGCGGGGGCAATATCCGCGGCACTGATGGCGCTGGCCGCAGATCTGACTCGCGAACAACAAAGAACCAAGGCCATGGCCCTGATAGGTATCAGTATCGGCTTTGCATTTTCACTGGCATTCATCGCTGGCCCGCTACTGGATGCAGTGATAGGCGTTTCCGGGATATTTATCTTAAGTGCGCTACTGGCAGTGCTGGCCATGGTCGTGCTTTACCTTGTGGTGCCCACACCTGAGACATCCTCCTTCCATAGTGATGCGGAAGTCTCGCTGGCAATGCTGGGCAATGTATTAAGGGAACGCAGGCTGCTGAAGTTGAATCTGGGCATATTCATCCTGCATGCCGTTTTAATGGCCAACTTTATCGTAGTGCCCACAGCCATACAGGATTACGCAGGATTGGCATCGGCCCATCATTGGCAGATATACCTGCCCGTTTTGTTTACCTCGATCATCTTTATGGCACCGGCCATCATTATCGGAGAACGCACACAGACATCAGGAGCCTTCTTCAAAGGCGCTGTACTGCTACTCGTGGTATCACAGACAGGTTACTTTTTCTGGCACAACACGCTGGTGGCATTGGCGTTCATGCTTCTGGTGTTTTTCACGGCTTTCAATTACCTGGAGGCATCCTTGCCTTCATTGATTTCGACAATGTCATCAAAAAACAGCAAAGGTACGGCCCTGGGTGTCTATGCCTCGTCCCAGTTCATCGGAACATTTACGGGTGGGCTAATTGGTGGCATTATCCATGAACATTTCGGACTGTCTGCGGTATTCATTTTTGGTGGTATCATGACACTGATCTGGTTCCTGGTAATCATGCTGCCGACGAACCAGGTCCAGGACGAAGACTGAAAATTACTATCCCCCATGTGGGCTGTGATCACGTGGGGACTGCAATCAACTGACAAAAAATTCAAGAGGAAATCAAGATGGCCAGAGGCGTAAACAAAGCGATAATTTTAGGATCACTGGGACAGGATCCTGACATCAGATACACCGCCGGTGGCGCAGCCGTTGCAAATATCAGTATCGCAACAAATGAACAGTGGAAAGATAAAGAGTCCGGTGAAATGCAAGAACGTACTGAATGGCACCGTGTTGTGTTTTTCGGTCGCCTGGCAGAAATCGTCGGTGAATATTTGCGCAAAGGTTCCCAGGTTTATGTTGAAGGCCGTATACAGACCCGCAAATGGCAGGATAAAGAAGGTAAAGACCGCTATACAACAGAAATTGTTGCCAATGGAATGCAAATGCTGGGCAGTAAAAGTGGCGGAACCACTGCAAGTTTTGATCAGTCACCGCAACCGCAACAATCAGCACCTGCTACTGCAGGGGCAAAGTCTAATGATGATTTCGACGACGATATCCCGTTTTAGAGGTGGAAGGGATTAATTTAACTTCACCCGGTGGTTAATCGGTCTTTCTGGTTCTGACAACCCGCTTTTTCTTCCTGGCTTTTTTCTTTGCCACCTTGGGCCTGCTTGCCTTTACAGCAGGCACCTTGATCGCTCTCGGTTTCCCCACATGAAAACCCTGGGCGTAATCAACCCCCAGCTTTTTCAAACATTGCAGAATTTCCTCATTTTCAACAAATTCGGCAATGGTCTTTTTGCCCATCACATGACCGATTTCATTAATCGACCTGACCATTTCCAGATCAATCGGGTCATTTACCATGTCCCTGATAAACATCCCGTCAATCTTCAGGAAATCAACAGGTAAATTTTTCAAATATCCAAATGAAGAAACACCACTGCCAAAATCATCAAGTGCAAAATAACAACCTATGCTTCTAAGTACTTCCATAAATCTGATTGCATTAGATAATTTAGCTACTGCGACAGTTTCTGTTATTTCAAAACAAAAACTTGATGGCAGGACCGTTCCTTTTTCCAGTTTTCCTACAATATGTCTCAAAAATTCATCATTACTTAATGAATGGCCCGATAAATTTACTGAACAGGAAGTCAAACCTTTGGCTTTACCAGGGCGTTTCTCGAGCCAGGCATAGGCTGCATCAAATACCCACTGATCAATCCTGATAGAAAGGTCATAGCGCTCAGCGGCAGGCAGGAAAGCACCGGGCGGCACAATCTTTCCATCTTCATCTATCATCCTTATCAAACATTCATAATGCCTGGTCTTTTCATCTTCGCCTTTTTTCAATAACGGAACAATTGGTTGTATATACAAACGCATTCTATCTTCATCAATGGCATCCTTAATCTTCGTGACCCACTTCATCTCGCCCCGGCGTTGTGCCAAATCGACGTCTTCCGGATTATAAATATGTACTCTGTTCCGGCCAGCATCCTTGGCTGCATAACAAGCTGCATCTGCAGCCCCTAAAACACTTTTTACATCACTTTTTCCGGAAACTATCGGAACCAGCCCTATACTCACACCCAGAGAGAAATTTTTCTTCTCCCACACGAAACGAAATTCTTCCACTGCTACCCTGAGACTGTCAGCGACACGCATGGCCTCGCCGATAGAACAATGCTCCATCAACAGACCAAATTCATCTCCTCCCAGCCTCGCCAGCGTGTCTCGTTTGCGTACTTTAGATTGCAGTAAAGTCGCTAACTGGTGTAACAGTTCATCACCTGCCAAATGCCCACAATCATCATTGATCACCTTGAACTGATCCAGATCCAGATAGCAAAGCGCATGTGCACTGCTTGAATCACTTAGTGTCAGCACATTCATTAACCTCGTCTCAAACTCTCTACGACTAATGAGGCCGGTTAAAGAGTCATGTGCCGCCTGATAATTAATTCTTTCTTCGGCATATTTGCGTGCAAGACCCAGACTTAATACATCTGCAACACGTTTTAGAAAATTTATTTCTTTTTGCTGAGACTGATGACCCGCAGCAAGATATAACACTATGACACCCAACACCTTGCCATCATTAATAATCGGAACATTGTAATGTCCGTGTGCTGCCATACCCTGGTAACGGGTTTCATGACGTTCATCAACACAATCTGCGAACTGAACCTGCATAGATTCTGCCGCTCGTCCACAAAGGCAGGTACCGAATTCAACATTGTTACAGAGTCTTAATAGTTCATCAGGTATTCTTATGTTTGCGACCAACTGCAGTGTTTCACTGTCACCTTGCTCCCTGGTTAAAAATATCCCCCCTTTGTCCTCAATCTTTATCCACGAAACCGATAGAATTTCTTCCAGAGATAAATTCATATACTCTTCAATCGGCAAAAATGAAAACTTCAACAGATTGGCAAAAACTGATTCCTCTTCAGTCCTTTCGAAAAGAACGACTTCTGATTTTTTACGCTCTGTAATATCAAGATTATGAGCAATTGCATATAAAAAGTTCTGATCTTCATCCCTGACGGATGAAATATTCAGCTGTGCCCAGACTATATCTCCGGATTTAGCTACATATCTCTTCTCTATCTCATAATGATTAACTTCCCCATTGACCAGTAACTGGTACATTTTCATACTACGTTGCAGGTCCTCAGAGTGTGTAAATTCCCCTATAGACCTGCCTACTATTTCCTCTTCGGTATACCCCAGTAAACTATTTGCCTTTTCATTACTTTGCAGGACCATTCCATTTTTATCCACCAATGTGACCACAATTGGTGCCTTGCCAAATGCACTCCTGAATTTTTCTTCACTTTGCTGAAGTTCATTTTTTGCTTTGTTTTGCTCAATACAAATTTCTGCAATTTTCCTGAGTCGTTCCAACACCTGTATATGTTTCTCATCCGCCGCCTTCGGTTCCTTATAGTAAATCGCGATAGTTCCTGCTACTTCTCCTGTATTCCATGAAACAGGTATTGACCAGCAAGCACGTAATCCATATTTCTCCGCCATCCTTCTATGGCCATCCCAAAGAGGATCCGTCGCAATATCTGAGACAAAAACAGTTTTATTACAATACGCAGCAGTACCACATGAACCTACAGACTGACCAATTCTTAATTTGCCTATATCTTTTTTATATTCTTCTGGCAATCTTGGTGTTGTTACATAGCAGCTTAAGTACTGACCCTCATCGTCAAGAAGACTCATAGCACAATACAGATCGGGATATCTTGTTTCTATAGAATAGATTAACTCCATTAAAATTTTATCAGGCTCGATATTTAAAGAAATCTGCTCAAGCGCTTTTTTCTCAATCTCTAACATCCAGTTGGACTCTTCAAGCAGGAGCCGGGACTGTTTTAATTCTGAAACATCCTTGGCTATAGTGAAGACAAATTGTTCCCCATCTATATCAATAAGATTAGCTGCTAATATAACGGGTATTAACGCCCCGTCAGAATGTCTTATTTCTGTTTCATAATTATTTACATAGCCGTTATCTACAATCGCATTCTTATATTTTTCCCTTTCCACCTTATCTGGCCATATTCCCAATGCAAGCGGGCTATGACCTAAAGCATCCTCTTTGCTGATCCCGGATAGCCTGACAAAGCCTTCATTTACATCGATACATTCACCATCGTGTAATTTTGTAATCATCATCGCATCAGGACTGGTTTTAAAAGCAGTCCTTAACTTTTCTTCACTTTGCTTTAACTCGTCTTCTATTTTTTTACGATCCGTGACATCGTGCACAATTGCAAATATGCAGGGCTCACCATTATTTTCAAATATTGCACCTGAAGACAATGTATTGAGCACCTTGCCATCTTTCCTTTGCAGGGTAGATTCAAATTCTGCATATACCCCATCCTTCTTAAGAAGTGATACCACTCTATCTCTTTCTTTAGCACTATAAATATTCAATTCAAGTGTTGTTTTCCCTATAAGTTCTTTCCTTGAATATCCTGTCATCTTGATACAGGCATCATTGGCATCGATAATCTTTCCATCCGCAACACGTGTAATGACCACACCATCAGGACTAATTTCCAATGCCCTGGTAAATTTCTCTTCACTTGATGACAAGGCCTGTTGTGTTTTAAATTTTTCAACAGTAATACATGCCAGGTGGGCTGCTACTTTCATTAACCTGATATCAGACTCTGTTGGCTCAACAATAATCGAATGTGTCAGGGCAAAACTTCCCAAGACATCGCCGGACTCTGATAAAAAGGGCATGGACCAGCAAGCTTCAATATGCTGGTCTTTTGCAAACTCTCGAAATTTTGCCCAAAGGGGATCGGTTTGCACATCAGTAACAAACACGGGTGATTTCCTGAACACTGCAGCAGCGCATGATCCACTGCACTCGTCAATAGTTAGTCCATCAAGTGCTTCTTGCACCTGTTTGTTAAAACTGGGCGCAGCACCTAATTGCAGACAAGTTACATCTTCTTTAACCAATAGCACAGAAGCGAATGCCTTTGATGATGCCTGTGCCTCCATAGTTAGACATAGTTGCGTAAAAATTTCCTTTTGGGGTTTATTCTGGGCAATCATCTCCAGAATAATCAGCTCTGCCTCTCGCAATTCATGCTCTTTTCTTCTTGTGCTTAACTTCCTGAGATCTTCCTGATTTCTTTCAAATTCTGAACTCGCCATAGAAGCGAATGCCTGAACGCTTGTTGTTAGCTCCTTTTCATTCTCCAGTGGCTTTGTATCAAGGATGCAGACATAACCAAGACTCTGACCTGATGATGAAACAATCGGACAACCAAGATAGCCCTCGGCATCCATAGACTTTAATTCCTCATCTTCAGGAAATAATTCCTGAACGCCTTTTGGGTAAAAACGGGTATTGCCATCCATGACTTCTTTACAAGGAGTATCGGAGACCGCGAATTGTATGTTTTCAACAAACTTACCATGCGACCACAGGGTAATTGTCTCTACAAAGTCTGGACCATCCTGCGCTTTAGCACTGGCAATCAGTACGTATTTAACCTTGGTGATTGATGCGAGGTTTTCGACCAGGTCCTTTAGAAAAAAACTATCCATTAAATATTTACCAACAGGTTGTGGTTTGTATCATTGTACTACTGTTAATTATTTTAATAATTACGACGATGTCCGAGTATGCCCCCCACCCACATATATATCAATAATCGGGCAATTATCAGCTGTGATGCCAGATTGTATATCCTAAAAACCTGCATATTTCATGAATTGCCTGATGAATTCCGGTTCGTTTCTGAAAATTATAAACATGACCAGGACATTCAACACAGCAACAATAAAAAAGATATATGGAATATCGATCCCTGCGGTTATTAGTAAAATAATCAGGAGCGCGGAAACCACCATAAATAAAGCATTTATAATATTATTTGCTGCAATGATTCTTGAACGATGACAGGGATTACTTTTTTGTTGTACCAGGGCATACAAGGGGACCATATAAAGGCCACCAGATAATCCAATCATGATCAAATCAAGTAATACATGCCAATGATTAAAATGCTGCAGAAACATGCCGGCTGTCATTAACTCACCTTCTGCCAGATTCATATCCGGCAATGAGATGAACGACAGGTCAGTTGCAAAACATGTCAAACCTATGGCACCTATAGGCACCAGTCCCAGGTTGATATGTTTGTGAGATAATTTCTCACACATTAATGAACCCGTACCGATACCGATTGAAAATGCAGTGAGCATCAATGTCGCTATTCTTTCATCTGCAAATAAAACATCTCGCGTGTATGTCGGAACCAATGACAGAAATGTGGCACCGTAAAACCAGAACCACGATATCCCTATGATCGCCCAGAACACGGTCTTGTCTTCCCTGGAAAATCTAAGCATCTTGCCGATCTCGGTAATAATATTCCAGTTGATATGAAGCAACGGTTCAGGAGCGGCTGCCTCAGGAATCGAACGACTGGCTAGCCAACCCACCGTTGCCAGAAAAACGATCACCATAGATACATACAAACCACCATTTGGATTTATCGCAATGACTACACCGCCAATAATAGTTCCCAACAAGATGGCCAGGTAAGTACCCATCTGGATCATGCCATTGCCACCAAGCAACTCATCTTCAGACAAGTGTTGTGGAAGGATGCTGTATTTTAGCGGGCCAAATAATGTAGATTGTGTTCCCATAAAAAATAAAACTGTTAACAGTATGGGTGCGCTCATAAAATAAAATCCGACACTGCCTGTTAACATTATGATGATTTCCGCGATCTTGATTCGGCGTATTAACATGGATTTTTCGAATTTATCCGCGAGCTGGCCTGCAGTAGCAGAAAAAAGAAAGAAAGGCAGTATGAATATGCCGGCAGCGACGATCACCAGGATACTGGCATTGGCACCTATCCTGTCGGCGAGGGAAAATGCTATTAATATGACGATGGCATTCTTAAACACATTATCGTTCAGTGCACCCAGAAACTGGGTACAGAATATCGGTAAAAATCGATTGTGTTTTAACAGGCCAAACTGGTTCATAATCAGTATGCTAATATGTTAAAAAATCCCTTTCTGCAGGAATGGCTGCCGAATTGGAAATCATACTGACATAAAAACTCGATAGAGGGAATCGGAGACAGGCATGGGTATTGTTACAGATATCAAGTTGTTAAAAAACAGACGTACAAAAATCCTTGCAACACTGGGACCCTCTTCTGATTCAGCAGATGTCATCAAGCAATTAATCGAAGCCGGTGCCAATGTCTTTCGCCTGAACATGTCCCATGGTGAGCATGCTACCCATGCGAACACTTATAAACTCGTACGTGATATTGCCGATGAGCTGGGCAAACCAATCGCTATTCTGGCTGATCTATGCGGACCCAAGATCCGTACAGGAAGATTCAAAGGTGGTCAGATTACATTGACCAATGGTGAATCGGTCACTGTCACCACCCGCGATGTAGAAGGAAAGCCCGGTCTGATCCCTTCGCAATATGAAGCCCTGGCGAACGATGTTAAGCCGGGAAACCGCATCTTACTCAACGATGGTAATCTTGAACTTAATGTTGAAGCCATTGATGGCACTGAAATCACCTGTACAGTTGTTTATGGCGGCATACTCAAGAACAACAAGGGCATAAATCTGCCTGGTGTTAATGTCTCAGCACCCTCTCTTACAGATAAAGATCGTGATGATGCACAGTTTGCCCTCGGCCTCGGCGTAGATTTTCTGGCATTATCCTTTGTCTGCTGTGCAGCTGATATTAACGATTTGAAATTAATAGTCAGCGAGGCAGATGCCAACGTAAACATCATTGCCAAGATCGAGAAACCTGAAGCTCTGGAAGATGTTGACAGCATTCTTGATGCTGCTGATGGCATTATGGTGGCCCGTGGCGATCTCGGAGTTGAACTCAAACCTGAACAGGTTCCCGTTGCCCAAAGTCAATTGATCGACCGTGCCCGACATAAATTCAAACCCGTCATTGTCGCAACCCAGATGCTGGAATCCATGATTGAAAATGCCAGACCAACTCGTGCCGAGGTAACAGATATCGCTTATGCGGTAACACTGGGTGCTGATGCCGTTATGTTATCTGCCGAATCTGCTGCCGGGAGTTTTCCTGTTGAATCAGTAGAAATGATGGATCGTATCCTGCGTCAGACTGAAGCCTATCTCTGGCAAAGTGGTGACTATGATTCTGGCCTGAATACCTCGAACATGGTACCCGTCCCTATATGGGAAGCCATGGCAAATGCAAGCAACGGCCTGGCCCGGGATTTGATGGCACGTGCTCTTATTGTTATTTCACAGGGGGGGATGTCAGCGGCAACCGTGAGTTCCGCAAGACCGGCAGCACCTGTGGTGGCAATATCAAATCAGGTCAGTACCTGCAGAAAAATGGCAATGATGTGGAGTATTATTCCGGTACTGGTAGAAGATGATGATATGGGGAACCATAAAGATCTGACAAAACGAATTTCCAAAGAACTGCATCTGGCAAGCCCCGGAGATACTGTCTTGCTGGTCAAAGGCTTCCACAAGGATCAAGAATTGAATTGCCCTTCAGTGACGATCGTTACTGTTTAGCCTGTTCCTGATTATTTCTTAAAGGTCTTGATTAACGATACTTGTAAATCGGTTCGGCCCCATCCGCAGCCGTCTGATATTTTACCGAAAGCTCGGTAAATGCATTCAATGCATCTTGCATATCTTTATCTTCTCTCAACTGAAATGAATTAATGCCACAGCGCTGCATAAAAAACAGTTGATCGCGCAAAATATCACCGACCGCACGTAATTCCCCCTCAAAGTTATACCTGTCACGTAACAGACGTGCATGTGAGTAAGAACGTCCATCTGCAAAGGCAGGAAAATCCAGTGCAATCAAATCAAAATGCTCAATGTCCTTTACCACTTCCTGAATATCAACATCACCGTCGATACATACACCTAACATTCCATCTCTATTTAATAGTGATTCCTTATTCTCAAGCCAATAAGCGAAAGGAACAATGATATTAGCCCTAGGGACATCAACCGTCGGTGAATCTGTATCTGCTGTAATCTCGCTAATATGTTGCCAGGTGTCCTCAACTATTTTTTGATCTTTAATAAGCTGCACTGGCGGCCACCTTCTTTTCCAAATATTTTTCTGGATAAACTCTTTGCTTGTATGGCTCAATTCCGAGCCGACGATAAGTCTGAAGAAATGATTCTTCTTCTTTACGATGTTCAACATAGACGTCAAGGATTTGAGCGATAGTGTCAGCAACCTTCTCTTTTTCAATCGCAGGGCCCAGACGATCCCCCAGCACCGCATCATTCTCTGCCGAACCACCAAGCGTCAATTGATAAAATTCAACGCCTTTTTTATCTACACCAAGAATACCGATATGACCAACATGATGATGACCACAGGCATTCATACAACCTGACATTTTGATCTTGATATCACCGATGTCATGCAGGTAATCCATGTCATTAAACTTTTCGTTGATCTGCTGTGCAATAGGAATGGAGCCAGCATTTGCCAGCGCACAAAAATCCAGACCAGGACAACAAATCATATCGGTCAACAATCCAATATTGGGTGTTGCCAGACCCTGTGCGACCAGGCCTTCCCATAATGAAAACAAATCTGCCTGTTTTACGTGAGGCATAATAAAGTTCTGGTCATGGGTGGTGACTATTTCACCAAAACTGTATTTGTCGATTAAGTCGGCAAGATGGTCCATTTGCACATCGGTAACATCACCAGGGGCAATCGTCGGCGCCTTCAGTGACACGACAATCGCGCGATATCCATCTATTTTATGTGACACAACATTGCGACCCACCCATGCAGCAAAGGCCGGGCTGCTGGCCTGATGTTCAACAAAGCTGGTATCAGCACCTGCATTTTCGTCATATTCCGGTGCTGCAAACTGTGCGCACACGCGATCGATTTCTTTCTGATCCAGTAATAACGCAGAATCTTTAATATACGACCATTCTTCCTCTACCATTTCGGTAAATTTTTCAATACCCGTAGCATTTACCAGGATCTTGATTCTTGCCTTGTATTTATTGTCTCTCCTGCCAAATTGATTGTAGACGCGAAGAATGGCTTCCATATAAGAGAGCATATGTTTCTTTTCAAGGAATTCGCGAATAACTTTTCCGATCACTGGTGTACGACCAAGACCACCACCGACCAGTACCTTGAAACCAACTTCACCGGCATCATTACGCACCAGGTACAAACCAATATCATGCACCTTTACCGCGGCTCGATCATGTGTCGCGCCTGAAACAGCAAACTTGAACTTACGCGGTAGATAGGCAAATTCAGGATGGAAGGTTGACCACTGACGTAATATTTCACAATAAGGTCTGGGATCTTCTATTTCATCTTCAGCAATCCCGGCAAACTGATCGGAAGTAATATTACGAATACAGTTACCACTGGATTGAATGGCATGCATTTGTACACTGGCCAGATCAGCCAGGATATCAGGAACCGTCTCTAGCTTCGGCCAGTTATATTGTATGTTCTGGCGTGTACTTATATGTGCATAATTCTTGTCATATTTACGAGCGATATGGGCATGCATACGCAGTTGTCTGGAAGATAATAATCCATAAGGAACATCCACACGTAGCATAGGTGCATGTGTTTGAATATATAAACCATTCATCAATCGCAATGGTAAAAATTCAGCCTCTGACAATTCTCCAGCCAGGTAACGTCGAGTCTGATCTCGAAATTGTTCTACGCGATCGTCTACTATTTTCTGATCGTAGTTATCGTACTGATACATCTTTTCCTGCCATATAAGTAACTGATTAGATTAAGGGATTCTGCGCCAGCGGGGGGGAAGATAGCAACAACTTCTTATACTTAAAAGTAATTAATTTAACTAAAGTTATACTGTTTGGTTATTAATTTTTAATCCTCCTCCTGCCTCGGCTTATATGCTGCCACCAGTTCCTTTTGTATTTTAGACTGAACCTGGCTGTAGTGACTGAATTCGACTGAGAATGAGCCTGTGCCACCAGTAAATGATTTTATTCTGGACTGGTAATTATCCAGTTCACTCAAGGGTACAGTGCCGCTGATCAGGGAAAATCCGCCTACCATCGCCTCGGTATGATTGATACGCCCTCTTTTACCCGACAGATCAGCAGTAATGTCCCCCATGGCATTACTGGGTGTAGTAATCGTGATATTAACCACGGGTTCCAGAACTACTGGTGTTGATTTTAGAACCGCGTCAATAAATGCCTTTTTCCCGGCAGCCACAAAAGCTACCTCTTTAGAGTCCACGGAATGGTGTTTACCGTCAACAATAGTCACTCGTATGTCTTGTAGCGGGTGTCCGGAGATCACTCCTTCATCGAGTACCTTTTGAATGCCTTTTTCAACAGCAGGTATGAATTGCCTGGGGATGACTCCACCAGCAATTTTATCAACGAATTCAAAACCACTACCGCGTGGAAGAGGTTGCACCTTTAGTGACACTTCACCAAATTGTCCTGCCCCACCTGTCTGTTTTTTGTGTCGGTAATGACCATCTGCCTTACCGATGATAGTTTCACGATAAGCAATCTTCGGAGGACGCGTTTCGACATCAATGTGATGCTGATCTTTTAACTTATCGAGGATGACACGTAAATGTAATTCCCCGATACCTCGCATCACGGTCTCATTCATTTTTGCATGATGCTCAATAATTAAACTGGGATCTTCTTCAACAATTTTGTGCAGGGCATCCGATATCTTTTGCTCATCACCACGACTCTTGACCTCTATCGCCAGACCGTACATGGGTGAAGGAAAATCCAGTGAACGTAAGTGGATGTGATCCTCATCATGAGAATCATGTAGCACAGCATCAAAATGAACATCGTCTACTTTACTTACGGCGCATATATCACCAGGCATACCGGAGGCAACTTCGGTATGTTCTTTTCCCTGTAATTTGAACAAATGACCAACCTTGAAAGGTTTACGTCCATCACCAATGAATAACTGACTGTCTTTGTTTACTGTCCCCTGGTGAATCCGAAAAATGGAGAGTTTTCCAACAAAGGGATCAACATTAATCTTGAAGACATGGGCGAGTACGTGTTTGCTTGCGTCAGCTATTACTTCAATAGCCACAGAATCATCGCCCTCACCTTTAAGGAATTGTGGTGGATTACCTTCATTGGGATTTGGCATTAATTTGGCGAATGTTTCCAGTAACTCATTTATACCGGCACCGGTGCTGGCGGAAACAAAACATACCGGAACCAGATGACCTTCCCTGAGTGACTGTTCAAAAGGATCGTGCAATTGTTCAGGACTGATTTCCTCACCTTGCTCCAGGTATATCTCCATAAGATCTTCATCAAGCTCAACTACTTGATCAACAATTTGAGTATGTGCTTCCGAGACAGAAGAGAAATCTGTCTCATCACCCGATGGACTGAAGAAACAATCGACAACTTTCTGATTGTTTTCTGCCGGGAGATTAATCGGTAAACATTCACTGCCGAATGTTTCCTTGATCTGTTTCATTAAATTTTCCAGATCAACCTGATCTGCATCTATTTTATTTACAATAATGAGACGATCCATATCTCTGTCTTTTGCTATGTCCATCATGCGGCGGGTAATCATTTCAATACCTGTTTGCGCATTTATCACCACAGCACAGGTCTCCACTGCAGGTAACACTGCCAGGGCACGCCCCATAAAATCCGGATACCCTGGTGTGTCAATTAAATTAATATGGCCACCGTGATAGTCCATGCTGACAATGGTACTGTTCAGTGAATGTTTATAGGCTTTTTCCTGGGCATCAAAATCACTTACCGTATTGCCCTTTTCAACTGTACCCGCACTACTGATTGCGCCTGATCGGTGCAACAAGGTTTCAATCAAGGTGGTCTTGCCCGAGCCGCTATGGCCTACAAGTGCAATATTTCGAATATCCTCAGTACTGTAGCCAGCCATCATTCTCTCCCCTGGATATTTTTATTGATTCTTGTTTCTGTCTTTCAGCTACGAGACAAATCAATTTTCAGTAAGGCCAATATGCGGTAAGGCCAATACACAGTAAAGAAAGGATAGTGAAACCAGGGCGAGTATGAAAGGTTTAGGACGAATAAGTTGTTATTCGCCGTTGTAGACCGAAAAATAAATTTTAGAAATAGCGCGCCAGGAGCAACCGCCCTTTACGTGTGAGATAACCTTCGGTATCTATAAACCCGTTGATAACAGCTACGTATAACAGTTGCCTGGGTTTTGTTCTGGGTAGATAGACCATA
>Ga0164313_10002676_pt1 | contig 15910 bp, 15 predicted proteins | sample GuaBasSedimGuay4_FD_113735 | JGI IMG/M metagenome (GOLD analysis project Ga0164313, IMG submission 113735) | Subseafloor sediment microbial communities from Guaymas Basin, Gulf of California, Mexico - Guay4, Core 4569-4, 0-3 cm | ecosystem: Environmental > Aquatic > Marine > Hydrothermal vents... | reverse complement strand
TGATAATATCCCAATGTCCTATATTCACGAAAAGAATCTGCAGAAGCGCTATCCGAAATATTTATTGAAATTTTTCTGAGAGGCATCACCAATGGGAAGGAATAGCGGTCTTGTGCGTTTTCATTTTAAATAAACCCATGAAGCGGAGGCATTCTTAATATGTCTAAAGCAGACTATTCATTCTTTTTCCCTTTTCGTGTTCGTTACAGTGAAACCGATAAACAGGGCATCGTTTTTAATGCACACTATTTGACATATTTTGATACTGCAATTTATGAATACTTTCGGACCCTTCCGTTTGACTTTCAAGAAAATTTAGATCAATCGGGGGCAGATTTTCACACGGTGCACGTCGATTTAGATTTTCACGCCCCAGCCGGCTTCGACGACGAGATCGAAGCCCATGTGAAAACCATTAAAATAGGCCGCTCTAGTTTAAAATTCGAAGTTGCAGTTTATCATAAGCAGGGCGACAAAGTTATGATCAAGGGCTCGGTCGTCTGGGTATATGTGGATCAAAACACCCACCGGGCCATCACCCTTCCCAAGCATTTGGTTGAACGGCTTGAAGCCAGGGAAGGAATTCATTAGCGGTTCCATCACTAACCATATATCGGTATTATTTTTTCCAGCCGGCCTCATCCAGACTTCCGCTTTGGCCGTAATCGCGAAAGCGCTTTATGGCTTCCTTGAGTCCTTTTTCTTTGATCGTGCGGTGAAACTCCTGGCATTGCGGATTGGTTTGGCCTCGCAGCCCGTTATAAATGGCAATTTCTTCGCCGTAGGCAATGGCATTGCCAAAGCCCTGGGCATCAAAGGCACCGTTTAAACCGGTCTTGGCGGTGGCCACTGTTTCTTGAGGCAAGGATACCAATCTCCGGCAGACTTTTTTGACTTCTTCCTCCAAACGTGTCGAAGTAAAAGAACGATTTATAAAGCCGATTTCAGCCGCTTCTGTACCGGAGATGACTTGACCAAGCAAAATCATCTCCTTTGCCTTTCGGGGCAAAATAATACAGGGCAGGCTGTTGAAATCCGGCGTGAAAAAGAAATCGATCTCCGGTTCCCCCAAAAGTGCATCATCTGTCGCATAAACAAAATCCGCGCCCATCGCCAATTCAAACCCACCCCCCAAGCAATATCCTTCCACCATGGAGATGGTCGGTTTGGGCCCATACCATAAGCGGCGAGAGACGGGTCCATCGAGCTTTTTAACAAAATCACGATAGGAATCCGGCATGCCCTGCGAGAGGTCATACCCAGCCGAGAAGTTACCGCCGTTGCCCCTTATGACAATAACTCTGATATTTTCATCCTCCTCATATTGATCCAAGATGGTCAGAATCCGTTTATACATTTCACTTCCAAGTGCGTTCTTTTTGGTTACATTGTTGAGTAAAATCCAGCCAGTATTGTCCTCGATTTTCTTTTGAACCAATTCTGTTCCCATTTTCAACCTCCTTGTACCGACCGCTTATCCGTTTTGCCGGCAGTCTTTTTTATTGTTTCTTTTTTTTCAACTTGCTTCTCATAATTTTGCCCGTGTCTGTCATTGGCATTTCCTCGAGAAATTGGATTTCACGCGGATACGCATGGGCCTCCAGTTTTTGTTTCACCAGCTGTTTGATGTCCTCCTCAAGTGCTACATCCACTACCACCCCATTTTCAGGTACGATAAATGCCTTAACGATTTCTCCCCTAATTTTATCGGGGACCCCAATGACCGCGACCAGCTTTACGGCATCATGCTTCACGATCACGTCCTCGATTTCGCCCGGTCCGATTCGGTAACCACTGCTTTCGATGACATAGTCCTTTCTGCCGGTGAACCAAAAGTAGCCTTTTGCATCTTTGGTTCCGTAATCGCCAGTGCAGAACCAGTCTCCCTTGAAACGTTTTTCAGTGGCCTGCGGATTACCCCAATAGCCCAAGAAGATACTCGGATCTGGCCGCATGATGGCGAATTCACCGAACTCTCCTGGAGGCACCACGTCTCCAGATTCGTCGATGACTTCTACTATATGGCCGGGAATCGCCCGGCCCATGGATCCAGGGTAGACTTTCATGATTTCTGAACAACCAGACACCATGAAATCGCATTCCGTCATGCCATAATTTTCATTGAGCTCAATATTTAGTGCTTCTTTACCCCATTCATATAGGTCTGCGCCCATTGTTTCGCCACCCACGGTGATGGACCGTAGTTCATCCAGATCGAAATGTTCTTTGGGGTTTTTAACTGTGTTCATCATCATGCGAAAGGCAGTGGCAATGGCAAATATAGCACTAACGCCGTAGTTTGAAATAACAGAAAAGGCCTTTTCGGGATCGAATCTTCCCTTTTTGGCGTACTCTACCACCGAATGTCCGTAATGCAAGGTCGGGTATAGGGCGGTGAATGAACCTGCAATATAGGCCCAATCGCAATGAGTCCACAGCAAGTCGCCTTTTCGGGGGAAGAAGTTGAGCGCAAATCCGGTATTGGTGGCTTCAGATATCATCAGGCGGTGGGCGTGAAGGGCGCCTTTGGGCTGACCTGTCGTTCCCGAGGTATAGATGATCAATGCTGGATCGTCGGATTTGGTCAATAGCGGTGTAAAATACCGGCTTCCTTGTTCCAAGGTCTTCCAGAAGTCCAGCAGCTCTTCTTCGCCATCGTCATCGACGACGATGATCAATTTCAGATCAGGAAGGCGATCTTTTATTTCTAAAATTTTATGCAAGTTTGCCTGGTCCGTCACCACTCCCTTGGCCTGGCTGTTTTTCAAGCGGTATTCGATCGCCAACGGGCCGAACAAATGAATCATGGGCACCAGTATCGCCCCAGTCTTATATGTCGCGATATGTGCGATCAGAGTCTCGGGCGATGGGGGCATGAGAATGGCCAATCGGTCGCCCTTACAGATACCGTGATGCAACAAGCTGTTGGCAAAGCGATTAGACAGATTTTTCAATTCCCAATAGGTGATTTTTTTTTCTTTTCCGTCCTGATCCAAAAATATCAGTGCCAAACGATATTTGTCGTCTGCCCATTTATCGCAAATATCCACACCGATATTAAAATATTCCGGAATATCCCATTTGAAATTTCTGACTATTTCATCGTACGTATCGCCTTTCCAGATCATTGATCTACCCCCTTTGGTACTCCTCAATTGTAATTCACTTGAATGGTGCTGTTTGAGAGACGGTTTCCGATTGTTTGGGTGTAACCGCGATCACTGCCAGAAGTATGCCAAACTGAAATTTTTATAATCCATTCGATGAATACCTGATAAAACCGCTAATAATGCAGCATTAAGAAATTTAGAAAATAATTGCCAGTGGATGTTGAAAACGATATGTTGATAAAGTGTCGCAAAAAGAGTACATGTCGCCGAAACAGACAGAGAGGCTTTATGGACAAATGTAATAAAGACGATGCGAAAACTCCAGGAACACCATCACGGCCAAATAGCCGGATGGACGAAGAGATTCGAACGTTAAATGAAAAACTGGAAATGTATAAATGTATTTTCAACTGTATCCACGATGGCTGTGAAGTTACTGATAACAAAGGGTATATAACTCATTTTAATGACAATTACAAAAAATTCTTCGGGCTTGATCCCAACGTTCAGATTGGAAAACACTGTACTGAAGTCTGGGAAGATTCCAGGATGCATATTGTTGCCGAAACGGGAATAGCCGAAATCAATAAAACGCAGAAAATGGACGGCAAAGAAATGCTGGTTCATCGAATCCCGATTCATAAAGACGGCAAGGTGATCGGCGTCTTTGGGCAGGTTTTATTCAAGGATGTCGAAGAACTCAAAAAAATCGCTCAACGACTGGTACTGCTTGAAAGCAAGGTTGCATTCTATGAAAAAGAAATCCTGGAACTGCGATCAACACGCTACACTTTTGATAGTATCGTGGGCGTGAGCCAGGCGATAGTATCACGCAAGAATGAGGCGCTCAAGGCTGCCTCGAATCATCTCGCAATACTCATCACTGGTGAATCAGGAACGGGCAAAGAGCTTTTTTCTCAAGCGATTCATAATGCAAGCCCCCGTCGGCTTAATCCCTTTATCAGAATTAATTGTTCTGCTATTCCCAGAGATCTTCTTGAGGCGGAGCTTTTCGGATACGAAAAGGGAGCCTTTACAGGGGCACGGTCCGCCGGTAAAATGGGGAAATTTGACTTGGCGCACGAGGGCACTGTATTTTTAGATGAAATCGGTGATTTACCTCTTGAGATGCAACCCAAGCTTCTACGGGTTCTGGAAGAGAAAGAATTCGAACGTGTTGGCGGCACAACCATCCACAAAACAGATTTTCGACTCATTACCGCCACAAATAAAGATCTCGAGGAAATGGTCGCTGAAGAAAAATTTCGCAATGATCTTTACTATCGGCTCAACGTGATTCCATTAAACATTCCGCCGCTCAGGGAGCGTCAGGAAGACATTATTCCTTTGGCAGAGCATCTAATGACAAAGATTGCCGAAGAAGCCTCTATGGTAGAAAAAAAACTTCACCGAAAAACAAAGAAAGTGTTGATCGGCTACGATTGGCCCGGAAATGTGCGTGAGCTGTCAAACGTGCTTGAGAGGGTCCTATTTTCGATGGAAGATGAAACCATACACAGCCATGATTTGCCGGTATATATCCGGTATGGGAGAAAGGATGTTAAGGCATTGTCGCGGGTCAGGTTAAAAGATATTCGTGAAAAGACGGATGAGGAAACGATTCGTTATGCACTAGAGAAGTCTGGTTACAATAAAGTAAAAGCTGCAGCATTGCTGGGCATTCATCGAAGTGTCCTTTATCGGAAGATGAAGCGATTTTGCGTTCCCTTGAAGCGTAATGATGATACTTGAGCAGCGAACATATAGCCTGCAGTTTATTATATTTCTGAAAAGGATTATTCTTGGGTTTGATTTATTTTGATATAAAATGTAAGATTTTATTTTGATTGTATTGGCATCTAATAAAAGCTTGACACAAACTTGGACTCCGAAACAAGAACTTGTGCCTAATGACAACAACTTGTGGAGTTAACAATTCAAGGAGGAAAATCATGGCAGGCATCAACAAAGCAATCATCGTAGGCCGACTGGGAAGAGATCCGGAGGTGCGCTATACCCCGGATGGCACCGCAGTAGCAAACTTCAGTGTTGCAACATCCGAGGAGTGGAAAGATAAAAATACGGGGGAGAAAAGGGAGCGCACGGAGTGGCACCGCGTCGTCGCCTTCCGGCGCTTGGGTGAAATCTGCGGCGAATACCTCTCCAAGGGGCGCCAGGTTTATGTCGAGGGCCGTATCCAGACCCGCGACTGGGAAGACAAAGACGGCAATAAACGCTACACCACCGAGATCGTGGCGAACCAGATGCAGATGCTCGGTTCGCGGGATGACGTCGGCGGTGGCGGTTCAAGAGGACAGGGTGGTGGCGGTTCAAGCGGGCAGGGCGGTGGCGGCCGGCCCCAGGAAGCCTCTCCCGGGCCAGCCTATTCAGATATGGGTGATGACGATATACCCTTTTGATCTGACCTAAGGGCTCGCGCAAAAATAACTTCACATTTTCAGCGCCCATCCATCCCGCTCAGCGGCGTTATGAAAATTCGACATATGCCAGATATTTCTGCATTTTCGTGCCTTGCTGAGCGGGCGCCTGAACGCTGAAAATCTGCGAACTTATTTCTGTACAAACCCTGAGCAGGTTCTGCAAAGATTCAAGCGGCATTAATGTCCAACAAGACATTGGTTGTCATAGTAATTAGGCGGTTATAAAGCCCCCGGTCTGTGTATAGATCGGGGGCTTTATCTTTAAGGGGATGTGATCCTGCCGGCGATTTCGCGACTCAGGTCGGCGAGTATCTGGCTCAACGCAGCTACAAGCGCAGGGTAGTCGTTGCTTTCAACCGGCCGGGTGGCAGTGAAGCGTCGGGGAGCGGATCCTATTGGTTCACCGCTCTTGTCAAGTGACCAGCGGCACACCAGCGTGGCTTCGCCGCCCGGCCATCCGTGAAACCGAAGGACATTCACCGAAAGCAGGTAATCGAACCCTGTGTTTTTTAGACGGTTGGTTATGAAAACCCTGTCGGTGTCCAGAAGCTGGGACAGGTTTTCGGCCAGAATCGTGGTGAAGCCGATATCCAGGGGCTCGGCCCAGCGGTTGAATTCATCGACACTGACCTGGTGGCCGGCCTGCCGGGTTACAATCTGAGGCCGGTTCAGGTGTTCGGGCAGTTTTACCGGTGCAAGGGCGATGGAAATGTGTTCATTTTCAACGGCCGGAGAAGATGTGCCTGTGTCAGCCAGAGGGTTGAGTATGTAAAACCGCGTTGGTGCGGTCGTTCCGCAGCCGGCCAACAGCAGGAGCGCTATGGCTGTCAAGAACATGTGGTTCAATTTGGATTGGTCTGCCATCATATCACTGTCCTCCTTTTCCACGCTTGCCCTTCAGCAGGGATTCGGGGTGGCGTTCCAGGTATTCCGCAACAGCCCGGATGGATCGTGCGGCCATGGCTATCTCCTCCAGGGCCGTGTTCAATGTGTATATTACCTCAGAATCTTGGCTGGAAAGTTCATCAATGGTCGCAAGGGTGGTATCCGCCTGTTCCAGGGCGGAGGTGGCCGATTCAACGGCCTGCTTCATGCTGGCAACCAGCTCTGCCCCCGGTCCTTTTTCAAGGGACAGGGTGTCCCGGGCTTGATTGAGCGCACCGGTGGCGGCGTCCGTGGTGTCGATGAATCCCTTGGCCATGGGTTCGACCTGGTGGTTGAGATTGCGCACCAGGCGGTTGGTATTGTTGATGGCGGTTTTCATATCCATCGCCAGAGATGCCATTTGGGTATTCAGGGTAATCATGGTCTGGTTGAAGGTGGCGGCGGCATCGTCTACGGAGTTCAGGATAGACAGGAGTTTTGGAGAACTCACCAGGCGCTCTATGCTGGCGGTCATGTTCTCCAGATTCTGGGCGATCCGTTTAAACGGAAGGTTTTCAAGGGTCCGGGAAAACTCTTCCATGTCCGAAGGAACCGCGGGGATTTCCGTCAGTTCAAAGTCGCTGCCCAAGGTTTCGGTACCCCGTAAAGTGCCCACCTTTTCCGGGAAAAAATCGAGCTTGATGTACAGCATCCCGGTGATGAGGCTCAGGGGTGCGAGCTGGGCCCTGAGGCCGCTGTTGACCAGGTCCAAAAGCAGTTGATCCTGCGTGGCCTTTTCAAAACCTTCATAGAATTCTTCATTGATGACATCGGTTGAATTTTCGGCCAGTTGAATAATTACCGCAATGCGGATGGCCATATCCTTGGCATCGAATTCCATGGAGATGTGGGTCACGTCACCCACTTTTACACCTTTAAAAAGTACGGGGGCCCCCACATTCAGCCCCTTTACGCTTCCGGAAAAGTAGGCCACATAATTGTATTTTTTTGTAAAGTACTTGCCGCTGCCAAAAATGACGACACCGGCAACAGCCAGAAGGACGGCCCCGATGACAAAGGCCCCGATGGCAGTCGTGCTTGCTTTTTTACTCATGTGCTTTCCTTACTTGGAAATTCATTAGATGTTAACTTCCGCCTCGCCCCTGGTCAGAAAACTCCGCACCGTAGGGTGTTGGCACTCGGCCAGCAGGGTATTGGGATTTCCCGTGGCAATCATGGTCCTGGTTTCCGGGTCCAGAAACACGGAGTTGTTGCCGATGGCAAAGATGCTGGCCAGTTCATGCGTGACGATGACCACCGTCGCCCCCAGGCTGTCCCGTAGTTCGAGGATCAGGTCATCCAGTCTGCGGGCACTCACCGGATCCAGGCCGGCGGAGGGTTCGTCAAAAAACAGGATTTCAGGATCGAGGGCCATGGCCCGTGCCAGGGCGGCCCGCTTCTGCATGCCGCCGCTGATTTCCGAAGGGTAGAAATCTTCAAATCCCGCAAGCCCTACCAGTGAGAGTTTCAGGAAGACCAGTTCCCTGATCTGAGCGTCGCTGAAACGGGAGAACTCCTTGAGCGGCAGCGAGACGTTTTCCGCCAATGTCAGAGAGCTCCACAAAGCACCGCTTTGATACGTGATGCCAATCGACCGCATGATCTTTTCCTGTTCCCCGGGTGACGTTTCCCAGAAACTGGTGTCTCCGTACAGGACCCGCCCTTTGGCCGGTGCTTTTAGGCCGACCAGGTGGCGCAGCAGGGTACTCTTGCCGCACCCGCTGCCGCCCATGATGATGAAGATGTCACCAGTTGCAATCTCGAAGGTGAGGTCGCGCTGAATCACAAAATCACCATAGGCCATGGTCAGATCGTTGACATTGATTTTAGGAACGGGTTTCTGCATTCAAATACCGATAATGGTAAAGATAACCGTCATGACGGCATCGGAAACAATGATGAAAATGATGCCCGTCACCACGGCGGAGGTGGCTGCATCCCCTACCGCGGACGAACTCCGACCGCACTGCATGCCCCTCAGGCATCCGGCGACGGACACGAGCACGCCGAATACAGCACTCTTGAACACCCCCACACCGAAGTGGGCCAGGTTGAGTGAACTCTTGGTCTGGTTGTAATATTCGACGGCTGAAATGTCGAGCATGCCGATGCTCACCACGGCGCCGCCGATGATTCCCATGAGGTCGGCATAAAGGCACAAGAGGGGCATCATCAATACCAGGGCCAGCATGCGGGGCAGGACCAGGAATTCCACCGGGTTGATGCCCATGGTTTTGAAGGCGTCGATCTCTTCGTTGACCTGCATGGTTCCCAGTTGGGCGGCAAAGGCGGCACCGGTTCTCCCGGCCATGATGATGCCGGTCATCATGGCGCCCATTTCCCGGGCCATGGCCAGTGCGACGAGGTTGGCCACATAGATCTGGGCACCGAACATCTGTAATTGAACAGCACCCACAAAGGCCAGAATGAGACCTACCAGCAGGCTTATCAGCGTGACAATGGGCAGGGCCTGGGCACCGCACTGCTGAATAAACAGCATCAGGTCGGACATACGGAAACGGGCCGACCCCTTGAACATTTTCAGGCAGGCGACGCACACCTCGCCGATGAAGCTGAGCATTTCGGCCGAAGTTCGTACGTAGTCGAGCGTCCATGCGCCCACCTTTTCCAGGAGGGGTGTTTTTTTCACATCACCCCTGGCATCTTTCTTTTCCGGAACGGCCAGCGCAAGCGAGAGTATCCGCTCCACGCCCTGGGGCAGGCCCTTGCGGATCATCTCGATGTTGTGTTCTGTGCAATATGAATGGATGTTGAGCAAAAAGGTTAACAGTCCGCTGTTCCAGGCACCCATTTTCCGGGTGTCAAATTCAATCTTCCTGAGGTCGGCCTTTTCTTGAACTGTTTGAAGGATATTTCCAGCAGGCTGACGATCATCATTTATCTGCCAGCTGCCATAGAGTTCCACCAGGAGGGTGTCCAGGTTTACAACCGTGGCTTTCAGTCCGTGTGGCTCATCTGTCGTTGCGAGGTTATCCGTCATCGTCCGGTTCGTACAGGTTATTGTTAATAGAATGTTTTTATCTGCCCTTTAGTGCGCAGGTCGAATTTTAGGAATCATTGCTATATATTACAAATCATGGAGATGCGTCAAGGTGAGATCGACACAAACGTTCATGGGCCGGAGCAATCTGGATGACAGTGATTTAGCACAGTTAACCCCAACAACGCATTATCTATTCTCTGCCATCTTGTTTATGCAACTATGGGGTTAATGCGGGCGTTTCCTGTTGCCAGGTCGAGATAGGGTGCTTAAATTGACTGAATGAAAAAAAAGAAAAACATCAAACGTCTGCAATCCACCGCAAAAACCCGCAAGGTTAAAGAACTGGAGGCCATCGATATACGGGGGGCGCGGGAACACAATCTGAAGGATATACATGTCCGCCTGCCGAAAAAGAATCTGATTGTCTTTACCGGTGTTTCCGGCTCAGGAAAATCCAGTCTGGCCTTCGACACCATCTTTGCCGAGGGGCAGCGGCGCTACGTGGAGTCGCTTTCAGCCTATGCCCGTCAGTTTATCGGACAGATGGAAAAGCCCAGATACGACACGATCCGCGGACTTTCACCCACCATTGCCATCGAACAAAAAGCCGCCAGCAAGAACCCGCGTTCCACCGTGGGGACGATTACGGAGATATATGATTACCTGAGAGTTTTGTTTGCACGGGTCGGGGAGCAGTACTGTTTCAAGTGTGGTAAAAAAGTCGGCAGGGGCGACGCGGAAGGCATGGTGTCTCAGATCATGGATCTGAATGCGTCCGTCAGGATTCTGATCATGGCGCCCATCATCGAGAACCGTAAGGGCGAGCACCGGGAACTTCTCAGAAAACTGGAAGGGGATGGGTTCGCGCGGGTCAGGATCGACGGTGTCGTAAGTGAAATCGAGGAGGTCCAGGGGCTTCCAAAAAATAAAAAACACGACATCGAAGCGGTGGTGGACCGCCTGGTGGTCAAGAAAGGCAAAACGTTTAAAAAGCGGTTGACCGATTCCGTGGAAATGGCGTTGAAAATAGGTCAGGGGCAGCTGATCGTACATGTGGTGGGCAAGGAGGATATCCGCATGAGCGAAGCCCGTTCCTGCTGTGGGATCGCCTACCCGGCCCTGGATCCCCCGCTTTTTTCTTTTAATTCACCCCTGGGAATGTGTTCCGACTGCAATGGTATCGGTTCCATGCTGTCCATGGATGTGGATAAAATTGTTCCTGACAAAACCCTGACGATCCGGCAGGGCGCTATTATTCCGTGGAAGAACTATTTTTTAAAAACCGCCGTGCCCAACGGTTCCTGGGGGTTCAGCCGCCTTCAGGCCATGGAGTCCCAGTGGGGCATTGATTTCGACACCCCGTGGAAGGCGCTTCCCGCAAAACAAAAGAAACTGATTTTGAACGGATCCAATGGCCGCGAGATGAAGGTCAACTGGACGTCCCAGAAAATACAGGGGCAGTTTACCACGACCTACGAGGGTATTCTGAACAGCATGTGGCGGCGCTATCAGCAGACCAAATCGGAAAGCATGAAGAAGTGGTACGCCCGGTTTCTTTCTTCCAAAACATGTCCCACCTGCGAGGGTAAAAGGCTTAAGCCCGAGGTGCTCAGCATAAAGATTGGCGGCCAATCCATAATGGACATTACCCGGATGACCATAGCGGGCGCGTATGAATTTCTGGATAAGCTTGAGCTGACGGGCAACCGGCAGATCATCGCAGAAGAGCTTATCAAGGAGATCAAAAGCCGTCTGGGATTTCTGATCAATGTGGGCCTGGACTACCTTTCCATGAGCCGCCAGGGTCCCACCCTTTCCGGCGGTGAATCTCAGAGAATCCGCCTGGCCTCGCAGATCGGGTCCGAACTCACCGGTGTGCTCTATATTCTCGACGAGCCCTCCATCGGCCTGCACCAGCGCGACAACATGAAGTTGCTGAACACCCTGCGGCACCTCCGCGATATCGGCAACACGTTGATCATCGTTGAACATGACCGGGAAACCATGGAATCGGCGGACTGGATCCTGGATTTCGGGCCCGGTGCCGGGCACCTGGGTGGACAGATTGTGGCCGCAGGCACCCCCCGTGACATTGTCGAAAGCGATGTTTCCATAACCGGCGGCTATTTGAGCGGGCGGGAGAATATCGAGCTGCCCAAAAAACGAGTGACGCCCAAAAGCGCCGGCGACCGTTGGATAACGATTAAAAAAGCCGTAGAGAACAATCTTCACGGCATCGATGTCAGGATTCCGCTGGGGCTTCTGGTGGCGGTGACCGGTGTGTCCGGTGCGGGCAAATCAACCCTGGTAAACCAGATACTCTATCCTGCCCTGGCCCGCAAACTCCACGACTCGCCTCTGGCGGTGGGAGGGCATGACCGGATAACCGGCCTGTCTCACCTCAACAAGGTCATCAACATCGATCAGCGGGCCACCGGCAGGACCCCCCGCAGCAATCCGGCCGCCTACACCAATGTTATCGACCACATTCGTGATTTTTTTGCCCAGCTTCCGGAATCCAGAATGCGCGGCTACAAAAAAGGGCGTTATTCTTTCAATGTCAAGGGCGGCCGCTGCGAGACCTGTCAGGGGGACGGGCACATCAAGGTGGCCATGCACTTTCTGGCGGATGTATATGTGCCGTGTGAAAGCTGCAAGGGCAAGCGTTTCAACCAGGCGACCCTGGAAGTCCAGTACAAAGGCCACACCATCGCCGATGTTCTGAACCTCTCGGTTCATCAGGCGCGCGACCTGTTTTCCCGCCACCCGAAGATAACGTCCATTCTCGACACGTTGATAGATGTAGGGCTGTCGTATATCAAGCTGGGGCAGTCCGCCACCACGCTGTCCGGGGGTGAGGCTCAGCGCATCAAACTGGCCCGGGAACTGGCTAAAAGAGCTACCGGGCAGACGCTCTACATCCTGGATGAACCGACCACCGGTCTTCATTTTCAGGATATCCGCATGCTCCTGACGGTGCTGCAGCGCCTGCGGGATGCGGGCAACACCATCGTGGTGATCGAACACAACCTGGATGTCATCAAAACCTGTGACTGGGTTATTGATCTGGGACCGGAAGGCGGGGATGCCGGGGGGCGCCTGGTGGCTCAGGGGGCTCCCCCGCAGGTGGCCAGGGTCAAGAAAAGTTACACCGGCCAATTTCTGAAGGAGATACTGTCGGCCTGATTGAACAATAAGGAGCAATAAAACCAATCGGGATGTTATTCGGGTCTTCGCTGTAACCCGTGCCAGGACCAGGGTCAGCGTGTCAGGAAGTCGTGGTATCCTTTCAGATTCAGCATGACGCGGGCGGCTACCTCGAAGGAGGGGAACACCGGCACCTGATGCGTCATCAGTCTTTCGGACGCTTCACGGCACAGGATCATCAGTTCCGGGGTGTTGAAAGATTCTATGATCAAGAACATGGGTTTCTCAAGCCATTCCCGGGCCCTGAGGGTAATTTTCAGGTAGGCGTTCACGCCCGCCTGGCCTCGCTCCCGATAGATAAACGCCAGCGGAAGCGTGAAAAACAATGCGTCCACACGGGGATCCTCCTTCAAGAGCGTCATCAGGAATTTAAAACTGTCTTTATTGGCCAGATAGGGCAGAATGTCGAGGGGATTCTTTACACTGCTCCCCTGCACGGGGATGATGGTTTCGAGACGCTCGATGGTTTCGTCGGACAGCCTGGGCACACCCAGGCCTTGTTTTTCCGCCATGTCGGTCATGGTCACGCTGCCGCCGCCGGCACCGCCGAGAATGGCGGCATTCAAGCCTTGGGGAAGCGGTAGACGTTTCAGAGCAGAGAGGGTGTGAACCATTTCATCAAGGGTGTCGACGGAGATGATGCCGGTCTGCCGGCACATGCCTTTCCAGATCTGAAAAGAACCGGCCAGCGCCGCCGTGTGAGAACGGGTGGCCCGTGCACCCCCCTCGGTCTGACCGCCTTTCCAGACCACCAGTGGTTTGTTGCGGGTCATCTTTTTAGCGGTTTCGAAAAAGGCGCGGCCGTTTTTAAGGCCTTCGAGGTAGCTTGCAATCACAGCTGTTTTGGGGTCGTCGGCCATATAGCTCAGGAAGTCATGGGCCTGCAGATCACAGGCATTGCCGAAACTGACGGCTTTGCTGAAATGAATGCCCTCAATCGAGCCCACCTTTACGACCATATTCGCCAGCTGTCCGCTTTGCGAAAAAAGACCCACGGACCCGGGTTTGTCCGGAAGTTCGCCGTTCCACGCCAGGCCGCCTTCGGGGCAGTAGAGTCCCATACAGTTGGGCCCGACAACACGAATGCCTGCTTTGCGGGCAATGGCCATGATGCCTTTTTCAATGTCGGCATTGGCAGCCTGTCCGGTTTCACCGAAACCGGCCGTAAGCATGTGGACAAACCGGACGCCTTTTCGGGCACAAGCCTCCATGACGTTCCTGGCGGATGATGCCCGGACGCAGAAAACCGCAAGATCGACGGGTTCCGGTATATCCAGAATGGAGCGGTAGCATTTGTAACCCAATATGGATTCGGCTTTGGGGTGGACGGGAAAAATTCTGCCCGCAAAGCTTTGTCGGATGCACCCGCTGATGTAGGCGTTGCCGCTGTCCCAAGTGTACCCCCTTTTGGTGCTGGCGCCCACTACGGCGATGGATTTCGGGTTAAAGAGGCTGTGCAGATCGGTGGATGTCTGGGGTTTCATAATCAAGTCCTTTGTATAGTCTAACCTTAACCGAGTGTTTAAATTTTCACGCTTCGTAATTTACAGAATAAACAGCGTATTTCAAGACAAACTATTGTTTATCCCTCATTCGTGGTTATTTTAGATAAATTTTAACAAAGGAGAAAAAATGAAACGTACATTGGTAACCCTTACGGTATTGGTTGTATTTTTAGTGGCGGGGGTGCCTGCCATGGCGAGTGGTCCGGTGAAAACCTTTGAGGAAGGCTGTAAGGTTGAGTTGGAAAAGTACTGTGCCATGGTCACCCCGGGTGACGGGCGCCTCCTGGGCTGTCTTTTCGCTTACCAGGACAAGCTGTCCGCAAAATGTGAATACGCCCTTTACGATGCGGCTGTCCAGCTGGAGCGTGCGGTGGCAGCACTCACTTACGTGGCCAACGAGTGCGACGATGACCTGGAAAAGTTTTGCAGCACGGTGGCCCCCGGTGAAGGCCGCCTGGTGGACTGCCTTGATAAAAATATGGCCAAAGTCAGCGACCGCTGCAAATCGGCCATGAAGGACGTTGGTTTGGAATAAAAATCAGAAGCCAGAGGACAGATTTCCAGAGATCAGAGCCCCAAAGGCCAGAGTGACAGAGGACAGGGGACAGAACATCAGGACAACGAAATCTGAAACCGGTATATAAGGGCGCAAAGGAGAATTTATCCTTCTTTGAGCCCTTTGTGTCTTTGTGGTTAGGATATATTAAGAACCGACGAGAGGGAAGCTATTCGTAGTGGCTCCACATGCGAATGATCTTGACTGATTCATCTTTTTCAAGAACTTGGTAAACCAGCCGGTGCTTGATGTTGATGCGGCGGGAGTATGTTCCTGATAGGTCTCCTATCAATTTTTCATATGGAGGAGGGACTTTGTAGGGATTTTCACGCAGAATATCCATCAGTTTCTCGGCTTTAGGCTGCAAGCCGGCAGCAGCGATTTTTCGGGCATCTTTTTGAGCTTGTTTTGTGTATACCAGTCGCCACATTACCAGCGGATTTCCTCTGAACATTCTTCAACGGGAGTGGCCAGTCCATCCAGAATAGAATCACGCATACCCGGAATATTCAAAAGATAGATGGTCTCCTGAATAGAGCGCCAATCTCCCTCTGAAATAAGAACTGCGTTGCCGCGCTTTCCTGTGATAACAATAGGTTCATTGGTTTCTACTGTTTGGTCAATGAGTCGGTAAAGCTTGGATCTGGCTTCGGTTGCGGTTACGGTGGGCATGCTGTTCTCCTTGTTCCTATACACTGGTTATGCAAAAAGTACGTCATAGCGTACGCATTGTCAAGAAAGAACTTTTTTTAAATGGCCAGCTTTCAAAAAGCGCCCAGATATCGTAGCGGGCATGAAAATCGGCCACAGTGTACTGAAAACCGTCATCCCTTTGGAGAACACCCCTTTTAAAGGATCGTTTCAGGAACGTTTCAATATCCGAGGGGCCGTTGCAGTCCGGTGCGGCGGACCAGTGTGTCTGAACGGCATGGGTGTCCAGCGTGTCCCGTCCCAGCAGGAGCACCAGTTCGATTTCCCGGAGTTCATAAAAGCGGTCTGTCCAGGGTATCAGGAAATCAGGCAAACCAACCAGTGACATAAATTGTTTTAATCGCTTTGACGTATTGGACATGGCGAATTCATTCCAGGCGTTTAGTGAAATAGCGTTGACAAAATAAAACGACAATCAAAGCACCAGCTCCCGGATAAATTCAGTCAACTGG
>Ga0164313_10002675_pt1 | contig 15918 bp, 11 predicted proteins | sample GuaBasSedimGuay4_FD_113735 | JGI IMG/M metagenome (GOLD analysis project Ga0164313, IMG submission 113735) | Subseafloor sediment microbial communities from Guaymas Basin, Gulf of California, Mexico - Guay4, Core 4569-4, 0-3 cm | ecosystem: Environmental > Aquatic > Marine > Hydrothermal vents... | reverse complement strand
CGAACGCCTGTACGCTCGGTCTTTCGTAGGGCCGGCGTTCCTCCCCCGATCTCTCTTCATTCAGTCCGGTCATGTTCGACCGGTTCTCCCCACCCTCCATCAACGTACCCTCCAAAGAAATTCACGCGCACCTGGCGGCATCTCGAACGAGTAGCCCTCGTTCTCGATCTTCTCAGCCGGGATCGTGAACCCGGTCTCGAGATCGACAATCACAGATTTCCCAACGATCGAGCTCCGGCCGTCGCAGCGCAGCACCACGCGACCACCCACGTTGCTCTGGACTTCGAACCGCCATTCTCCCGGCGACCGACGATCGCGGTAATCACGAACAAAGTCCCCGGAGTTTTCGCCCCACTCGGGGTGCGGCATGACGACGTAGAACTGGTGGGCCTCGGCCGAAGGCATGAGTTCAGCGTCACGTCTGTCCCACCCGGGCTCCGCGTCCGGCAGCTGACCGATACTCGCACCCGCGGTGACCCCATCGAGGGTCGCACTCAATCGAATCGTCCAACCCGCACCCACCGGGCCATCGGGTCCATCAAACACCGGAGCGGTCGACGTCGTCACCGGTATACCCAGCTCGCAGTCCTTCCACGCCTTGACCCAGTAGCCGTCATAGGTGTTGAAGGTTCCCTCCGCCGGGGTTGCGGTCCCGTCCCATTCGGTGTAGCCCGTCACCGTGTATGGCTTCCACATGATGTTCCGGAGGATTCCCGCACTCTCCGCCCCGGCCAGGTCATATTCGGACCCACCCCAGTAGACGACCACATCGGGCCATGCCACATCGAAGTCGTACGGGTGACTGACGAAGTTCTCTCTCCCCAACCCGGGCTCTTCACCGATCAGACTCACTCGATAGGGCTCGGTGCGGTCCCTGACCAGACCCTGCATGGTGACGGTGAACGGGTTTTCGTACCAGAGCCAGTAGCCCACCCCCGGCACCATCTCCTCCGTTGCCGGATCGGGATAGGTGTGGATGGGGTCATACGCCTGACCGGTGGCGTCCCATGTCCAGAGACCGAAATCGCCACCGAGGATCCCTCCGAGCAGGTCACCTACCGTCATCGAGCCGCGCTGATTGCACGGCAGACCGAGCATGATGAACTCCTCCGCCCCGACGTTGATCGTCTCGTCGCAGAAACGCAGCTTCACAAGACCGTTGCCGTAGGTGGTATCGAAGACCGACGGGAAGGTCGGATCCTCGAGGGCAAAGAGCGAGAGCTGGTCGGCCATCCCATCCGGGTTGTTGGATGCGGGTGGCGTGGCGTACTTCTCATTGCGCAGCTGTGTCAGAACGGCAGCGACCCCCGCCGTGTGCGGCGCCGCAGACGAGGTCCCACCGAATCCAGAGGGGCCGTAGCTCACCGTGCTCACTCCCGAGACGCTGACGCCGTCGGGTTTCGGGTTGGCCGGACTTGGCGCCGCTTGGCTGCCGCCCGGACCGAGGACGGGGCCCTCTGAGCTGTAGTCCTCGAGGGTGCCGGGACTCGTCACATCGACGGCGCCGGTTGCGTAGACATCCGGCGAGTCCGCGGGAAAGCCGAGGCTGCGGTCGGGGGTCGAGTTCCACAACTCGCCCCAGTTGCCCGCAAAGACCTGGAGGTTGCGATCGGTGGGAGCGCTGTAGCGGCGCACCCGGATCGCGAAAATGCCCTGCCCCGCTCCGCATATACCTCCGCCGCCGAGGGCGCCCGACACGGTGTAGAAGATCGACTCCTGGGGGACCTGTCCGGCGGACCCGTTCTGCCATGCCTGGGATGAATCTCGGACCTGCCATCCACCGTCGTACTCGTAGAGAAAAAGATCGTAATCGTGATCAACGTCGGTCCAGTCGTCCCAGAACAGATCCACAGCGAGGCCATACCCATTGGAATAACAGAAGACGGAACCGCCCCCGGGGCCACCGATATTCAACGTCGATGTCCCCCAGTTATGCCAACCGCTCGAGTTGACATAGGTCCCACCCCAGTGCTCGGTCCTGTTGTTCCCCGCCGAGTTCACCACAAGAACGCCCTGCGAACGCGCGTATGCCGCGGCTTCAGCGATCGTGCCGCACGGCGCCGCGAAATTCGGCGGGCAGATGCTGCCGTCGCCCACGTTGTCCAGCGGAGCGGAAAGCGAGACCGTGACCACATCGGCGCCGTTGTCGGCAGCGTGGATCAGAGCCGCGTACCAGTCGTTCACGGTTGTCGTTCGGTAGGTCAGGTAGTCCGCGCCGGGCGCCACGTCGAAGGCAAGCTCCATGGTGGCCGCCCCGTGGAGCGACGCTTCATAGTTGGAACACGTCGATGCATCACAGTCCGTGATGGGTCCACCGTTCACCTCGAATCGCCGCAGATTCGTCGCCGGCGGCCAGTCGCCGCTGGCCTGCAAAGCCGCATATCCCGAGTAGCCCGCGTCGATGTTCGCGATGGTCACGCCGCTGCCATTCGCGCCGAGATCGTGGTAGTCGTAAGCAACCGATGCCGTGTTGACGTTGAGCGCCGCAACACCCTCACTGGTCACGCTGCCGGCGGTGGTCTGCACCAGCCGCGCCGGCCGAATGAGATGAACATCGGCGATATCGGCGCTCCCCTCGATGGAATCGATCGGCAGCCACACTTCCAGGAGTGACGGGACATTGTGGTGCCTCACCCTGCCGCCGAGGTTCTCCACCTGCCAAACCGCTGACCGAGCCGCCTCGGGGTTCAACCGCATCTCAACCAGTATCGACTCCGCATCCACCAGAATGCCCCGACTCGCAGCCAGTTCACGCCACGGGGCCCGCAGTCGTTGGGCCTCGACCACATCGAGCAGAACCGGCGCGATTTTCGGGTGTTTGATCATGGGTTCGGGTGAGTACTCAACGGCGGAGTTGGTCACTTCGTCGATCTGCGGATCGGTCAGTCTGACGGCGACCGGACCACCCGCAACGCCCACCGAGGCGAAGCCCATGGCGCCGGCCAGGGCGACCGCCGCCACTCCGGTGAGAAAACACGATCGTGTCTGATTGATACGCATTTTCATACCGAGCCTCCATGCGGGTAAAAAACCAAAGCCGTCACCGTAGACGGCGACGATTATATGGTCGATTCTGACCACCGCAACAACTAGAAGCACGCCACGTGCCAGAATCAACCCAAGATTGACAGTTCCCCGCCATCCCGCATTGGGACACGGCGTTCCCGAACGGGACAATCCACCCACCGTGAATCCCGCCAAGACCCTTGACACCCAACCGCCCCGGACCTACTATCGCCATTCCATACCGCTCAGGTGCGAAAGTGGCGGAATTGGTAGACGCGCTAGATTCAGGTTCTAGTGTACTTACGTACATGGGGGTTCGAGTCCCCCCTTTCGCACCAATAACTTACACTCCCACAACGATCTACGCTCAGATTCCGGTTCAATGCCGGTTCAAGGTCGTGATTCGACTCTACGGCTTTTGGAGCATCGGTGCCGTCCCAGGAAACTGGCACCCACCTACTCTGCTCACAGAGTGCCTCCGGTCCATTGCCTCATGGGGTAGCAGGGGTTATCTCATCCGTTGTCGTTCCCGCCGGCGATCAATCGTTGAAAAATATCTATGCCTACTGTTGGGAGCGCAAACCTACGGCATCACCCTTTGCTATCGAGCCCTTCTGGTTTTCAGGCTCCTAATCTGAAGGCCGCAGGTTCGAGTCCTGCTAGCCCCGCCATTAAAATCAATAACTTAGCCTCCCATCTCGGGAGGCTATTTCATTCTAGTAAGCAAATAGTAAGCAGCACGAGAGAATGAAAACCCGGATTCTTCATTTTGCCCGTGAGCGGTATCGCAGCGCAGCACTCGTAATCTCGAGCTGTATCTTGAGATCGCGCTCATCAGGCGGATGGGACAAAAATGTCCTCACATCTTCAATGCTCGAGAACTGCCCTCCGCGAGTCAGATGGAACTCCAGCAGCATTTCCACAGTATTCCTCAGTTGGTGGACAAGAACAAGATCCTCTGAGGTCTCCGGTCGACTACTGTGCACGGTCTGATTTCGTACTTCCTTAAGGAGCTTCAGCACTTTTCGTTGGAACAAAGCATCGACCCAAACAAACGACGCTCTGCGAATCGCAACGTCATTGCCGTCCCCCCGCCCCACCACAACAAGCTGTTCCAGCAAATTCCACAAGCGCAGGAATGACGAATACCAGTCTGCTTCGTCTAGTGCCTTGGTGTACTGAACAAGCCATTCTTCGAGTTTCGATCTGTAGCTGACTTTTTTCAATGCACCATACGCATTCTTGATAAAGCTGATGCACACCATTTCGTGCTTTTGGAGATCGTAAGGACTCCATTCTGAGTCGAAGCTAGGGCTATACCAGAATGTTGAGGAGGCTGCTTTGCCGGATGGTTCGTGAAGAGTGTGGAATGGCCCTGCCAAAACTCGGTTGACGGGCTTAGGCCATGTCGGCATTATCGGAGTACCGTAACTCCGGTTGACGAAGAGATTTATAAATGCCCTAAACAGGTCGAGTCTAGAGAGTGCAATCTCCCCAGCAGCTTCCGAAGATGCAGCCCTCACGGCGATACGAATTCGTGAGTACCTATCAGGTGTTTCGAGTCTCGTTGAGTACGGCGAATCCAATCTGAGTCTCTCTGCCTCTCGGAAAAACTGTGGAGGCAAATTGGCAGCGACGGTTATCGTTGCTCCAGAAAGACGAAACCGTGGGAGCTTCGTAAATCGGCTTATCGAGAGTGATGAGGCGAGGACGAACGGTTCTTTCTTTTTGGTTACAAACCGCCCTTCGAGCCGGCTGGCCTCGCGAAGAACCGTATCAGCGGTCACTTCCCCGTTTCGCGCCGAAGTCCGGATAGCCTTCTGAACAATTCTGCTTTTCTCCAACGGGGGGATTTCTTTGGTGGCCATGAGAATTGCAGTTATGAGGGTCATGTACTCATGGGATTCCCACCCTGAGAAACTCACCCGACCTCGAGCGTCGGTGCTCCTTGTGGCCTCGAGTCTGGTGGCGATTTCTCTCGCGTACTCTAAGTCAAACCACTTCATCGGACACCACCTTGAGAGGGTCGGCGAGAAAGAACCATGAGCTTGACTTGAGCATCCTTCGTGTGGCATCTCGATAACCACGAAGCGGAATCCCTTAGATCACGCCACACCCGCATAGACACTCTTCCCAGCCCCGTAGTAGCTATCGTAGATGTGCTGGTAGATGGCTTCGGTCTTCGCCTCGAACAGCTCCTTGGAAAAGGCGGTGGGAAGCTCATGGTCGAGGACTGTCTCGATGGCGATGCGCACCGCGGCACGGGACTGCTGTCGCTTACGCCAATCGAGGACCAGCTTCTGGCGCTTGAGGGTGTCCAGAAGGTCTTTCGCGGCCTGCTTGACCTGCTTGCGTTCCTTCTCAGTGAGATCCATCTCCGGTTTGGTGAGCAGGTCGAAAACCGCGAGCTCCTCTTCCTCGAGGTTCTCGGAGACCGCACGCTGATCTTCCTCGGACAGTGATGCGGCGAACTCCCGCAGCCGGCAGAAGAACTCCTCAACGTTGAGGCTTCCGGAGTTGTAGTCTTCGATCATCTGCTGGAACTTCTCGAGGTAATCGACCCGGGTGCGATTCAGCCGCACCATGGAGGTGAGCTTTCTAGCCACGGCACCCTTGATGCGCTCCACCTCGGTGTTCTTTCGGCTCTTCTCGAACCGCTTCGCCAGCGCCTCGAAGTCTATGTTTGCGAGGTCTACCAGGTGGTTGGGGTCGAAGGGCCGGATAGGCTCTCGCACCACGTAGCCCTCGGCTGCAATGGAATCGTCGAGTAGTTCCTCGACCTGCGACATGACATCACTGATGTCCACAGGCGGAGCCAGGGCGCGGATCTTCTTCGCCAGCACATCGATGACCGTGACATCCGCCTTGACGCTCAACGCCGCGGGGTCGGGGAGGATCGCCTTGTAGATCCGACGGACGGTGTTGGCGAGATCCAGGAATCGCCGTTTCAGGTCCTCAGAGGCGACCAGGGCGTTCACCGCGTCGTCCAGCAGGCCGATGCGATCGAATCCCTCTGCCCTCTCGATGGCGCCAAACTCGACGCCGTTCTTCGTGCACAGCTTATCCGTCTCCTCGAGGGAGTGCTTCAGCGCCTCGACCAGTGCGGCCTTGTCCTCTACCGGGTTGTCCCCTCCGCTTCCGCCGACCCCGTAAATGGCGAGCGCCTTCTCCAGGTTGCGGAACACCCCCACGTAGTCGACGATCAACCCGGCCACCTTGTCCCGGTACACCCTGTTGGCCCGGGCGATGGTCTGCATCAAGGTGTGGTTGCGCATCGGTTTGTCGAGATATAGCGTCGAGCACGAAGGCACGTCGAACCCGGTCATCCACATGGCGCAGACGAAGACCAGGCGGAACGGATCGTCGGGGTCCTTGAACTTGGTTTCCAGGTCCTCCTCCACGATCCGCTTCCGGTGCGGGCGAATGTCGAGGCCCTTTTCCTCCATCTCCCGGATCTCGTTTTGCGCCTGCGAGACCACCACCGCCATGTCGGTCATGCGCAGCGTCTCGAGCCGACGATTCAGCCGTTGTCCCTCCTGCCACTCGGGTGAATCCTCGGGATCGCCTGTCACGACATAGCCGGGCAGGTTGGACCACCGTTCCAGCTCGGCCTCGGCTTCGGCGATCTTCCTCTGCCAGTGCTCCTGCACCTTGTCGTACATCCGCACCGCGGTCGCCTTGTCGATGCAGATCACCATCGCCTTGCCCTGGTAGCCTCGGCTGGTGAAATGCTCGACCAGGTCCCTGGCAACCGCCTCCAGCCGGTCGTCGCGGGTGATCAGGTGGTACTCGCGAGCGAACTCGCGCTCCAGCTTCTTCTCCTGGTCCGCGTCGAGCGCCGCAGCCTCAAGGAGCAGCTCCATGTCCTCGTTGAGGCTTTTGTTGGTGAGCTGGAGCTCGGGAATCCGGTTCTCGTAGTACAACGGGACGGTGGCGTTGTCGTCAACCGACTGCTTGAAGTCGTAGACGCTGATGTAGTCGCCGAAGACCTCGCGAGTTTTCTCTTCCCCCACGATCAGCGGGGTGCCCGTGAAGGCGAGGAACGAGGCATTCGGGAGCGCCGTCCGCATGTTGAGCGCGAGGGTGTCGTACTGGCTGCGGTGCGCCTCGTCGGTGATGATGATGATGTCGTCTCGCTCCGACAGCACAGGGTGAACTTCGCCGTTCTCGGTGCGAAACTTGTGGATCAGCGTGAAGACGTAGCGATGGTCCTCGCTCAGCAGCTGCCGCAGGTGCCGGCTCGAGGCTGCCTGAGCGTGCCCCTCGGTGACCACCCCAGTCGAGGCGAAATTCTTGTAGATCTGGTCGTCCAGCTCTTTGCGGTCGGTGACCACCACGAAGGTCCAGTTCCCGGCGACCTTCCGAAGGACCTTCTGTGAGAAGAAGACCATCGACACGCTCTTGCCCGAGCCCTGCGTATGCCAGAAAACGCCCAACCGACCCGCTCGGTCGTGGATATCATCCAGAGCCTCGATGGCAGCGTTGACCCCGAGGTACTGGTGGTTCTTGGCCACGAGCTTGATGAGCCCACCCGGTGCCTCCATGAAGAGGGTGAAGTTCTCCAACAGGTCGAGGAATCGTGACGGATCGCAGGTTCCCCGCAGCATCACCTCGAGCGAGACCTTGCCCTCCTCCTCCTCGCTGCCGATCTTTTTCCACTCGGCGAAGTGCTCCCAACCTGCCGTCATGCTACCGACCCGGCTCTTGCTGCCGTTGGAAAGGATGACGAGGGCGTTGAACCAGAAGAGCTGTGGGATGGTGTCCTTGTAGTCCGAGAGGTTGCCGTCATACGCCGCTTCGAGTCTCGCGTGGGTGGCTTTGAGCTCTACGAAGAGCAGCGGTAGTCCGTTGACGAAGCCCACGAGGTCGGCTCGGCGGGTGTACATTTCCCCGGTGACCCAGAACTGGTTGCAGATCAGGAAGTCGTTGTTGGAGGGGTTGTCCCAGTCGATGAGCTGCACTACATCGACCGTGTCTCCACCGCCGTCGGGGTCGGCCACATGCACTCTGACACCGTTCTTGATCAGGTCGTAGACCTCGCGGTTGGCAGCCGCCGGGGCCATGCGGGAACGGCCTCGGCTCAGCTCGTCGATGGCCTGCTGGATGGCTTCGGTGGGAACGTCCGGGTTGAGTCGCTCGATGGCTGGCCGGAGCCGAGCGGTCAGAACAACCTCGGACTTCGTCTCCCTCCCGAGAGGGCTTGTCCCAGCAGCATCGAACTCGTTGTATGCGTTGTGGTGCTCCCAGCCGAGTTCTTCGAGAAGATGGATCGCCGGTTGCTCGACCAGTTCGTCCTCGGTATAGCCGCCTGTGGGCGTCATGCCGCCTCCTCGGGGATGGAGATGTCGAGGTCGGACACGTCCAGCTCACCGGAGATGAGCTTGGGGAGGAGGAGGTCACGGGTCTGCCGAAGAACGCGGTTTTTGAACATGAGGCACTGCATCTGGGAAACGGCGTTGCTCATAAACCTGTCGAATCCGGTATGTATCTCGGGACCGGGTATAGCCACAGCATACTGTTGCAAGACCTTCCAGTTCGCCCTGGGCATCTTCGTCCCCTGCGAGGTTGCAGTGGAGTGATCCACGAATTCTGTACTCGACGCACATCCCAAAGCCAGCCACCTCGAATCCTCCGAGGTTGGCCTCATCACGATTGTGTCACTGGAGCAGATACCTTGGATGGGCGCGATTCCGACCTTGTGGAAATAGGGTCTGATCTTCCCGAAAAGGATATCCCCGGCCCGGAATCTGAGCTTTGTACTGTCTACGTCCTTGGCTACTCCCCAATTGCCGAGCGTGATCGATTTCCTCGGGAGATGTTCGAGACCCATGTAGGGCGTATCGCCCGGGAGTTCCGAGGGAGATACGCTGTCTCTTACCTCTTCAACGAGGTTCCCAAGTGCGATCACCCCCCACCCCTCAGGGATCTCCCCAAGCTCCGAGTCCACCATCCGCACTGACTCGTGGCCGGGGAAGCGGAACTTGACGAACCACTCGCGGTAGAGGTTCTGCGCCATCTCCTCCAGGATCTGGATACGCCGTAGGTTGTTCCCGATCAGGTCGTCGTAGGCGGAGAGGATCGCGGCGATTTTGCGTTGAACCTCGCGTGATGGGGTGGGAATCTCAATAGTCTTAATCTTGTAGATTCCCAGCTTGGGCTGTGCGGCACCGCCTGCGAGGACCTTCATTTGATCCTGCGCATCCGGTGTGAGAAGCGCATACTTCAGGAATCCCTGATCCGTTCCCGGTTTCGCCAAGACCTTCACTGCGTTCTCTGTGAGATTTGCGCCATGCAAAGACCGAGGCACCGCTCCAACGTCTCCCACGTTCGCACCCACGATTGTGATGCAAACGTCCCCCTCAACGACCGTAAACCTCGATAGCCTGGCGGCCAAAGCCGCTGAGAGATACACGGGTTTGTCAAACATGATGGAGCCGTTCTTTATGTCTCGTGCGCGGATGTATGGGTGCCCTGTCTCTTGCTCCGAGAATTCCTCTCCTTTTGGCAGGCGCTTCCCGCCCTTAATCGACGCAAACGTTTGCAGCTGAACTCGAGGATACGGTGTCATCACAGCAAGAGCCCAGCCACTGTTTTTGCGACAAGGCCCTCAAGCCCTCGCGCCTCGGCGTTGAGCACCTCCAGCTCCTCATTCAGCTCCTGGAGGCGCTCGGCGAAGTCGAAATCGTCCTCGTCGCGGGCTGCCACACCCACGTAACGCCCAGGGTTGAGACTACAACCCTGCTCTTCTATCTCGTCAATGGTCGCCACCTTGCACATACCCGGCACGTCCACGTACTCGCCGCCCGGGAAGTGCTTGTCCATCAGCTCGGCGCTTTCGTGCAGGTCCTCCGGATCCTCGCCGCGGTAGAGCCGAGCGATATTGGCTAGGAACTCCACCTGCTCTGGCGCCCAGTCGCGGTGGGCGCGGTCGAGCTGGCGGAAGATTTGGCGGGCGTCTATGAAAAGCACTTGGTCGGCTCGATCAGTATCCGTTTTTCCTCGGTCGAGGAACCACAGGGTGCAGGGCAGCGTGACGGTGTAGAACATGTTCGGCCCGACGGCCACCATCACGTCCACCGCCCGGTCCTCAATGAGCTTCTGTCGGATCGTCAGCTCCGATCCTCGTGCGTCCGACGCCGAGTTGGCCATCACGAAGCCGGCGCGGCCCGAGCCGTTGAGGGCGCTGTAGAAGACCTGGATCCATAGGTAGTTCGCGTTGTCCACGGTGGGCAGGCCGAACGGGAACCGCTTGTCGTCCTTCAGTCGATCCTTGTCCACCCGGTCCACATTGAACGGCGGATTGGCCATCACGAAGTCGAACTTGCCGCGGCTCGAATGGAGGTCTTCGTAGTAAGTGTTGCCCTCCCGGATGTCGCCTCCGAGGCCGTGCACCGCGAGGTTCATCTTGGCCAATCGTACCGTTTCGTCGACGCGCTCCTGGCCGTGGACGCTTAGGTTGCCGTCATTCGATGTGTGCTCCTCGACGAACCGGGCGCTCTGTACGAACATGCCGCCCGACCCGCAGGCCGGGTCGAAGATCCGCCCGCGGAACGGCTCGATGATCCCTACGATGAGCTTGACGATGCACGTCGGAGTGAAGAACTCGCCGCCCTTCTGCCCTTCCGTCATCGCGAACTTGCCCAGGAAGTACTCGTAAATCTTCCCGAACGCATCACCCTCGATGTCCATCGGGATCGAGTTCATGACCCGCAGCAGCTCCGAGAGCGTCGTGCTCTCAAGTCGGCTGTAGGTCTTCGGCAGCACGTCCTTGAGGTCGGCGTTGGCGGCCTCTACGGCCCGCATGGCGTCGTTGATCGCCTGCCCGATGTTCGACCCCTCCGGCTGCTTCAAAAGGTTCGAGAACCGCGCCTCGGGCGGCAGGTACATCACCCCCAGCGCCTGGTAGTCCGCCGGCCCAATGGTCCGCCGACCCGATCCCTTGCCCTCGAGCTCCGCCTCAGCCGCCGCGAACTTCTGATCCGCGTACCGAAGGAAGATCAACCCCAGCACCGGCACCGAGTACTCACTCGACTTCAACTTCGAGTTCGCCCTCAGCTCATCCGCCGCCGCCCATAAACGATTCTCAATACTATTGTTCTGGCCCATGCGCCCCCATCAAAAAATAAGAATAGTCGACCGCAGTCACTGAGAGTGTCCAGCCCTCCATTCCAACCAGTCGCCCAACAGCCGCCTGACGAACTTGCGCGCTTCATCCAGACTCATTGGATTGGAAGGGGGCTGCTGTTCACGTGCTGGGTGCCGATAGTCATTGGCTGTATGAGTAAACCTACCGCAATTGCTCTTGCTCGCCCATCCCTTTGCTGCAATCTCCTTAGATCCGCAATCCTTTTCTATGAACTCGTAGACGCGATAGAGCTCGTCCCACCCGTGCGGGGCCGCGGCCCAAATCCCTAGCACCTTCCGAACTTGGTCGTCTTCTCGAGCCAACCGCAGGTGATCTCGTACGGTGTCAGCGGGCCGATGGGTTTCCCCTCCTGCTCTGATCGTTGCCGGGACACCTCTCGAGCCGCAGGCACCAGGTGAAACAATGATATGGATTCCCCGTGATCCGTCGGGTTTGAATTCGTATACAGATCCAGCTTCCAGCGCAGCAGGGTTGCCCACGCTCAGGGATGCCGATCCGGATATGAGGGATAGCAGGTCCTCAGCCGTCTCCTGCACCTCTTGCGCGATCTCGATCTGGTTCCACGCGTTGGAGCTCACTATGTAGTCGTCCCCAACCTTCGCGATCCGACAATCTTCTTCAGTGAAGGACGCTGCCAGGATTGCGAGGGTGGTGTGGTCGCCGGTAACGATTACTCCCCACCGATTCCCAGTCGAGGAATCTCGACCGCCCTTTTCGGTTGTGTCAACATCTCGGCTATCGTTCATGTGTTGGCACTTGCCTCCGTGTTTGCTGAGCTTGATCGAGCGAACTCTGCAGTATTCAATGGTAGCCGAACAGTGACAATCAGGGGTCTTGAGACTCGCATTTTCTCAGGCCATTCACATGAGCGTTCAGCTGCTAGGCTGTTTGAACAGAACGGGGGAATGCTAGTGGGACTTCAACAGCCACTCACCGAGATACAAATCGACGCCGCTGCCCGACTATATGAACTGCTCGAGAGCTGGAAGACGACCGATTCCGCGTTGAACGAGCTGGCCGACCACTTCCCCGGAACCGACCTCGAATCATGTCTGGTGAAGACCGTCACCATCAATAGCCTTTACTCCACCCAGGTGTGGGCAGTGTGGAGGATGGCAGTCCACGTCCAGGAAATATTGAATCGCGAAGACACCTCGACCGCTGGTTCTGAGCTCATTGAATCTCTCGCTGCCCTTCGCAAAGTAGATGGCTCAGGGGTTGAGCGGCGTTTTCGATCCTTCGCCTCGAAATTCGCACACTTCTTCATCGACTCAGATCGCTTCCCAATTCTCGACTCATTGGCAGAGAAGATGATCGCGTACCACCTTGGCCGAGTTCGAGCAAAGAACGACGCATACCCCTACGTCGCTTTCCACGAGAACTTCTTCACCCTCAAAAAGGCCGCGAATATTGCTGACCGACCAAACTGTGACCTTGATCGCTACCTTTGGCTCGCAGGGCAATATCGCCACTGGCTCACCAAGCCCGAGGCGGAGATCGGCCGAGAGGTGAGGTCCCTCTTCGAGACCGAGAACTCGGAGATCAAGAGATTGTTGGACCAGCTCTTTCCGAACCGAGTGGATAGAGAATGAGAATCGACGAGAAGGGCTTCCGATCTGCTCACAACGCCGTTGAGAGGTACCTAATCCAAGAGTCAGATGGCATCCAAGGCAGCGGATCAGGGATTCTTCTTAACCGAGAACGAACGCGCCACAGCTGCTGTCGATTCGAGATGGCGGATATACCGTGTGTGGAACATCGATTCACTTCCAAACTTCGCCGATCTTGGGGACATCGTCACCGCGTTATCTGAGGATTGGATATTGAATCCGACGCAGTACAAAGTCTGGAAAGACCAATCCTGACCACCGGCCAGCACTAACTTTCTCTAACATATTCGGGCGACCTCGATAGAGGTGGTTCGCAAAAGTGGTTACGTGTCCTGAACGACAACAGCGGCGTAGGAATGGACTATCGCCTGCGACCATGTTTGCACGTTCGTGGAATAGCGATCCACTTTGCACGCAGACCATTAACACCGAACCAAAGTGCAAAGTTGCTGCTTACTATTTGCTTACTGGAATTGCGCACTGTCTGCGGTTAGATCGCAGGAACATAACATTCCCTATCATTTGCAGGGCGTGGCAATCCGCTGGACCTCTGATTGTGAATCAGAAGAGCCGGCACTCAATGCCAATCAGAGAACCGGAGTTCTACGGGCGATGAGCCTCATATCTTTTGAGCCGATCCGCGAATGTCGGGAAAGCTGAGATAAGCTAGTCGAATGAAGGAGAAAGAAGCAGCGGTTCTTCTTGGATGGGGACTTGATTCTCTGAATGACGCGATAAAACACGGCGTCAAACCCGTGACCACCGAAACCGCAATCAAACTAAAGGTCTCAAAAGACGGTGGTTCAGTCGAGATCACGGAGGAGGACCTCGAACAGTTCGTTAGTGAACTCGAGAAGAACGAACCAGGCCGTCACCCCCCCATAGCTGTTAGACGTGAGCTTCGAACCGAAGCCGGACACAGGTGCGGAGTATGCAGACGCGATTTCCTTCTCCAATTCCATCACATAATCGAATGGCAAGAGCATAAGCACCACGATCCACAACATATGATCGCAGTTTGCGGTTCATGCCACGACAAGATAGGTGCAGGCCTTATCGATCGGAAAGAACAGCGCATCTACAAAACAAAACTCCAGGACGCTCACGAACTGCGATTGAATCCTAAAGCCGAACCCACGCTTTTCTCGAGCGGAGCCACAGCTCCTCTTTCCTGGGACAGTCTTTCTCAAGTGGTAGAGATCATGCACGATGCTCTTGTGGAGCAAGAAAGTACGGCGAATAGCCGGTTCGATTTCTCGATGACTGAACTAAGCGAGAAAAACAGGATCAACCGTCTTAGCGAGGACATGTTCGCGGTGATGCGCGAGGTTGATGAGCCGTATTTTCATAGAGTCCAGTCGTTCCTTGAAGATCCTCGAAACCGTGAAACGACGCTTATGTTCTACGAGGTCGTCGATGAGATCCGCCGCGTGATAGCAGCTAAACAAAGTAGTTTCAGCGATTTTGATTCTTTGCTGAATCAGCTGTACGATTACCTACGGGAACACTTTGGGAGTCAACTGATCGGGAAGCGACGCATACTTCGAACCCTGACGAGCTTCATGTATTTCAATTGCGACATTGGGAGGAAGGAGTGATTCGTCCGACCAAGTATCTCAAGATTGAGCAGTGTGTCCTTAGAGTAGCCGCCTTGCTGCTATACGAGGTCCGCACAGTCTTGGCGGTTCCCTTTCCAGAACTCGACTCCTTGGTTTCCACGCGACTTGGAGACGCTGCGCGGGCAAACCTCAATACAGCCATTAACCTCCTTTATTTAATGGGTTTAGTAGAGTACAATGACGCTACGGACACACTTATCTACATCGAAGTCGAGAATAGGTCAACAGTGTGAAGATCCGCTCCCTGTACAGCAACGATTCCGAGAGGTTCTCGCGAATCCTATTCCACGACGGCCTAAACGTCGTATTTGCAAGGGTCGAGGATCCATCAATCGACACCGTCGACTCTCACAATCTTGGAAAGACGTTCCTCATCAGAGTGCTCGACTTCGCACTATTAGCAGGAATTGACAAGAAGCATCCCTTCAGAGTCAATGATCACCTCTTTCGGGATTTCGTTTTCTTCATTGAGCTCGAGACGAACGCAAGGAAGTTCGTGACAATCCGCCGGGCCGTTACGGGTCGCAAGACGATTTGTATAAATGTCTCTTCAATGCCCAACCAGGATTTCGCAACAACTCCCACCGAAACCTGGGATCTTCGGGACCTCGGCAAAGACAAGGCCCGAGAAAAGCTGTCTGGTCTCCTAAACTTGAGCTCGATCCTCCCTTATGACTATCGGAAGGGCCTCGGGTACTTTCTGCGTCGCCAAACCGACTACACGAATGAGTTCGTGATCACACGGTTCGGCCGAGGGAAAGACCGGGATTGGAAACCGTTCATGGCCCTGCTATTGGGCTTCGATCACGCCCTGGTGGCGGAGAAATACAAGCTTGATCGCCGAGAAGATGAAATCAACGCAGAGATTCGAGAAGCTGAACGGCTGGGGGGAAGCCATTCGGAAAAATACGATGAGCTTCGAGGTGTATCAGAACTCAAGCAAGAGCAAATAGCGCGCTTGCACCATCAAGTAGATAACTTCGACTTTGTTGAAGTCGAAACCGACGTAACACGAAAGACGGTAAGGAATGTCGAATCACAAATCGCCGACTTGAACGAACATAGGTATGGCCTTGAGCAGGAGGAAGCGGAGATCGACAGAGCCCTCGCCACTGAATTCGGATTCAACATTGAGACCATCCAAGGCGTTTTTGAAGAGGCCGGCGCAGCCTTGCCAAACGCCCTAATTCACGACTATGAAGAACTGATCGCCTTCAACCAGCGAATTTCGAGCGGACGCATGACACGCCTTCGTGAGCGCCGGACCCGACTTAGGGTTGATCTAGCAACAACTCAGGATGAACTGGAATCGCTGAACCAGCAACGGGTATCTGCTCTGAGGTTGGTGACTCAACGGGAAACACTAAAGAAATTCCGTGAACTTCAGAAAAACCTCCTAAAAGAAGAAGAGGCTGTTGTTACGTTGCGCGCCCTCTGGCAGCATGATCGGCTTGCCGTTGCATGAAGGATGGCAGTAGTGTGATGTGAGAAGGAGAAACGACGAGCCCGCTGAAGAGGCGGGCTCGTCACTCCGCGG
>Ga0164313_10002674_pt1 | contig 15919 bp, 13 predicted proteins | sample GuaBasSedimGuay4_FD_113735 | JGI IMG/M metagenome (GOLD analysis project Ga0164313, IMG submission 113735) | Subseafloor sediment microbial communities from Guaymas Basin, Gulf of California, Mexico - Guay4, Core 4569-4, 0-3 cm | ecosystem: Environmental > Aquatic > Marine > Hydrothermal vents... | reverse complement strand
GTAGGCGGCGACATCCTCCGACCAGCTCACCAGTGCCTCCTCGAGCTGGGCCCGTTGCTGTCGCGTCGCCTGGCCGGCCCCGGCGGGGTGGAGTTGGAGCTCGCGGACCCCACCGGTATCGTCATAGAACGCACCCAGACCCTCGTTCCCGAGGAGGCGTTCAACCGGGCGGAAGGAGTCAACGAGGGCGCTGTGGATCCCTCGGCGCGCCCGGCCGTCGTGGTGCTCGATGGTGGTTCGGTCTGCGATGGCGCTCAGCTCGGAAAAGCTCCGGCTCCATCGGTCCCAGCCGCTGTCGAGGTCCGACCTGGCCTCGTCCAACCGGTCCGCCACAGCGGGGTTCTCACCCACCGAGCTCGACGATACGATGTCGCGGACCGCGGTCACGATGATGGCGGGACCGGGCGCGAACGCGATATGGAGGTGATCGCGCACCGGTTCCTCGTAACAGGCGAGGAGAGGGAGGCATAAACAGATGGTGGCAAGACGCCGGAGAATCCTCACAACGAAAGTGTACGACGGTCTTGGCAATACCGGTCCTCTCGACTATGTTGAGTCCATAGCCGACGACAGGCAAGACGAGAATCAGCTGATCGGCCGGAGGTCATCGTGACGCGGATGGTGCCATTCTTGGTTGTGTTGCTCCTGATCGCACCCGGACTGGGCGCGACGGAGGGTCGCTGCATCCAGCAAACCCGGTACTGGGGTGGTGACGGCCCCGCCCAGACGTTGGCGGTGGTCAACGGCTGCGCCTTCTTCGGCGGTCACACGCTGCGGGTGGCGGATCTCGCCGATCCCACCGATCCCAAGGTGGTTTCCGAGGTCCGTCTCGATGGTTATGCCGCCGACCTCGAGGTCAACGGCGACCGGGTCTATGCGGTGGATTTCACCAGCGAGCTGACGGTGATTGACGCCACTAATCCCTACGCGCCGACGGTCGAGGCGAGTTTCGTACCGGACGACCCATACTGGAATCTCTATTGGATCGACATCCAAAGCGATCTCGCGATGGTCGGTGGCAAGGTGGACTGGTCCATCCCCAACAGCAACTCGAATCTGATGTTTCTCGATGTGTCGGATGTGTCGAGGGTGCCGCCATTGCTGGGTTCGCTCCAGCTGAACGGCATCGTCGAATCCATTGCGTTGGGGAATCAGACCGCGGTTGCGACCACGAGACTGGGTCCGATCTGGTTCATCGACATCAGCGATCCGACGGCGCCATTCGTGGCCCGCGAAATGATGGTTCGCGATCTGATCGTTTCGGGTCAGGCCCGCGATCTCGAGACCTATGAAGATCTGTTGGCCATCTCCGATTCGGAAGGGCGCGTGACCTTGATCGATATCAGCGACCCGGGCGCGCCTGAGTACCTGGCGCTGATCCAGGACCTGGAGATCGGCATCCCCGACGTGGAGTTCGAGGGACCCATGCTCCACGCCGCCGGTTCGAGCTGCACCTCATCCGGTGTCTGCGGCGGCTACGCGCTCGTCAATTGCTTCGCTCCCCGAAACCCCGATCTGGTGGGCCGCGTCGATGGCCCCTTGATGGCCAGCCCGGCGCCGCACGCGGGACATGTGATGGCGGCCGCCTTCAAGGCGGGGATGAGGGTGGTCGATCTTCAAGGATTGACGGACCCGGCCATGCTCGATGTGGTTCTGCCGGCGCGTGAGGTGGGCGCCATCGCGTCTGCGGACAGGCTCATGCACGTGGTCGACGTCACCACGCTCGCCGACCCGGAAGACCCAGATCGCAACACCCTGAAGGTGCTGCGGCGATTATCCGACGGCAGCCTTTCCGAGGTGGCTTCCTATGGCCCTGAGGGCGCGATCTGGGCTCTGGCGGGGGATGGCGATTACGTTGCGGCTGCGATCTACAACGAGGAGACCGAGTTTCATTCGGTGGAGGTTATCGACGTTTCCGACCCGGCGACGCCCGAGATCGGGACCCGCCTCGGCGCCAGGGTCTCTCTGGAGCACGAGACCAGTGTTGCTCATCTGAGGATGCACGACGACAGGCTTTATCTAAGCCTCAAGGATTCGAACGAAATCTTGATCTACGAGCTCTCCGAGGGCGGTGTGGCGACCCAGGTTGGTGACTATTCCCCCGGGGCGGAGATGCTGCACTTCGCGGTTTCATCGAGGGATGTGATGGCGGTCGCGGTGCGCGAAGGTGATGCGGGCTGGATCGAGATCGTAGATACCCACGTCCCTTCGTCGTCGGTCGTGGCGGGGATCGTCGATCTGCCGGAACCGGCCGATGTGCCGGTGACCGTCGAAGCCGAGCGCGATCGGGTGGTTGTCCTGGTCCAGGATATTGACGGTCAGAATGGTCCGTACAACTACTCGATCCTCGTTGACGTCGCCGATCCGACCAATCCGGCAATCACGATGGACGATCTCCCCGGGGGATTGTGGGTGGCAATCACCGCCGGGGTTCAGCACACGATTGGCGACACCAATCCGCCGGCCGGTGTTCGACATTGGGCGGTGGACGTGACCAACCCCCCCGACGCGGATGAGGTCGAGAACCTCGGTTACCTCACTGTTTCTCGCGACCGGGTGGATGCCGATGGGCCGTTTTTCTGCCTCAGTCGAGAGCGTCTGGAGGTCCACCGCTACGGGAACTGTGGACCCCTCGCGGTCACCATCGTCAGTCCAGCAGAGTTGGAGTGAAGACCCGGACCTTTTTCTACCAATATTTGCGGTCGATGAACTCTGCGAGTTCTCCGGCAGGCACGATCACATCGGTGGGTCCCATGGAGTAGGGCGCGATCTCATAGGCGTCCCAGTGAAACACGACTCCGTCGGAGGTGATGCCGAGATTGTCGGGCAGGGTGAAACCCTCGTCGGGGAACCAGAAACCAGCAGCCTCGAGATCGGCGTCGGCCCCCAGACCGCGATCGATCCGGAGTTGCCGTTCAACCATAGCGGTAATGGTGTCGATGTCTGTCGTGAGGTCTTCGACGCCGAGGTGCTGACCGGTGGCCACATCGAAGGAGACGAGGCGCCGGCGCGAGTTTGGGTGGGCGCCGCCGGTGTATGCGAATTCGGCGATGTCAATGGTGGTCACTTCGGGTGTGTTGAAGATGATCTTCGCCTCGATGTCGATTGACCACTCGGCCGCCGATTCCGGGAACTCGGCGATGAATGCGCGGTGTTGGGCAAGGAAGGCCGCGGCAAGGCCTTCGGTGTCGCCGATGCCGTTGCCTACATCCTCTGAGACGAACCCCCGCATTCGGCTGACCAGATCATGCCCGATGAAGAGGTCGATGTTTTCTCGAACCGCCTCGGTGCTGCCGCCGGTGGTTTCGGGATACACCACGCGAACCCGCGCGCACCTCCCGTTTTCTTCGCCGCAGTCGCGATTCTCGGCTGAAATCTCGCGGATGTCGAACTGAACCGCGCCTCCATCGGTGGGGCTTGTATCGACGGGTTGGACCTCGATTGAAGGAGCGCCGCACGCGGTGGCGACGAGAGCGGCGGCGATGACCAGACGGCGGGTGTGGGACATGGTGCCTCCATGGGTTGAATGCACGGCAGTGTACCCCGTCAATTGTGAGGTAGGGACCCAATCCGGGTCTTCGACCGGTGACCCTGCTCACCCGGGGGCCGACCGGACGGGTGTAGAGTGAAAATGATGCCGGATCGTTGTATGGCCGCGGGTGAAAAGCCCTCTCAGGACCGAGTTGGAGGTGGCGCCGTGCGTTCGACAACCCTGCATGTTGTGAGTGTTCTGGTCGTGTTGGCGCTGGTGGTAGGCGCAAACGCCCAGGACTGCAGCTGGGAGTGGGTCAATCCGGCTCCACCGAGAGTCGATATCTACCGGCTCAAGCAGGAGATCAACGCCTTCGTCGGGGTGGGTGCAGTCGGGACCATCATCCGAAGCTCCGATGGATTTCGCTGGGAGCTCGTGGAGAGTGGTGTCGAATCAGACCTCTACGGCATTGATTGGGGCGCCGGATTCTTCGTCGCGGTGGGCCGGGGATCGATCCTCCGCAGCACCGCCGGGTACGACTGGACCACTGTGCATGTGAATGGCGAGGCAGTTTTCCTCGACGTCGAGTTCAGCGCTTCGCGTTTCGTCGCGGTCGGCGACGGACTCGACGGCAACTTTCTGACCAGCAGGTTCGGAGTGGATTGGGAGCTTGTTCCGGTGCCGTGGGGCGGGTCCGCAGACAGCATCACGGGATCCGACGACGGGTTTTTCGTTGCCGTGGGGACCGAGATCTGGTTCAGCCCGGACGGATTTGCTTGGGAATACGAGGGTCCGGTCCCGGCAGTGCCTGGTTTCTTGGACAAAACCCCACCACTCAAGAAGATCGGCTCGGATCTCTTCGAGCTCGACCGGATTGACCTTGCCTGGACCGGAAGTCGGCTTCTCTGGGCCGGCGGCAGCGAGCTCTGGTCACGTGAGGCCGACGGTGAGTGGGAGCTGGTTGCGGTGCTCGACGGTTGTTCGTTCTGGCGCGACTGGCTCGGTGTCGTTGCCGGGCCGGGTTGGGCCCTTGCAAGCGGCATCTCCGGGTGTCCGACACCCTACCTCGACCCCACTGTCTCGCTCGCCATCAGCGTCGACGGCGGGGCGACCTTCCGCGATCCGTGGGTGACGGAGTTCGGCGGGTTTCCGGCTCTGGCTCGCTACGGCTCGCGGTGGGTGGCAGCCGGTGCTTACGGAGATGTCCTGATCAGCTCAAACAGCATCACCTGGGATTGTCCCAGCGGTAATTGCACTTCGCTCGCGTGCGCCGACGATTTCCTCGATCTGGCTGCCGGTGACGATGGCTGGCTGGCGGTCGGTGGCGTTGGATTGTGCGACATCGGCCTCAAGCGAAGGTACGGTGGCACTACGGCGACATCCGACGACGGCGGTCAATGGGCGGTCCACCCCCAATCCGTCGATCGGTTCCGTGGGGTGGCCTATCTGGGTTCTGAGTTTATCGGGGTCGGTAATGGTTGGCTGGGACGCAGTACCGACGGCATCGAGTGGACGACGGAAGATTCTCCCGACGATGCCGTGCTTTACGCAGTGGGCGTCGGCGATGGTTGGGTGGTCACCGTGGGCCGGGGGGGCGCTCTTTATGTCAGCGATGACGGCAGTAACTGGTTCAAGCCCTTTCTCTATCTCTCGGCTGATCTCGACCGTGTGGTGTGGGATGGCGAGCAGTTTCTCGTCCTCGGCCGCGAGGGGACCATCTGGCGTTCGACCGATGCCATGAACTGGTGGCCGGCTATCACGGCGACTGACACCGATCTCAAGGGTGCCGTCGGCGGTCCGGGACAACGGATTGCGGTCGGGAACGACGGGGTCATCCTGGCCAGTCTCGACGGCGAGGTGTGGGTGCCGCGCCGCTCAGGGGTCGATTCATCCCTTCATGACGTGACCTGGGGCGACGATCGGTTTGTCGCGGTGGGCTGGGACGAACGACCGGATGGATCCAGACCGGCGGTTGTGTTGGTCAGTACCGACGGCAGGGGTTGGACTCGTTTTTCGGCGCGAGGCGAGGCGCTGCAACGCGTTCGCTGGACCGGGACCTCGTGGTTGGTGGTTGGCGGAGATCGGACAATCCTGACGGCGGACTGCCTCGGAACCCTTATCGAGGTCGATCAGCAACACCTCCAGGTGCCGCACGGTGAGACCATTGATCTCGAGATTCGGCTCTCAGACCCGGTCTCCGTCGATACCCTGGTGTCGGTTTCCTCATCTCTGCCGAGGGAGGTGGCGGTGCCGCAGACGGTGACGATCCTGGCGGGTTCCGATACTGCTTTTATTCCGGTGACCGGTGCATCGGTGGTCGCCGGCGCAGTACTGACTGTGGCCCTTCCTGAGCACTTGGGAGGTGGAACTACGACCGCCCTCGCCACCGTCCAGCCGGCGCTGTGGACGCCGAGGACGCCGTCGGGGCGCGTCCGCCCCTGACAACTGAGCCTCTTGCAATAATCCCCAACGTGTCATTCTGAGCGAGCGGAGCGAGTCGAAGAATCCCCCGAAGTTCAGTGCGACGCTGCAGGAACGGCGATGACCTGACCCTCGGGGGACCCTTCGACTCACTCGTCGAACTCGTACGCTCAGGGTGACACGCAGGGCAATCTCGTCTTCTGCTCAAACCTCGAATTTTGCAAGCAGCTCAACTGTGAGTCCCAAGCCACGAAGCGGTGCCAGTGAAGCCTGCACTGCAAAAGGCCGAGCGCGATGGTAGCGCCGGCGTCCCGCCGGCATGGAGCCGCTCCGGGTATGCGGATCCATAGACCTAATCCCGAATTTTGCAGGAGGCTCACCTGGCACCATGTCATCCGCGCCCCTCCGTTCCCCTGTAGAATCTACGTGTGAACTACAAGATCTTGGCGCTCATTCGCAGCCTTCGGCCCGAACAGTGGCTCAAGAACGGGTTTGTTCTCGCGCCGATGGTCTTCTCCGGACTGCTCGACGACCCCTTCATCTGGACGCGTAGCCTTCTCGCCGTGGCCGCGTTCTGTTGCGCTTCGTCGGCGGTCTACCTGGTCAACGATGTGCTCGACCGCGAGGCCGACCGCAGCCATCCGAGCAAGTGCAACCGGCCCATTGCCACTGGTGAGATTTCGGTCGGTGCGGCGCTGGTGACTGCCGGCTTCCTGGCGGCTGCGGCAATGGCGATGGCGTTTCACATTGGTGGCTGGTTCCCCGCCGTGCTCGGCGGCTACATCCTGCTGGTCGTGCTTTACTCGGTTGTACTCAAGCGGGTGGTCTTTGTCGATGTGCTGGTACTCGCCGCCGGCTTTGTCTTTCGCGTGGTGGGCGGTGCGGTCGCCATCGACGTACCGGTGTCCCGTTGGCTTCTGCTGTGTGCCTATCTGCTCGCCCTCTATCTCGCGCTCGGCAAGCGCCGCTCCGAGCTCGCTCTGCTTGGCGATGGCGCCGGCACCCACCGTGAAGTCCTGGGTCACTACACCTTGGGGCTGGTCGACCAAGCCATCAGTGTGGTTCTCGGCGCCACGGTCCTAGCCTACACCCTCTACACCGTGGCGCCGGACACCGTGGCCAAGGTCGGTTCCGAGGGGCTCATGGCGACGGTCCCGGTCGTGCTTTACGGGCTTTTTCGATACCTCTACCTGCTTCACCAGCATGAGGTCGGCGGCAGTCCTACCCGGGTGCTCGTCACCGACCGACCGCTTCTGATAACCGTGATCGTGTGGCTCGGTGTCGCGGCGGTTGTGATCCGCGCGAGCTGAGGCTGGAGTATGTGGGGCGATTAGTGAAAAGGCCGAGAAACCTCTGTTGGCTCGGGATTCTATGGTCGGTGGTAGTGATCGGTGGTTGTGCGCAACGGGCCGAGCGGCCGAAACACCTCGTTTTGATTGTTGTCGACACCCTGCGCGCCGATGTGCTCGGGTGTTATGGCGGCGAGGCCGTGACCCCGAACATCGATCGGCTCGCGGCGGAAGGCGCTCGATTCGAATGGGCGCGGAGCCACATCCCCATCACCGGACCGAGTCACCTGAGTCTCTTTACCTCGCTCCTGCCCAACCAGCACGGCCTGCGCAACAACGCTCAGGTGGTTCCCGATGACGTCGAGCTCCTTGCGGAGATCCTCAAGCGATCCGGGTTCGAAACAACCGGCGTCGTGAGCCTTGGCGTTCTCGAATCGAAGTTCGGATTCTCACGTGGATTCGACCGGTACGACGATCGGGTCATGGGTCGTTTTTGGAGGGACGCGGCCGAGGTCAACGAGGTCGCCTTGCCTCTCATTCAATCCGAGACCAGGCGACGGCAGTTTCTCTGGATTCACTACTCGGATCCGCATGCTCCCTACGCGCCCCCGGATGGGGATCTGCCCACCGCGCACTTCTATCTCGGAGGCTCGTTTGTTGCCGAAGTGCGACTCGACGGTCGGTATTTCTCCATCCCGATTGATCTCCCACCCGGCGAGACCGAGCTCGAGGTACGACCTTCTGAAGGCGACAGCCCGCGTCGAGTGGCCCTTCGGAGGCTGCGAATCTGTGGTGGAGAGGCCCGGATAGAACCCGGTGGCGGTCTGGTGCGGGGTAAAGGGCAGCGTACCAAAAACATGTTCTTCGGTCGAACACCGGCGAGCGCGGTCATTGTGAACCCGGGTTTGGAAGCAATCACCGGCGGGCTCGAGGGCACCATCGAATTCACTCCCAGAGGGGACGATCTGCACCGGCTTTATCGAAAAGAGGTGGAGTTCACCGATCGTCAGATCGGCCGCCTGACCGCGGCTCTGCGGTCCAAGGGGATATGGGAGGACTCTGTGGTGGTGTTCGTCGGTGATCACGGGGAGGGACTTGGAGAATCCGGACGCTTCGGTCATGTGGACCATCTCTACGACGAAACGCTGAGGGTGCCGCTGATTGTGGTCGCTCCCAACAGGCTGACCCCGGGGACGGTCGTTTCCACATCCGTGAGGCTGATTGATGTACTGCCCACCGTACTGGAGATGCTCGATGTGACCCCGCCTGCGGGCATGACGGGCGAGAGTCTCTCTACTCTCATTGAGCAATCTGGACCGGATCGTCCGGTTGTCGGGATGACGTATGAACCCCAGGCGGAGCTCGAGGGCAGGGTATTGGTCTCCAACGGATTCAAGTACATCTGGACCATCGACAATGATGGACGCGAGCTCTTCGATCTTGCCGATGATCCACACGAAACCGACAATCTGGTGGATCAGAACCCTGCTCTGGCGGACGCGATGCATGAGGCACTGCAGCGAGCTCTGGCCGACAGCCAGGCTGACAGACTTGCCCGACCCGCCGAGCTCAGCCAGGAGGAAATCGAGGGGTTGGAGGCGCTGGGCTACGTCCATTGAGCGTCACGTCACCACGAAGTCGACACACCTACCGGAACTCGGACGCCACCTTCAAGAAAATCCGTGTCTATCCGTGTCTATCCGTGTCCCATTTGCGATGTGCCCGCGAGGCGGTGGGCGGCGGCCCTGGCCTGCCTGATGCACTCGTTGACCGAAACTCCGCGGTACGGCGAACCCGCCAGCTCGATACCAACGGTGCGGGCGGCACTCTCGGCGGCTGCCACCCGTTCGAGGTGGCCTGTGGTGTACTGCGAAATGCCCTCGGCCCAACGTGCGATCCAGACCCGGTCGGGTTTGGGGTCGCAACCGTAGATTCGGCTGTGGGCGGTACGAACGGCATCGGTCAGTGCGTCATCGTCGAGCCGCGCTTGATCGGGCTCGCGGGCGCCGCCGAGCATGGTGCGAAGAAAAACCGAACCCTCGGGCGCCTGCCCGGGAAAGATCGAGTGGCAATAGAGCGTGCCGAGGATGCCCGCCTGTTCGGCCTTGGGAACCAGGAAGCCAAAGCCGCTGACCGGCCGGCCGAAGACCTCGGCCGATTCATACGAGGCCATGACCACGGCGATGGGTACCGTCGGGGTGGCCTGAAGAGGCGTTACGGCATCCGGCGCCAGCTTGGTGAGGAGGGATGCGGCGCCACCTGAAGGCAGCGTCAACAGGACCCTGTCGGCCTGTACGGCATCGTCGTTGCTTTCGATCTGGAAGCCGTTACCGTCCCGAGCCAGACGTGTGACTGGGGTCGTCAGCCGGAGCCGGTCTCCGAGTCGATGGGCGAGCTGTCGCGGCAGTTGTTCCATGCCTTCAGAAAAGGTGTGGAGGGTGCCGCCCGGACCCGAGGGCCCGGCGCTCCTTCGGCCGCGTTTTCTGGCCTCGCGCATCTTGGCGATGAGGGCACGGGTCAGCGAACCGTGCTCCGATTCCATGGTGTGCATCTTGGGGAAGGTCGCTGCCAGGGAGAGCTTGGTGGAGTCGCCGGCGAAGACCCCGGTGACCATGGAGTCGACCAGGATTTCGGCCGCCTGGCGGCCGATGCGGCGGCGCGCAAAATCGAAGACCGTCTCGTCTCCGTCGGGGCGGCGCCGGGCGAAGGGCTCGCCGAAGACCCTGAGTCGACCGCTGATCGGGAGCAGGTCGGAAGTGGCGAAGGCGATGGGTGAGGTGGGAACCGCGCGCAGCTTTCCCCCGCGAAGGATGAAGCGGTCGGCGGAAGCGTCAGCCGCGGGAACCAGGGCGTCGCCGAGAGCCACCGACCGAGCGAGTTCGAGGGTGTCGGGAGCGTTGTCCAGGAAACCCTGCGGCCCCCACTCAACGGTGTGGCCGGCATCGAACTCAGTGCGGATCTTTCCACCCGCGCGGTCGGAGGCTTCGAGAACAACGACGTCGTTAATGCCGTGGTCGAGCTTCAGCCACGTGGCGGCCGCCAGGCCGGTGATTCCACCGCCGATGATCGCGATACGAGTGTGGGTTACGTTCACAGTTCAGGAGGGTAACATCGCAAGAGGGTGAGGACGTGAAGAGGTGAGGAGTGAGGAATCAGCGGTGAAGGAACATCCTCTCCGCCTAACTTTCAACTCTCAACTCTCAACTCTCAACTCTTAACTCTCAACTCTTAACTCCTAACCAGCCGCTCCTGGATCCCATCGCCTACCAATGCGAGCGAGATCACCAACGATGCAATGGCGATGCCCGGGAGCGTCGCCAACCACCAACCGTCCACCATCGCCCGGTGGCCCTGGGCAACCATGGCGCCCCAGGTCGGGATATCGGGTGGGATGCCTAACCCGAGGTACGAGAGGGTGGCCTCGGCGAGGACCAGATCGCCGAGGCGCAGCGCGGTGTCCTGGGACAGCGGGCCGGACAAATTGGGCAGATAGTGAGTACGCCAGATCCTCCTCGGTGAGCTGCCGGCTGCCCGGGCCGCCAGCACGAAGGTGCGACCGCGAAGGGTCAGTACCTGCCCGCGAACAAGGCGCGCGAGGCCCATCCACGAGGTCATTCCGAGTACCGTGACCAGAACCAATGGCCCCGGTCGGAAGAGGGTCGCCAGGAGGATCAGCAGAAAGAGCACGGGGAAGGCCATGAGGGCGTCCACGAGGCGCATGAGTGCTGTGTCCATCAGCCGCCCGCCGGTGGCCGCCATGAGCCCGACTGTTGTGCCCACCAGCAGCGCGATGAGTACCGCGAGGGCGGCGATTGATATGGAGATCCTACCGCCGGCCATGAGCTGCGCCAGGACATCGCGGCCGAACCGATCGCTGCCGAGCCAGAATCGCGTGTCGCGGATGGTCGTGACTCGGTCCCGCGGAATCTCAGCGTTTCTCCGTGGTCCTTCCACGATGACGGTGTCTCGCTCGATGCGGACTCGTGGCGATACGAGGGTTCGACCGTCGTCGACCACGACCTCGGTGACCGCTGTGCCCGGCGGCAGCAGCGCGGCGTGTGCGGGGTCGACTCCCGGTGGCGTCGGCAGCACCAGTGGGCCGAGCATGCTCAGGACGATCAGAAGACAGAGCCCGGTGACTCCGACGACGAGTCGGCGCGACCGGCTCACGGTCCCTCCTCACGCGCCCGAGGATCGACTAAGGCGTAGAGCACGTCGGCGACGAGGCTGCCGAGGAGCACCGCGACGGCGCCGATGAGGGTGATGCCCATGATCACCGGTACGTCGCGGGCGTGGGCGGCCTGAAGTAACGCGAGCCCCACCCCGGGCCAGGAGAAGACGGTTTCAATCACAACTGAACCTGAGACCAGGAAGGGCAGTGAGAGGCCCATGAGTGTGACCACCGGCAGCAGTGCGGGTCTCAGGGTGTGGACCCACAAAATGCGGCGTTCGCTCAGCCCGCGTGCGCGGGCGGCGAGGATGAAGCGTTCACCACGGATGTCGAGGAGAGTGGCGCGCAGGTAGCGCGCGGTTCCGGCGGCCCCGACCAGCCCGAGACAGGCCGCAGGGAGAAAAAGGTGATGGAGGAGATCGCCCAGGCCTGCAAGGGGAGACAGATCGTCAGCGCCCACCGAGTGCATGTGTGAGGCCGGAAACCAACCGAGCAGGAGGGCGAAAACGAGGACCGTGAGACCGGCGACCCAGAACGACGGCAAGCCGGCGATGCCGAGGCTGAAAACCGTGCTGATGCGATCGAACCAGCCGCGCGGACGCCGTGCCGCCGTGACCGCCACCAGGACGCCGAGGATGAAGTCCAGCAGCAGCGCTGTGGCGCCGAGGAGCAGGGTCGGCGGCAGGGCACGGGCAAGCAGCCGGACGACCGGTTCCTTGGTGACGAAGGAGGTGCCGAGGTCGCCGGTCACGACCGAACCCAGCCACGTCAGATACTGCCGATACACGGGTTGATCGAGGCCATAGCGGGCATGCAACGCCTCCCGTTGTTCGGCGCTGAGACCGGGGTGGTCCACCGTGTCGGCATAGCTCCCGGGGGCTGCGGCGACCACGATGAAGGTCAGGGTCGCCACCAGCCAGACCATCGGGATCAGCAGCAGCAGCCGGTGGGCGATCAGGCTCTTCATGCGCCCGGAATTCCGTGGCGAGAGTGTCCAATGTATCCCTCGCACATCAGAAAGCAAGCACCCGAAACGTAAGGGTTCTCCTGGATGAATGTCACCTGGTCACCTGATTCCACAACCAGATTATAGGCGCCGGTGGGTGGACTTTGCGATACAAACGCTCCTCTTCTTCAATTCTCGCCCTCGGCGCGCCGGGCGCAGAGGGCGAGAATTGAACGAGCGGGATCATTCGGACTCCTGTTCCGTTCTCACGTACCACTCATCGACGTTGAAATAAGGCGTCGCCGCGTTGATCCTTGCGCCACGAATGCGCGAGCTGTGCGCCGTGAGGCGAGTGTTCTCCACCAGGAAAACATAGGGCTGGTCGGCCACGATGAGTTCCTGGATCCGGTCGTAGAGCGGTTTCTGGACGGCAAAGTCGGTGATTTCGCCGACCTCGGCCAGCAGTCGGTCGACCTCGGGGTTTGCGTAGCGGCCGAAGTTGAAGGTCGGCTCTCCCGGAGGTGCCGAGTGCCAGAGCCCGGCGAGATCGATCTGGGTGGGTTCTTCCCAGGTATTGATCAGGGCGTCGAAAGCGCCGTTCTGCATGGCGGCCATCAGGGTGCCCCATTCGACGAAGCGCGGTACAGCCTTGACCCCGATGCGTTTGAGGTCTTCCTGGATCAAAATGGCGAGGTCCTGACGGATCTCGTTTTCGGCGGGAGCGAGAAGCTCGATGACGAACGCCTGGCCGTCCTTGTCGAGATAACCATCGTCATCGGTGTCGACCCACCCCGCAGTTGTGAGAGCTGCTCGGGCTGCAGAGGGATCGAAGGGAACAGGTTCCAAATCGCGGTTGAAGGCCCAGAACGACGACAGGATCGGTCCGACCCCCAGGTGTCCGAAACCGCCGAAGACCACGTCGATAAGCGTCTCTCGGTCGATGGCTGCGGACAGCGCCTGGCGGATCTGTGGATCGTTGAGGTGCGGTTTCGCCGTGTTCCAGCAGACGTGGGTGTAGGACCGATCGTCGTAGATCACGAGATCGAGGTCCTCGTGCTCGCGGACCCGGTCGATCTCGGATGGACTGATGGAACGGACGAAATCGATCTCGCCGGCGAGGAGCTGCGTCATCAAGCCCTGTTCGGTCGGGACGATGCGAAAGACCACCCGGTCGAGGTAAGGGAGGCCCGGACGGCGGTAGTGAGGGTTCCTCTCGAGCGTGATCTCTTGTTGCGGCGTGTGGCTGGTGAGGCAAAACGGTCCGCCGCCGAGGACATGGGGCCCCCAATCTGTGTCGGCCCATCGGTCGAAGGGGATTTCCGACCAGGCGTGGGCCGGGATGATGAGGCCGTCGTTGAGGTCCATGAGCTGGTAGGGATAGCTGTGGGTGTAGGTGACCCGGACGGTGTGCTCGCCCCTCGCCTCGACGGAGGAGATGAACTCCTTGGCGTCACCGTAGAGCCAGTCGATTTCCGGCGAGCTCTGGACCTGCCAGGTGAAGACCACGTCGCGCGCTGTGATGGGAACGTCGTCAGACCAGCGAGCGTCGGGATTGAGCTCGAGGGTGAGCACGAGGTGGTCCTCGGACCAGGACCAGGATTCTGCGAGGGCAGGTTCGAAGGAGGGCGGGTGGACGTGATAGTCGGTCTGTTCAATGACGAGAGAGGGGTAGATGAGGGCGATGACATGCTCGGTGTCGAGATCCTCGACGAGGTAGGGGTTCCAGCTCTGGAGGTCGCTGAGAAGACCGATGACCACGGTGCCGCCCTGAGCCGGTGGGCCGTCGGATGTGGTGGTCTGTGGAGGCGCCTGCGGAGACCCACAGGATACGACCACCGTGAGAAGGGCAAGGACCGAAACCAGCTTTTTCATTTATACGACCTCGAAGCTATCCTACCGTGTCGCCTGATTGTCGAGTGAAGTGGCACCAATGCTGGTGCCGCGGGAATCGTGGTATACCTAAATTGAGCGATTCTAACCGGCGATCTGTACCAACTCCTTGCGCTCTGGGTATTTGCAAAAAGCCTCGACATACCACCAGTATTCCTACGTTTTTTGCAAACAACAGAGCATCAAGGAGTTGGCACATCTCATCCGGCAGAATCGCTCAGTTTAGGGTATAGTTAACACATGGCTAGCCAGGCTAGCCATGAAGGATTCAGAATGAGTGGAACATGGAACCTGCAGGACGCAAAAAACCGATTCAGTGAGCTCGTCCGAGAGGCCCTGAGGGCCGGACCGCAGATTGTGACCCGCCGAGGGAAAGAGACTGCAGTAGTGCTGTCGGTAGAGGAGTATCGCCGTCTCGCCCGTCCAGAGGTCGGTTTGATCGAGTTCCTGCGGTCCTCGCCGCTAGTGGAGGTTGAACTGGACTTGGAGCGTGGTCGGGATACAGGCCGCGAGGTCGAACTGTGAGATACCTGCTCGATATCTGCGTTCTTTCTGAGCTGGTCAAACCGAAGCCGGAAGCGAAGGTCGTCAGATGGGTCGATGAACAAGATGAACACCAGTTGTTTCTGAGCGTTGTCACAATCGGCGAGCTTTACAAGGGCATTGCCAAACTACCGGCGGGCCCACGCCGCGCACGGCTCGAGGATTGGGTAGAGGATGATTTGACGAGCCGATTTCACCGACGGATTCTCCCGGTTGACACAGCGGTAGCGGCAACCTGGGGTGTAATGCTCGGCGTGGCCGAGGTCGACGGCGGGCCCTTGCCGGTGATTGACGCTCTCATTGGAGCCACTGCCAAAGTTCACAGTTGTACCGTCGTAACCCGAAATGAAATCGACCTCGTGCGGACCGGCGTCGAGGTGAAAAACCCCTGGTGACAGCCACTCTACAAATGGCCCTGAGCTACGATTGCCAAATGCTACGAAAGCCCAGACACGAGCCTTTTCTTTCGCCCCCTCCCGTTGATTTTCCCGACCCAGAAGACACCGTCTCCGCCGGGACACGCGGCTTTTCGCCTGAGGCGCTTCGCCTTCTTCTTGCCTGCTCGAGGCAGATCACCTTGGGGTTGGCGCATGCGCTTTCAAAGTTATGGAGGAGGGGCGACCCGGTGCGGGCTGGGTTTGCCGAGCGGATGCTGGTGCAGGCGGAGTTCGAGAAGGTCCGCGCTATTTCTGAGATTCAGCGGGCTCGTTTGGGGCGCTCCCCGGCTCGTCAGCGCAAGCACTACACTCCGGAGGAGCGCTTCCGGATCGTGGTCTTGATGCAGAGCTACGGTCTCAGCCGGGCAGAGACTGCGCAGCTCTTTCTCGTCGACTCTCAGACCATCTCGCGTTGGGAGCGGGAGGCGCTGGCCGAGCCGGAGAATGAGGCAATCGGTACGCTGGTCAGGGCCGCACCTCCGCTGCGCGGATACGACGATGTCGTGAAGCGTCTGGTTCAGATGCTCGACTCGTTCGAGATCGGAGGGAGCGCCAAGATTGCGCAGATGCTCGCACGATCCGGGCTCAAGATCGGTCGTGAGACCGTCCGCAGATATCGGAAAGCGCGCCGGCCGCCGAAACCCGCCGGCAGCGATTCTGCAAAACCCCGCGTGCTCCGCGCAAAGTACGTCAACCACATCTGGACCGCCGACCTCACCGAGATCCGCGGCTTCCTTGGGCTCTTCACTT
>Ga0164313_10002673_pt1 | contig 15922 bp, 15 predicted proteins | sample GuaBasSedimGuay4_FD_113735 | JGI IMG/M metagenome (GOLD analysis project Ga0164313, IMG submission 113735) | Subseafloor sediment microbial communities from Guaymas Basin, Gulf of California, Mexico - Guay4, Core 4569-4, 0-3 cm | ecosystem: Environmental > Aquatic > Marine > Hydrothermal vents... | reverse complement strand
TGAAATTACCAGTTCAGCCAATCAAATTCGCCGCTATTTTAATATTGCTTCACCCGAACATCACTTAGATGAAGAGCATCATCTGTTTCCTGCCATAATTGCGCTTGATCCCGCGTTACAACATGCAGAATCAATTGAAATAATACAACTCATTAATCGTATGATTAAGGAACATGTTGAATCCGATGCATTATGGCAAACTCTGGATACCATGCTCGAGGAAAAATCAGAAAATTTTAATACCCTGGTAAAACTAGCGAATAAATTTAAAGCCAGCATGCATGAACACGCCCGCATTGAGAATGAACACATCTTTCCTTATGCAAAAACACATATCAATAAAGCTGAATTAAAAAAAATAGGCCTGGCCATTGCTGAACGCCGAGGTATTAAACAGCCATCACTCAGCCAGAGTTAAGTTGAATAGTTACAACAGGTCTTTGGTTGCTCAGGATATAATCAACTCCGGCATCAAGACACTGTTGTATTTCACTATCTGTTTCGGGTAAATAGCCTATGACCTGTGCGCCATATTGATGAAATTTTTCGACTACCTTCTTATTCAACACAGGGATTCCAAAAAAATTTGGCGTGAGGGAATATATTTTATTATTTTTTATATTACCTAATCCAGGCACACCTAAAAGGGTCGCTATGCCTGCCTGATAACATTCTCCTTTACGTGAAAAACAAACGGCCTCAGGAAAGTTTTTTAAAAATGCATCCTGCTGTTGTGCATTCCAAAAGAGAAAAATTATTTTATTTAACAGGTCATTATCATTAATTAAAATAGATTTTAGAGCATTCATTGTTTGTGTCACCGTTGCAGGCTTTATATCAAAAACCCAATTGTGATGCTTAAATTCCAACATAAACTCATCCAGAAATAATAATTTTTCTCCCTTGTTCAGCTGAATTGCTTCCAGTTCTATACGACTCATCTCTTTAATCTTGCCTGAAGAGGACGAAACAAAAGTCAGTTCAGGATCATGACATAACACTATATGATTATCTTTTGTGGTATGAAGATCAGTTTCTAACCAGGAAAAACCTGCGTCTTCAGCCAGGCGGAAGGAAGTCATGGTATTATCATCATGAGACTGTGAAAGCCCTCTATGGCTTATCCATTTTGTCTTCATATTGGTCATTTATTTCAAGTAGGGTTTTATCAGACACATCATTTTTTCCAGAGCACCTGAATTTTGAGCCATCAGGTTTTTAGCCCGTTCTCCTAATACATTGGCTGCTGATTCATCGGATAATATAGTATTCAGAGCATCTTCCAGCGACTCTGAATCAGCAACTTGAAGTGTTGCCTCATGTTGTAAAAACAATTCATTAATAGCAGCAAAATTAAACATATGCGGTCCATAAACTACTGGCAGGCCTAAAGCGGCAGGTTCAAGAATATTATGCCCACCTGTCGGCATCATGGTCCCTCCCATAAAAACCACATCCGCACAGGCGTAGTAACATATCATTTCACCCATACTATCCCCAAGTAGAATATCAATTGCAGGAAGACTCAGATCCTTCATTTCTGATCGTTTAAAAACTTTCAGATTTGTATTACTTAATAGCTGATAAACCGATTGAAATCGTTCAGGATGACGCGGAACAATTATCAAAACCAGATCTGAATGATGATTTTTCAGTTTCTGGTAAATATTGAGAATAATTTCATCTTCACCCTTATGTGTGCTTGCGGCAATTAATACTTTTTTATGCTGCCAGTGTAATTGCTCTCTTAATGCAGAACCGGCATTGATATCATCCTGATTTATCTTTAGATCAAACTTAATACTGCCAGTGATATGCAAATATTTTTCATTAGCACCTAACTTTTTTAAGCGCTTTTCATCCGTAGCATTTTGTACCGCTATACCGGAAAACTGATTTAATGTCGTTTTTGTTAACTCAGGAAATCGAGCGTAAGATTTTGCAGATCGAGATGACATTCTGGCATTTAATAACCACACGGGAATGTCCAGTTGTTGAGAAACATAAAGTAAATTTGGCCATATCTCAGTTTCCATTATTATACCAAGACGGGGTTTTATAGATTTCATAAAACGTTTCATTGATCCTGGAAGATCATAGGGCAGATAAACATGAAAAACATGTCCCGATTTAATTTCTTCTGCAAATACTTTTGTTATCTGTGCTGAACCTGTGGTGGTGGTACAGGTAATGACAATAGGGTATTGGGGATAATTCTGTTTAAGCTGTTTTATTAAGGGTAAGGTTGCCAGAAACTCACCAACAGAAACCGTATGGAACCAAACTGGTGATTGAGAATTATCTTTATGTTCAGGTTTTACAAACTCTGGCTTTAAAAAGAAGCCAAAACGCTCAGCCAGGCGCAACGACTGTCGCTGCTCTTTATAAGCACTGCTTTTTTGGTGTTTAAACAGCAGGCGTATAAACAACAAGGGAGTCAGGCTATAATATAATAAAGTATAGAGTAATCGGGGCATATGATTAGTTTAAGTTCAGCATGTCAGTTGTTCAACAATTTGAGCATTTTCTATAAGATGTTGAGGATTGATGGTTCCGGCTATCAAACAGCTCACAGCCTGATGAGAAAAGACGTAATTTAAGGCAGCTTCGATACCGCCGCCGCCAGCTTTAGTATCCACATGCCCGCTTTGTAAGCCTTTTTTTATTACCACACCTTTATTGAGTTCTAATGCCCTGTCCAGAACCGGATCATCAGTCTGATCGGTAGTATTGCGCGTTGCCATTACCACATCAGTATTTTCAACAGTCCACAGACCACCTTCAGTTGTTTTTGTCGACATGCCAATGGCACGAATATAGCCTTCCTGCTGCAATCGCTGCAAGGTTTCAATGACATCTGTTTGTTCAATCACTTGTTGATCATCACCATCTGAATGTACCAGTACTACATCCAGATAATCTGTTTTGAGTTTTCTTAAACTCGTTTCAATGGTTTTACGTGTGGTCTTTGCAGTAAAATCAAAATGTGATTGACCATTGTCGAATGCTTCGCCTACTTTAGAAACAATCACCCACTCCTGACGATAAGTCAATAACTGACCCAGACGTTGTTCACTATTTCCATAGGCAGGTGCTGTGTCCAGTAAATTTATGCCAAGATCCCGGCTCAGTGAGAGTAATTCAAGTACTGCCTGATCATTTGGAATTTTAAATGACCAGGGATATTTTACCTGTTGGTCACGACCAAATTTAACGGTTCCCAAACCTAAAGGACTGATCTGTATTCCTGTTTGACCCAATTCTCCCGTCTTCATCATAACCCCTATCTTCACCTTAATCCTAACTTCAGCTTATCCAAAGTTGTACCTTTTCCCATGGCATTGGGCTTGTTTGTGCCCGGAGCATTGATTGTAAATCTTCAGCATCAAAAAGCAGGGTTTGCGAATGTTTTTTAATATTCAGTGCTTCTAATTCATTAATAATTTTATCAACCATTATTGGTGCCATAGCCAGTTTAACCGGCCATGCGGTAATCACCTGATTTTTTCTAAAAACAGCCGGTTCTACAGGTCGACTGCCATCAGACATTTTTGCTTCAGCACGATCAATTGCCAGCGCCGACCATTGGCATTGTGAAAAATCCATCCATGGCATCAGACATTGCAGTTCTTCTTTTGCCCGCATCACCTGTTCTTCTATTGTTCGACCAACACCTTTCTCTGCAATTTCACCGCCTAGATACCAAACCGTTTGATTGCTTGATAAGTGATGAGTAGTGATGGTCATTTTCGGTAAAGCACTGGCCCCAAGGCAATGCGCATACATTTTTGGCAGTATAGACTCATTTGCTTTAAGCATAGGCATCAATAAAGGTCGTCGCTGCATTGCTGGCTGTGTGAAGTTCAAACATGACAGAAGCTTTTCATTGCCAGCACCTGCGGTTAAAATAACAGTGCCGGCAATAATATTAATATTTTTCTCAGAGAAAGCTATATGATAGCAACAGGATTCTGACAGCTCATTATTGTCTATAGGTTCCTCAGAGATATCTTTAACATCACCTTGAAAAATAAAATCTGAAAACTGTTCACGGAGAGTATTAATGACACTTTGAATATCTAAAACAGGCTCATCTAACTGATATAATTCACCACTGAAATCTGCCTGATTAAACGGTGTGACATAATTTTTTTCCTGTAGATGCTGCATCCTGCTGGTCATGACTTTACTGGCAAAAAAACCAGTTATTTTGGCTGCCAGACTTTTATTTGACCAGAGATATTGATGTTCAGATAATTTTTTTGCCTGTCTGAGATCAATTTCTCCCCTGCCGTCAAGGCAGTCTTTCCAGCGCTGCGGCATTTGTTGAATAGATTGGGATGAATGGGTTAACTTTCCTGTTAGTGCATATTTAGTCCCGCCATGAATAATCCCCTGTGATGCACCACTTTGTACACAGCCCAACTGATCAGCTTCAAACAATACGGCTTGATAGCCCAATTTATGTAATCGTGCCAGCGTCCATAAGCCGGCAATACCACCACCAATAACAGCTATATCAACAGTCCGGTTTACTCTGTTTTTATTCACCATCAGTCTTATTTTCAACAGAGCCTTCAGCTTTATTTTTAACAGAGCTTTCAGCTTTATTTTCAACAGAGCCATCAGCAGAACGAATTGAGCGAATCAACCCGGTTGTGGAGCAATTATCCACATATTCCATAATTAATACTTCGCCTCCCTGTTCCTTAACACAATCACCACCTGGAATTTTGTCGACTTCATTGTCACCGCCTTTAACCAAAACAGAAGGTGAGACATCACAAATCAGACGTGTGGGGGTATCTTCATAAAACGGCACAACCCAGTCTACACAACTTAAACCGGCCAACACCTGCATACGACGACTCATGGTATTAACGGGTCTTTCCGGCCCCTTAATTCGTTTTACTGAATCATCATCATTTACGGCAACAATCAGTCTGTCACCCAGACTCTTTGCCTGCTCCAGATAGGTTACATGGCCGGCGTGAAGAATATCAAAACAACCGTTAGTCATGATCACTTTCTCACCATGTTCTTTAGCATCTTTGACCAAAGCAATTAATCGTTGTTCTGTAATAACTCCCTGTTCGATATCGCTTAATTGACGCATAGCCGCTCGCAATTCATGTACAGTCACCGTGGCTGTACCTACTTTGCCAACAACAACACTGGCCGCCAGATTTGCCAGTTTAGTGGCATCAACTAAATCCATAGCGGCACCAATAGCCACGGCTAAAGTCGCAATAACGGTGTCACCGGCGCCTGTTACATCATAGACGTCTCTGGCTCGTGTCGGTAAATGAACCGCAGGTTTACCAGATTGAATCAATGTCATGCCGTTTTCACTGCGGGTAATTAACAGGGCATCAAGCTGTAGTTTGCAGCGCAATTGTTCTGCTTTTTCCACTAATTGTTCATCATTTTCACAATGACCGGCAATGGCTTCAAATTCTGACAGGTTTGGTGTCAGCAGTGTTGCTCCCTTATAAATAGAAAAATCAGTGCCCTTAGGATCAATGATCACTTTCTTTCCCTGCTGTTTTGCCAATGCGATCAGTTCAGGTAAATCGCGCAGAGTGCCTTTCTGGTAATCCGAAAAAAGAACGACATCATGTGCCGCTAATTGTGACTGATAAACCTGTAGTAAATGTTTAACACTGTCAGCATCCTGTTCATTACCGGAAAAAAAACCATCTTCAAAATCCAGCCTGATCAGCTGCTGATGACGGCTCAAAATACGTAGTTTAGTAATCGTTGTACAACCAGGAATTTCGACAAACCGGCAATTCACTCCCTGATTGGTCAGCCGGTTTTTCAGGATACTGGCCGGTTCATCCTGGCCAGTCAAACCAACAAGCGAAGGTGTACTATTAAGTGCCGCAATATTTAATGCCACATTGCCTGCACCTCCGGCACGTTCTTCAGACTCTTCAATTTTAACTACCGGTACCGGTGCTTCCGGAGAAATACGCGATGTTGGTCCATGCCAGTATCGATCCAGCATCAAATCACCAACGACTAAAATTTTTACCTGTGAAAAATCCGGGATAGTTAATTGCATAGTTGTGTCTTATATTTTTTTCTGGTTTGTATGTGTTAATCGTTTAAATTGATTATATCAAGCTTCAATCTGTGCTCTATAATAACATAGTACACAAATTGAAACTGATTGAAACAGGACTTAACTTCTCATAGTTAAAAGAAGTACAATATCACTTAAAACATTACCATCTACGAGATAAAAAGTGTCCCAAGAATCTTTTCCATGGCAAGACTATCTTGCAGCAAAGTTCTGGCCATCCTGGCTGGGCCTTGCGTCTATGCGCATTATTGCCATGATGCCTTATCGACTGCAACTCTTGATTGGCAAGCTCATCGGACATTTATTTTACCGCATTGCAAAATATCGACGAGAAATTGTAGAAACGAATATTCGCCTCTGTTTTACTGAATTATCACCTGAAAAACAAGAAAACTTAGTGCGCAATCACTTCCACTCTCTGGGTATGAGTATTGTAGAAACATCAATGAGCTGGTGGGGCAGCGAAAAAAAGTTACGAAAACTGGTTACATTCAAAGGTTTTGAATACGTTGATCAAGCTCTGGCAAAGGGAACAGGTGCCATTATGCTAGGTGCTCATTATACCACAATGGAAATCAGTGGCCGTCTCATTGCATTGGATCATGATTTGGCGGTCAGTTATCAAAAGTTACGCAATCCCTTATTTAATCTGGTCACTATTAACGCTAGAAAACGCATGTTACACCGGATATTTGGCCGTGATGAAATCCGTGCCAGCTTTCGATACATCAAGCAAAATCATCTCATGTGGATTGCAGCTGATCAGGATGTGGGCATTGAAAACAGTGTGTTTGTGCCTTTTATGGGCAACATAGCAGCAACACAAACAGTGGCCTCTCGTATGGCAAAAATAACCAAAGCCCCTATCATTCCATATATTTCCAGACGTCTTGATAATGCCCGAGGTTATGCCATTGAATTTTTACCGCCTATAGAAAATTTCCCCGGCGGCTCATTAGAACAAGATGCTATATGCACAAATCAGATAATTGAACAACAAATCCGCAAAGCTCCTGAACAATATTTATGGGTACATCGCCGCTTTAAAACACGGCCGGAAGGAATGCCAAAACTGTATCGGCAAAAGCCAAGACGCTCTAAAAAAAATAAGCTCTGACAGAGCTATACAAATAAACAGTGATTTTTAGTTGTTCATAGTGATATACTTATTCTAATAATAGAAACAAGGATAAGTTAACATTATGATCAAAGTCAATTCCCATGAAGCCAAACTCAACTTTTCACAATTAATGACTCAGGTTGCTAATGGCAAAGAAGTTATTATTACCCGCTCTGGTCGGGATTTTGCCAAAATTGTGCCTCTTAAAGAAATTACCCGTAAACGAATAGCAGGACAGGATAATGATAGCGCCTGGATAGCTGACGATTTCAATGCTGCATTACCCGAAGAATTACAAAAATATTTTGTCACATACGAGGAGTCTGAACTAGGATAGAAAATCATCCAATATATTCACATATGGAGAAACAATCATGGACGAAAAATATTTAATCGATACACAATGCTGGCTGTACTGGCATATCAATCCCGAAAAACTTACTGAGCAACAATATCAGATCCTTGAGGATGGTGATAATGATGTTTATTTCTCAACAGTCAGTTCCTGGGAAATTATGATCAAACACAAGCTGAAAAAGATCAAATTACCCGCTCTGCCTTTTCGCTATATTCCTGATCGCATTAAGAAAGATCATCTGAAAGTACTGCCGTTTTCATTGGAGAACTCGCTGCGTATTGAAAACTTACCCAACCATCATGCTGATCCCTTTGATCGATTTCTAATCACTCAGGCACAGACCTGTGACATGATTATTCTCACCGATGATCCTATTTTTGAGCTTTATGACGTCAAATTGTTAATATAAACACAGATCAAGTATCACGGGTATAGGGCTGGGAGCTTTGCAGCATGCCTGGCTCACCATGCCAATAGCCATTACAGTTTTCAGCAATAGTGTACGCTGCAGCATCTTCTGTTGCATTTATTTTTTGGTAATAGGCATTGATGATCGCCTTTGTTTGTCTGGATCGAGGACTAATGCGAACAATATCAACACCTATTGCCTGCATTTCCTGCAGCTCATTGTATAAGTCATAACGTAAACCTGACAGCGTCTGGATGCCATTCAGAGTAAATAAACTTTGATCTTCCTGGCTTTTTACCTGCAGACCATCAGGGTAATCAATACATTTCAGATCACATTGATCCTTAGGCAGATTGTGTGCTCTGGCAGTAAAGCAGCGGGCAGATAATGCCAGCGGCATATGTCCATAGCTAAAGATTTCCGTTTCAATTTTATCCTTAATACCCATATCATCCAGATCGGCCAGAATATCAACCAGTGTCTGTTGTGATAGTTCCACCGGCATAACCCAACGCTGCAAACCCTGCTTTTGCAGGATAGCCAGAGTCTGGGCATTATAAACATTGATGGTAGGCCCAATGCTAAAGGGAATTTTTTTCTCTGACAATAATTGCACAGCAGCCATATCATTGGCTTCAACCAGAAAGTCACCATTATCACAATAACGTCTGAGTGTTTTTAATTCAGATTCTGCTTCAATCAGGGACAAGGTTGACAAGACAATTTCTTTTGAGTTGCTTTCTTTTGAGTTGCTCAATGTCTTCGCCAACTCCAGCCACTGCTCAAAGCCTAATGAACGACGTTTTGAACAAACAGTTTCCCCAAGATAAAGTATATCGACAGGCGCATCCAGCATGCTCTGATAAAACGACTCAATATCATCCAGTGACCAGAAATACAATATTGGGCCAAGTGATAATTTCATAATTACTCCAATAAAAAACTGCAGGGATCTATTTATAGACAGAGCTTATCGCTAAAAGTTAATACAAGGTTAATAAAAGTTATTGTTTATCCATGGTTAAGAATCCGTGGCTAAGAATTCTTACTAATAATCACTGCCATGGACGACTATAGGCACCTAAAGTAGTTTGAGAACCTTCAGATACTTTGTTTAGTGCAGCAGACCATTGTGGCAGAGGTGTATAATTTTCCGGGTCGTTATAATAGCAATCAATTGCCTGGCGCCACACCTGGGTAACCTGTTGTGTGTAGGCAGGACTGCGCTGACGACCTTCAATTTTAATTGCTTTAATACCAATTTTATCCAGTTCCGGTAAGATTTCAATGGTATTGAGGCTGGTCGGCTCCTCCAGGACATGAAAGGTATTTTTTCCAATAGTGAAGCGGCCTTTGCAAAGGGTTGGATAACCGGCATTTTCATTATCATCATAACGATCAATAAGAACATCATTTAAACGCGATTCTAAACCCTGTGGTGTTTTTTCCCAGCGAACTGATTTTGCAGGAGAACATGCCCCACAGGTATTGGGTGATTCTCCGGTCACATAGGAAGATAAATGACAACGTCCCTCTGCCATAATACATAAGCTGCCAAAACCAAACACTTCCAGTTCAACCGGTGACTGCAGTGCAAGTTGAGCCACCTGCGAGACCGAAAGAACACGGGGTAAAACAGCACGTTTTATACCAAAATTCTGTTGATAATAACGCAGTGACTCGTAACTGGTAGCTGAACCCTGCACAGACAAATGGCGGGATATTTGAGGATGTTTATTGGCCGCATAATCAAGAATACCAATATCCGCTATAATCAGTGCATCCACACCACGATCAGCCCCGGTATCAACTGCTTTTTGCCAACGCTTCCAGCCGTTTGGCTGAGGATAGGTATTGATTGCAACAAACACTTTTGTGCCTCGTTTGTGAGCATAATCAATCGCTTTGGGAAGATTTTTTTCATTAAAATTAAGGCCCGCAAAATGACGGGCATTGGTATCATCTTTAAGGCCAAGATAGACCGCATCAGCACCGTTATTCACGGCTTCTTTGAGTGCCGGAAAATTACCGGCTGGACAAACAAGTTCAATCATAATTTAAAGTATTCTTTTTAGACCAGTTAACAGGTATACCCGTGATACTTGGAAATGCAGCGAGGCATTTTGATTTAGAGCCGATTGAGTGTATAAGTACTACATGATTGAGGCTTTAAGTTACATCTCTTAACAAAGAGAACGAAGTCTGCATTTTCAAGTATTATGGGTATATTTGATATTATCACGAAGTAGTTTGAATAGAATTGATGATGATCAATGATTAACTGAGCAGTTTACTGCAATATGTCATAATTCATCCACTCTACTTGATGGTCATTATGAAAAATTCATTTCCAAAACCTCCTGCGCCCAAAGTTATTGCAAGCAAAATTGCCAGCCAGCTGGCAAAGAAACTGACAACAAATTTACCCCGGGTAATTAAACACCTGCCTGAACCACCCTTTATTCTGCAAAAGAAAATTGGGGAAAAAATTTTACAGCATTTGATGGCAGAACAAATAGAAATGGGAGATTTTGACTTTCTGCAAGACCGATGGCTGCAGATCAGCATCAATGACATGGGACTGAATTTTTTTCTGGGTTTTGCACAAGACAAGTTAGTTCTGTCCAATCAGATATCAAAGGCTGATGTCAGCTTTAGTGGCGACTCAAAAGAATTTATTCTGCTGGCCAGTCGCAGCGAAGATCCCGATACTCTTTTTTTTCAGCGCCGGCTGATGATTGAGGGCGATACCGAGCTGGGCCTGTATATCAAAAACTCCATTGATGGCATCGACTTTGACAATTGGCCAAACTGGCTCAACCGGACCATTAAAATAATTGCTGATCTGGTTGCAGATGATAATAGCAATTCACCACTGTTAAATAAGGTTCATTAACAAAGGACACAAAGACATTTCCCCCTAAAGATTTTTTTAATAGCACTAAAAAGGAAGGATATGGAATCTTTCAGGGCTACGAAGCTCAGGTGCTTTTTAGCTTTGGTTAATGATGACAAAATAATTAATAATCTATAACTTGTTGAAAGCTGCATTAAGTTCCTGAATCTTGAAAAAGTCAATTATTTTTAAAATACTGCGAAAAGTTTTTTTCTATTCTCTCTGTATCCCAGATATAATGGCCTTTTACTACATTAGCGAGTTTTGCTGAAGATCTATACTTCTGCAATAATGCAGTTGACACTTTTTTTCATACAACCAATGTGACCAATATGCGAGTATCTCGTTTTTTCATTGATGTCCCCCTTTCTCAGGGTTTGGATATCACTCTGCCGCCCCATCTGATTAATTACATCGTCAATGTACTGCGTCTAAAAACAGATGACCAGATTGTTCTCTTTAATGGCCAGGCCATCAATGGCCAAACAGGGGAATTCACAGCAAAGCTGATCGAAATCACAAAACGTAAAACTATCGTTCATATTGAAAATTTTACCGCCAAAGACAATGAATCACCTCTGCAGGTACATCTTTTTCAAGGTATATCAAGAAGTGAAAGAATGGATTTTAGCATTCAAAAAGCCGTCGAACTTGGCGTCAGCAGTATTACCCCCGTCTTCACCCAACGATCCAACTCAGGCAAGCTAAATGCCAAACGCCTGAAAAAGAAAATGCAGCACTGGCAAGGGGTTGCTGTCAGTGCTTGTGAACAGTCAGAACGCACCAGCCTGGTCACGGTCAATGAAGCTGTTCAGGTTAGAGAAATACAGCAATTTAACGCTGAATTAAACTTATTACTTTCACCCGGCGCATCATTAAGCATCGCTCAATTATCTGCAACAGTACCAGCCAATATTAATATCTTTATTGGCCCGGAGGGCGGCTTAAATGACAATGAAATTAACTGGGCAAGCAATCATGGCTATCAGCAACTCAAATTGGGCACAAGAATTCTACGTACAGAAACAGCAGGACTGGCTATATTAAGTATCCTGCAATATTTATGGGGAGATTTGGGATAAGAAAAGTTGGCTATATACTATTGATCCATCACTTCACTGACTCGATCTTCTAAATATGATATTTTCGGAATAATATAGTCCTCGCCGTCCAGTTTAATATGAGTCGCCTGTTCACTTTTCTTATCAGAAATTGTCACATGCGCTTCTTCTATCATAGTCAAACTGGGGATGGACTGACAGCCAAGGGCAATGAAAGGAGAGCAGCCCTTATTATTGGGAGCATTTAAGATCAGTACGCGTCGATATTTTTGTGGTTTTGACGCGGCAATATTCATCACTTTTTCAAAAATAACCACAGGCACATCCTGCTCACGCCAAGTCATCATACCACCGAACCATTCCGGAGCACCCAATAGCGGCTGAATATTACTCAATTCAGTCACTTCTGCGACTGAGGCATTAGGGATCAGCATTTTATAACTAAAAAAATTTAAAGTCAGACAACGTACTCTATCATCCTGACCGGTAACACTTCTTGATTTTTTTGCTTCTATGCCATGAATAATATTATTCTTATGCTTCATTATTGATCCATTTTTATATACTTAAAAAATATTTAACTATATGTTTCTATGCAAGATACGAGTCTTTACCCATATGATATACGGCAACCTTGAGGGCTAACGCCTCAGGTGATCCTGAGTAGCTAACCAGATTTACCTTACGTACCGAGTCCGGCATACTGCTGATCACACAGGTATCGCTACTTTGAGCCCAGATATTACCATTATATTTTTCTGCAAACTGCTGACTAGCCAGTACACCATCAGCACCCATACCACTAAAGATGATGACACCTGATTGCTTTTTGAAACTGCTGGTCACATCCTCAATGACACAATCGATTGAAGGTTTATAATGTCCCTTCCAGTCATCGTCAATAAAAATTATTTGACCTTTATCATCAAGACTCATGCGATTATCAACAGGCACAACAACCACTTCACCATGTCTTAGAGTATCACCATGACTCCCTTCCTTGACTTTAAATGAACTGATTCTATCAAGCTGATTTGCCAGTAATGAAACAAAACCATCGCCAAGGTGCTGAGCCAGAACAAAGGCAACGGGTAATTCCTTTGGAATTCTTGCCAAAAAACGTTTAACGGCTTCCGGACCACCAATTGATGCCCCTAAAACCCAGACATTGACTAAATCAACAGAAGCGTTTTTTTCCTGATTTTCTATGCACTTATTTTCAGTTAATGGGGGGGCGGGGTTTTTACCTGCTGAAGGTTTTTTATCAGCTGATGGCTCTTTATCCGCTGATGGCTCTTTATCCGCTGATGGCTCTTTATCCGCTAAAGGCTCTTCCATTTCTAAAAAGTGATTATCAGGAACTGATAAACCAGTTACCTGTGATTGCATTTTTGTTAAATAATCAGGTATCTCAATACCGGCTTCAGTATTGCCTTCAGATTGAATATCACAGAGAATATCTTCATCATTTTCTATTTCTTTAGTTTCACAACTAACCGCTAATTCTGCAAGCTTAGCCGCCAGTTTTTCAATTGCAGGAATAGAGAAACATTCTCCTTCTTTTGAATCATTGAATTCATCAAAATCATTATCATGAAAGAGGATGGGTAAATCAATTTTTTCCAATAATTGATCAAGCGCATCATCATCCTCTTCATAAGAGTCATCCATATCAATCAGAATAACATCGGCACTGACTATATGTTCCAGCTGATCAACAAATTTAAGATCCAGAAAACCACAAAGCGTAATATTAGCACCCTGTTTAGTAAACATTTCCTGCAAGCACGTCTGAATCTTTTCAGATCCGGATGCGATAACAAGATTAATATCTTTTAGTTTTTGCATCTAACTATTATATTTTAAATCTGTATTATAAAACCAGAGCTTGAAACCATAACTATGATATTAGACTTCCGTCAGCTTTCTGATATTACTGATCAGATCATGTTCCTGATAGGGCTTGCCCATGTATTCATTCACCCCAATTTTCATCGCTCTCTCTCTGTGTTTGTCACCTGTTCTTGAGGTGATCATAATAATCGGTATATTTTTAAAATTATCATCATCCCGCATATGTGTTGCTAATTCAAAGCCATCCATACGTGGCATTTCAACATCAAGCAACATCACATCAGGTATTGTCTCATGCAGACTTGCAATGGCGTCAACCCCATCTTTAGCAGTAATAACCTGATAGTCATAACGCTGCAATAAACGCTGGGTGACTTTCCTTACAGTGATTGAATCATCAACCACCATGATAGTTGGGATAACGTTTTCAGTGGGCTCGATTTCTACCTCTTGTTCTGAGGCAGCTTTCATCATGGCACCTTCACGTGCAAGCACACCCAAATCTAAAATCAGGGATATTTTTCCATCACCTAGAATCGTTGCGCCGGTGACACCTTTCACTGTGCTTAATTGCGGTCCAACTGATTTAACAACAATTTCCCTACTGCCCATAAGCCCGTCGACAAACAGGGCAACACGATGTTCTCCCGAACGTGCTAATAAAATAGGCGCCTTATTTTTTTCTCCCGGTAATACAGGACGATTGATCCCTAACGCAGTTCCAAGATGCATGAATTGATATTGCTCATCATGCCACTGGTAATAGGTATCGTTACTTGCCGTTAAGCGTTCAAGAACATCATTTGTTTCTCGAATAATATTTTCAATACCAACAAGAGGGATAGCAAAAATTTCCTCACCCACTTCAACCATCAAGGCCCGACTCACCGACATTGTCAATGGCATCAGAACTTTAAATACAGAACCCTTGCCTTGTTTTGAATCAATATCCAGCGTACCATTTAATTGCTTAATTTCGGCATTAACGACGTCCATACCAACGCCACGACCAGCAATCTGACTCACTTCTGAAGCCGTTGTAAGACCTGACTCAAGAATAAATTGAATAATATCCTGTTCGCTCAGACTGTCATCCTGAGTCATCATTCCATGTTCAATGGCTTTTTTTCGTACCGCTTTAACATTGACACCAGCACCATCATCAACAACTTTAATTTCAATTTCAGAACCATCTCGGCCAATAATCAGCTTAATATTACCGACTGGCTTCTTACCCGCTTTTACACGTTCTTCAGGTGCTTCAATGCCATGAGCAACAGCATTACGTAACATGTGCTCAAGAGGTGCCATCATTTTTTCTAATACGCGACGATCAATTTCCTGATCACCGCCATGCAGTTCAAAGTTAACCTGCTTCTTCAGTTCTTTAGAGGTCTGTCGGATAATTCGGCGTAAGCGAGTTAACTGGCTCTTAAAGGGAACCATGCGAGTTCGCATCAGGCCTTCCTGTAAATCAGTATTCACACGTCCCTGCTGGATCAAAAGTGTTTCTGCTTCACTATTCAGATTTTTCATTGTATTTTCAATACTATCCAAATCTACTACTGTTTCAGCCATGGCACGGGTGATCTGCTGCATGTTAGAGAAGCGATCAAATTCTAAGGGGTCAAATTCTTCATAACGCTCATAACCCAGAGATTCTGCCTGATCTCTACGCGACTGGATCTGTGCTTCTGTTTCCATTTCAAAACGACGCAATTGCTCTCGAAGACGAATAATAGTGGTATTCATTTCATCCAGTGAAGCTTGAAACTCATTGCTTCCCTGGTTCAAACGAGAACGATAAATACTTACCTCACCGGCATAATTGACCAGCTCATCAAGGACGTCAGCACTCACTCTGACACGCTCTGTTTTACCAGAAATAACTGTTGTTTTAGCTGCTTCAACTTGTTGCGGTACAATTTCTTCAGGCTCGGAGCCATGAATAGTCAGCTCAGGACGATCTATTGGTTCAGGACGATCTATTGGTTCAGGACTGTCTATTCGTTCAGGACTGTCTATTCGTTCAGGACTGTCTATTCGTTCAGGACTGTCTATTCGTTCAGGACTGTTTACTGGTTCAAGACTGTCTGTTGCTCCAAGACTGTCATCTTGCGCTACAAGCTCTGCTGC
>Ga0164313_10002671_pt1 | contig 15927 bp, 13 predicted proteins | sample GuaBasSedimGuay4_FD_113735 | JGI IMG/M metagenome (GOLD analysis project Ga0164313, IMG submission 113735) | Subseafloor sediment microbial communities from Guaymas Basin, Gulf of California, Mexico - Guay4, Core 4569-4, 0-3 cm | ecosystem: Environmental > Aquatic > Marine > Hydrothermal vents... | reverse complement strand
TATCGCCGACCGTGCCGCCGATCTCAATCATCGCGACATCGTAACCTTCTGACGCCCGGCGAACCCATTGCTTGATTTCGTCGGTCACGTGCGGGATCACCTGAACCGTGGCGCCGAGATAGTCCCCACGGCGCTCCTTGGCAATCACGTTGCTGTAAATCCGCCCCGTCGTACAGTTATTGAGTTGCCCCATCCGCGTGCGAATGAAGCGCTCATAGTGCCCGAGATCCAGATCGGTCTCGGCGCCGTCATCCGTCACGTAAACTTCGCCGTGCTGGAACGGGCTCATGGTGCCCGGATCCACATTGATGTAGGGATCGAGCTTGACCATTGTGACTTTCAGGCCACGTGATTCAAGAATCGCAGCCAGAGACGCAGCGGACAGCCCCTTGCCAAGAGAAGAAACTACGCCGCCGGTAACAAAAACTAGAGATGCCATGCCAGAACCCTGTGTCCTTTTGATGCCAGATTAATGCCAAAATATTGATGAAGTTCTGGAAGCATATTGTACGGTATGCACAAGCCACTTGAAAACCATTGTTAAACAGGTGAACATCCTTCGCCAAATGAGTAACAAATATCGCGCAGAAGACATCGAAGTCCTGACCGGACTGGAACCGGTTAAACGACGGCCGGGAATGTACACCGATACGGCCCGGCCAAACCACCTCGCGACGGAAGTCATCGACAACAGCGTGGATGAAGCGCTGGCGGGTCATGCCAGCCAGATTGAGCTAACCGTATACGACGACGGTTCGGTTGAAGTGACCGACGACGGCCGGGGAATGCCGGTGGACATCCACCCGGAACAGGGGATACCGGGGGTTGAACTGATCCTGACCAAGCTACACGCAGGCGGCAAGTTCTCCGACCAGAACTACCAATTCGCCGGCGGTCTGCACGGCGTGGGTGTATCGGTGGTTAACGCCCTGTCGCGCAAACTTGAGATATGGATCAAGCGCGATGGCGCCGAACACTACATGGCCTTCGCCAACGGCGACAAGAAAACCGAACTGGAGCAAGTGGGCACGGTCGGTCTGCGCAACACCGGCACCCGTATCCGGTTTTGGCCCAACCCCTCCTATTTCGACTCAGCCAATTTTTCACTGAAAAGGTTGCGGCACCTGCTGCGCGCCAAGGCTGTGCTGTGTCCTGGCCTGACCGTAAGCCTGACCATCGACAAAACCGGTGAAAAAGAACAATGGTGTTACCACCAGGGCCTGACCGATTACCTGCTGTCGGAACTCGAGGATTACATTTGCCTGCCGGAGCAGCCATTCAGCGGGGAAATGAAGGGTACCGATTCCCAACTGAGTTGGTCGCTCTGCTGGTTGCCAGATGGCGGCCAGTTGCAGGAAAGTTACGTCAACCTGATCCCTACCATCCAGGGCGGCACCCACGTCAACGGTTTGCGCACCGGCCTGGTCGACGCGCTCAGGGAGTTCTGTGAGCATCACAACCTGTTGCCGCGGGGCCTGCGCCTGACGCCGGACGATATCTGGGAAAAAATCAGCTTCATTCTTTCAGTCAAGTTGGCCGATCCACAATTCAGCGGGCAGACCAAGGAACGGCTGTCTTCACGCGCCTGCGTGACTTTTGTTTCGGGCATCATCAAGGATTCATTCAGCCTGTGGTTGAATCAGAACGTGGCCGAAGGCGAAGCGATCGCACAACTGGCTATCGCCAGCGCAACCAACCGGATGAAATCGGCACGTAAAGTCGTGCGCAAAAAAATCACCCAGGGGCCGGCGCTACCCGGCAAACTGGCCGACTGCACCTCGCAGGATCTGTCCTGGACCGAACTGTTCCTGGTGGAAGGTGATTCCGCCGGCGGTTCGGCCAAGCAGGCCCGCAACCGGGAGTTCCAGGCCATTCTGCCGCTGAAGGGCAAGATCCTGAACACCTGGGAAGTGGAATCCGAATCGGTATTGAGCAACCAGGAAGTGCATGACATTTCCGTCGCGATCGGTATGGATCCGGGCACCAACCAGATCTCCGGACTGCGTTACGGCAAGATCATCATCCTGGCCGACGCCGATTCTGACGGGCTGCACATCGCCACGCTTCTCGCCGCGCTGTTCCTGAAGCATTTCACGGCGCTGGTTGAAACCGGACATGTATTTGTAGCAATGCCGCCGCTTTACCGCATCGACGTTGGCAAGGAAACTTATTACGCCCTGGATGACGAGGAGCGCAAAGGCATCTACGAGCGCATTGTGGCGGAAAAGAAAAAGGGCAAGGTGATGGAGACCCGATTCAAAGGCCTTGGCGAAATGAACCCCCTGCAGTTGCGGGAAAGCACGGTCGACCCGGACACCCGCAGGCTGGTTCAACTCACGGTCGAAAGCCACACGGCAACCACCAAAGTCATGGACATGCTGCTGGGCAAGAAGCGCGCTGCGGACCGCAAGGCCTGGCTGGAAGACAAGGGCAACCTGGCAACCATTTGAGGAAAAATCCAATGAGTGAACGAGCAGAAGTGGAACGGACGATCGGCCTGTATTTTGAAGCAATCAACAGCAATGACGTCAGTATTATCCCCCTGGCAGAGGACATGATGATGTCTGGTCCGATGATGCCGGAGCCGATTAGCGGGGCGGCTGCCGTGCGTCAGTATCTCGATGAAACCTCACCATTCATGGCGCGCATTGAGCCGAAAACGATCATTATCGAAGGCGAAAGCGTGGCCGTTATCGTGGAATTTGAAGGGCTCAATGGCGTGATTTTTGAGGGTGCTGAGATATTCCGGGTAAGCAATGGACTGATCTGCTCTGCCCAGGTGTTTTTTGACACGCGCCCTTTGTTCAAGGGAGCGAGTTGATCAATCAGTCTTTATGGTTACGGGGTTTTCGCCCCTTCTTCCTCGGCGCTTCGGTATTCGCCATAGCGTCGATGGTGATGTGGCTTCTGGTCTACCGCTTTGGCCTGCAACTCGACCTTGCCGGGCTGTCCATTTTTCAGTGGCATGCACATGAAATGCTGTACGGCTACGCAATGGCGGTTATTGCCGGCTTTCTGCTCACGGCCGCGTGGAACTGGACCGGCCAAAAAACCGCCAGCAGGGCCGGGCTCGCACTGATTTTCGTTTTCTGGGTTGTGGCCCGGGTTTTAATGGCCAGCGGGACCCGCTTCCTGGTCTACGCCGCTGCGGCAGACCTTTTGTTCATGCTGGGCCTGGGCATTGCCGTGGGCAGGCCGATCATTAAAGTGCGTCAAAAACGACAGACGATGGTATTGCTCATCATCGCATTACTGATGGCAGCGAACCTGCTGTTCTACCTGGGCGCTGCCGGCCTGGTTGACCAGGGCGCACGACTGGGCATTCACTCGGGTCTCTACCTGGTGTTGGGAATGGTGCTGTTCATGGGCCGCAGGGTGATTCCGTTTTTCACCAAAGGAGGCGTGGATTACCCGGTGGAAATGAAAAATGCCCGCTGGAATGACATTGCCACCTCGGTTCTGTTTCCGGCATTCCTGATCAGCGAGGTCTTTTTCCCGCACCATCTGGCCGGCGCCCTGCTCGCGGCAGGCTTGTTCCTGTCCAATTCCCTGAGGGTCAATGGATGGCACACCCTTGGAATCTGGCAAAAACCCTTGCTTTGGGGCCTTTTTGCTTCCTTTATCATGATTAACCTGGGTTTCCTTTTACGTGCCATGATGGCCGTGACAGCCATCCCCGATTACCTCCCGGTTCACGCCTTTGCCGTCGGCGGCATCGGGATCATCACCCTGAGCATGATGGCTCGCGTAACACTCGGCCACACCGGAAGAAGCGTCCACCAGGCTCCACCGGTGATGGCCTTTTTGCTGGGCGCCATGGTGCTGACCGCTACCATTCGAATATTTTTTCCGCTGATGGACCCCGGCCACTACCAGCTCTGGATAACCCTTTCCGGAATCATGTGGATCATCTCTTTCAGTTTGTTTTCAATTATTTTCATACCCATGCTGTTAAAACCAAGACAGGGATCAGAGTAAACCATGACCGAAATCACCCAGTCTTTTTCTGACCACGAACAAATTCCTCTCAAGGACTACGCCGAAAAAGCCTACCTGGATTACTCCATGTACGTGGTCCTCGACCGCGCCCTCCCGCACCTGGGTGACGGCTTGAAACCGGTACAACGGCGCATTGTCTATGCAATGAGTGAACTTGGGCTGAGTGCGACCTCCAAGCACAAGAAATCAGCACGCACCGTGGGGGATGTGATCGGCAAGTTTCACCCGCATGGCGATTCGGCCTGCTACGAAGCCATGGTGCTGATGGCGCAACCGTTCGCTTTTCGCTATCCACTGGTCGATGGTCAGGGGAATTTTGGTTCTCCGGATGATCCAAAGTCATTCGCCGCCATGCGCTACACCGAGTCCAGGCTGACCGCATACGCCAAAACGCTGTTGAGCGAACTGGGCATGGGCACGGTCGATTGGGGCCCCAACTTCGACGGAACCTTGAAGGAGCCGTTGATGCTTCCTTCGAGGCTACCCAATGTGTTGCTCAACGGCAGCACCGGTATTGCCGTGGGCATGTCCACGGATATCCCACCGCACAACCTGCGCGAAGTTGTTTCAGCCTGTATCCGCCTGCTGGAACAGCCCAAGTCGACCGTTGCCGAACTCTGTGAGCACGTAAAGGGACCCGATTACCCGACCAACGCTGAAATTATTACGCCCGCGGAAGATCTGCTGCAATTGTATGAGACCGGCACCGGCTCGGTGAAAATGCGCGCCATCTGGGAAAAGGAAAATGGCGAGGTCGTGGTCACCGCCCTGCCCCACCAGGTTTCTCCGGCCAAGGTGCTGGAACAGATCGCCGCGCAAATGCAGGCCAGGAAACTGCCGATGGTCGAAGACCTGCGGGACGAATCGGACCATGAAAACCCCACCCGACTGGTCATCGTACCGCGCTCCAACCGCGTGGATCTGGAGCAATTGATGAACCATCTGTTCGCGACCACCGATCTGGAGCGAAATTACCGGACCAATATGAACATCATTGGCAACAACGGTAAGCCCCAGATCCTGAACCTGCGCGAACTGCTGAAACAGTGGCTGACATTCCGGATGGATACTGTCACCCGGCGGCTCAACCATCGCCTCGACCAGGTGGTCGACCGCCTGCATATCCTCGAAGGCCTGCTGATCGCTTATCTGAATATTGACGAAGTGATTTACATCATCCGGCATGAAGACAAGCCCAAACCGGTTCTGATGAGGCACTTCAAGATCACGGGCACGCAGGCCGATGCCATTCTTGACCTGAAACTGCGTAACCTGGCCAAGCTCGAGGAAATGAAAATCCGCGACGAACAGGACGGATTGTCGGACGAGCGCGCTGCACTGGAAAAAATTCTTGGCTCCAAAGCCCGGCTCAAATCAATGATCAAGAAGGAACTGCTGGCCGATGCGAAAACCTATGGCGACGACCGGCGCTCGCTGCTGATTGAACGGGGCGCAGCGCAGGCCCTGCGGCAGGAAGACCTGGTTCCTTCAGAACCGGTGACCATCGTTCTGTCGAAATCCGGCTGGGTGCGCTCAGCCAAGGGACACGAGATCGACCCGGCGACCCTCAACTATCGCGCTGGCGATGAGTTCCAGCACTCGGCGCATGGACGCAGCAACGAACAGGCCGTATTCCTGGATTCGCGCGGCAAAGCCTATTCACTGTCGGCCCACACGCTGCCCTCCGCGCGCAGCCAGGGTGAGCCCTTATCCAGCCGCTTCACCATCCCGACCGGTGAAAACTTCCTGTATACATTATCCGGGGCCGCCAACCGTAAAATCCTGCTGACTTCCTCGTTCGGATACGGATTTGTGACTGAACTGGGTAACCTGCACAGCCGCATGAAAGCGGGCAAAGCCGTGCTCAGCGTTCCGGCCGGGGCAACGCCCGTGATGCCTGCCTTGATCCAGCCAGCCGGGGGTCAGAGTAGCTCAGCTACTCTGACCCCATCATTGGTCGTCTGCGCCACATCGGACGGCTACCTCCTCGCCTTCCCGCTCGAAGACGTACCCGAACTGACCAAGGGTAAAGGCAACAAGTTGATCAACATTCCGCCGAAGCGGCTCAAGGCCGGCGAAGAATTCATGGTAGGGTTGACCGTGATGGCCGAAAAACAGGAAATCCTGGTCTGGGCCGGGCAGCGCTACCTGCGCATGAGCGCCAAAGACATCGAGCATTTCCGCGGCGACCGCGCGCATCGCGGACGCAAGCTGCCACGTGGCTTCCAGCGCGTAAGCAAAATCACGGGGTCAGAGTAAAAATAGCATGCTATTTTTACTCTGACCCCTCAAGTTTGTTAAGATGACATGTCATCTTAACATTAACTTGGAGAACTCGTGTCCAACGCACTCAGACTAAAGCAGTTACGCAGCGCCAAGCAACGTCAACGGGATCGCGACAAGGCAGATGGATTTGGCCTTTACCAGATCAAACTGCCTGCCCAGCTTGTTGATAAGCTAAAAGCGGGAATGAAGGATGAGACCTTCGCCGCCAGGCTGTTTGATTTCGTTGATAAGGAGATTGTCGATGTCCGGGAATATCCAACGCTCAAACTGTTGTGTTGGAATCGAAACCAATTGTTCCTCAGCAGAAAAGAGGCGTTTCAGATTTATGAAGGTAACTGGCGCCATGTGGTTAAAGACAAAATGGGCCAGGAAGAGCTTGGCCTGCTGGAAACTTTGAAAAATGAGTTTGGCCGGGGAGTGATAAATGGCTGAGTTTAAGCGCCCTCGCCATAAATTGGTCATTGCGGTACTCAAGGCGCTGAATGCCCAGTTCCTGTCAGAAAGCAGGTGTTATTTCGGCGGCGGCACACGAATTGTGTTGGAACTCGATGAATATCGCGAGTCACTTGATATCGACTTCCTTTGCGCCGACAAGAAAGGATACCGCGCCTTACGCTCGACCATCTCCCATAATTCTCTCGGCGCCATCTGTCCTGGAAACCTTCAACTGTTAAGAGAAGTGCGCGCCGACATGTATGGAATCAGAACTTTTTTCGAAGTTGATGACCAACCCGTAAAATTTGAAATCAGCTGTGAAGGCCGCCTACAACTTGCAGGAGATTCGATTCAAGATATACCGCTTGAATCTCTCAGTCATATGAGTTGTTTTGCCGAAAAGTTTCTGGCTAATGCAGACCGGACTCGGGACACATCAACCAACGCCCGGGATCTAATCGATTTAGCCTTTATGGCCGCAAGCTGGCCAAAAGACGACCTCGCTGAGGGATTGGTCCAGGCCGAAGAAGCATATGGCGCTGTGGTTCATACAGAACTTCTATTTGCACTGGATGAGATGGGAAAATCCAAATTTCGAAAGTCTTGTATCCGGAACCTCGCTGTTACCAACCCAAGAAAACTTGATCGGGGATTGAAAATCCTTGGAAACCTGTAAGCCCTAAATCATATTGGTTTCCACATCGCTGATCGACTGGGGCTTCGCCACCAACGCGGTGCGTAATCAACAAGCGGCTATTTTGAATTCAGGCTCAGAACACTATCTAGGTGCTGGGCAATCGGCATCCATGGTATTTCCGGGTGTTGCAACCGCAGCGAAATCAAGCCATGCACCCGTGACCAGAAAACCTGGAATACAGCCAGTGTGTCCCATCCGGCAAACAGGCCTTTTAACCGGCAGGCCTCTATGCTATCCAGCCATACCTGGTAGACAATAAATTGCAGACGGCCATGGGTCATCCGCAGTTGCTGACCCTCGAGGCGTGCTGAGCCGGTTTCGAACCACATCCGGTAGTGGTTGGGATGGGAAAGAGCGTAGTCAACATAAGCTGACAGGATGTTTTTGAGTTTTACCTTTGGATCCGGATCATTCTGCTGTAAAGCAGTTTCGTAATACTCCCTGACTCCATTGTAGCCCCGCGCAATCAGATGGTCTGTCAGGTCAGCCTTATTGGCAAACAGGCGATACAGCACGGTCGGTGCATAGTCGACGCTGGCGGCAATACGCCGCATCGTGACCCGTTCAATGCCTTCCTGAACGAATATTTCCTCCGCCTTATCAAGCACTTGTTGCCGCAGAGCTTCAGTTTCCCTTTGTTTTCGTGCAGAAGCCGCCATCAACTCACCTCATTTTTGCAACATTTCGTCTTATGTAACGTCGTTACTTAACGTAACAGCGTTACAATTAAGTAACAAGTCATATAAGCCTGCTCACAAGGAGCTTGATCCATGGATACCCTGATCCGCGCACTCATATTCTGTTTGCTGACTTCCGCGGCGTCATTGACCGCCGGGGCTGACGACCATTTCCAGCTTACTCAGTTGGCGCCTGACTTGCTTATGCTCAGCACCGACCAGGGTAGCTACAGCAATAATTCGTTGGTATTCACCGGGCCGGATGGCCTGCTCCTGGTAGATACGCATCATGGTGATGACGCAGAAGCCTTCAGGGTATATATAGAAAGCCTGGGTCTGGGCAAGCCCAGCTACATCATCAATACTCACCGTCACGTCGAGCACATAGGTGGTAATCACCTGTTCGGACCCGATCCCATTGTTATAGCCCACGATCTTTTTGCCGGGAAGCTACGTAGTGGGACTTTTCTTTTTGCCGAGTATCCGCCGGCGGCTTTTCCGGACATCACCTTCACCGACACACTCGAAATTACGTTCAACAATGAGGTCATTCGGCTGGTCAACATCGGTGGCAGCCATGATGACAACGAGATCCTGGTGCATTTCACAAAACATGGAATCGCTCATACCAGTTCGGTCGTCAACGGTTTCAACTTTCCTTCAGTCGATGGCGCTGGTGATGTGCTCCAGTTCGAAGCCATGACACGGCGGTTGATGACCCTGCTGCCCCACGATGTGCGTATTGTTTCCGGGCACAATGGTCAGGCAACGGGCTATGACTTTGTCGGTCGCTGGGATCAATTGCCTGCCTACGCGGATATGATGCGCGACACGGTGGGTATTGTCCGGCAGGAACTGGCTGCGGGAAAATCCCAACAGGACATGGAGGCAGCCGGGATTTTCAATGCCTACGAGCAATACGCCGGCAGTTATGTCTCCACCAACGACTGGATCAACTATGTCGTGGACGCCTTGACGGTTCCGCGTGAGACAAGGGCCGATATAGGCCAGCCAATCTATAAAGTATGGAAGCAGGACGGCGCCGAGGCAGCAGTTGCACACTACCAGAAGCTGTTAAACACCCATCAGGATGAATATGACTTCAACCCGTACATGCTAATGGGGATCGGCTCAAAGCTATACGCCAACGAACATTATGAAGATGCGGTCATTTTCCTGAAGGGAAGTACCGATGTGTACCCGGAATCGGAGTATGGTTACTACACTCACTACCTGGCAGCCAGGGGACTGCAAAAGCTGGGCAGAAATGAGGAGGCGATTGCAGAAAGCCGTGAATCCGTGCGCTTGAACGGTGACTTCGAAAACGCTGCGAGCCTGCTGATAGAGCTGACCGCCGCCGCTGAATGGCCGGTGTTGAAAGGGCCCTATCTAGGGCAAAAGCCGCCAGGCATTACCTCAGAGATTTTCGCACCGGACATTATTTCCACTGCTGGAAGTGAGATAAATTCGGTTTTTACACCCGATGGAAATGAGTTCTACTTCACCACCTGGACAGAAGAGACGGGCACGAAGATTATGTTCACCCGCCAGGTCGACGGCAAATGGATCGCACCGGCAGTCGCCTCATTTTCAAAAGGTTATGGCGAAGTCGATATGGCGGTCAGCTATGATGGGCAAAGAATATTCTTCGGCACCCGCCGTCCCCGACCGGGGGAAACCGAAATGCGGAAAGAGGGGTTTGATATCTGGTTTGCAGACCGCAGCAAAACAGGCTGGGGCGAAGAACAGTATCTTGGGCCGGTAGTAAATTCCGGCAATCACCAAGTCTACCCGACCGTTACGCGCAATGGCACGCTCTATTTCCAGGCTAAAAGGGCACAAGGGTATGGGAAAGCAGATATTTATCGCTCCCGATTGGTTAATGGCGTCTATCAGACACCTCAGAACCTTGGTCCTGTAATCAACTCTGAAAAATACGAAGGCGACGTTTTCATCGCTGACGATGAAAGTTACCTGGTTGTTTCCATTTCCGGCCGCGAGGATAGTTATGGCAGCGGTGATCTTTACATCAGTTTCGCACAGGAGGATGGCTCGTGGTCTCCTCTAAAGAATATGGGTAGTACAGTCAATTCCGACAAACGAGATTTTTGCCCGATGGTCACGCCTGACGGAAGTTACTTTTTCTTCACCAGTAAACGTTTAGGTGAGGGGGATATTTATTGGATTGATGCAAAAATAATTGACCAGCTAAGAACGGCTGAATCGCAATAGGATTCAGCGAAACATTCCCTCAGTTTTATGCAGCGCCTCAACTAACGCATCCACTTCACTTTCTGTGTTGTACATACCAAACGATACCCGGGCGGTTGCCGGAACCTTGAAAAACTGCATGACCGGCATCGCGCAGTGGTGCCCTGTTCGTATTGCGATACCGTGGTGATCGATGATGGTTCCCAGGTCGTGGGGATGGATGTCTCCCAGGGTAAAGCTGATCACGCCGGCTTTGTCTTGTGCCGTGCCGATGATCCGTAGCCCTTCGATTTCACCCAGGCGCCGGGTCGCATATTTCAGCACCCGTTGTTCGTGGGCTGCAATGTCCGCCATCTCGAATTGGGACAGGTAGTCAATCACGGCGCCCAGGCCGACGCCACCCGCGATATGGGGTGTGCCCGCTTCGAACTTGGCCGGCAGTTCGTTCCAGGTCGTTTGCTCGAACGTGACCTGCTTGATCATCTCACCCCCGCCCTGCCAGGGCGGCATGGCGTCCAGGGTAGCCTCGTGCGCCCACAGCGCCCCGATACCCGTGGGCCCGTACATCTTGTGGCCCGACAGGCAATAAAAATCGCAACCCAGGGCCTGCACATCGACCTTTGCGTGCGGCATGGCCTGCGCGCCGTCGATCAGTACCGGGATCTCGAATCGCTTCGCCATGCGGCAGATTTCGGCGACCGGGTTGATGGTTCCCAGGGCATTGGAAATGTGTACGACGCCAAGCATTTTCACGCGCTCGGACAGCATCGACTCCAGCACATCCATTTCCAATTCGCCGCGCTGGTTGATCGGAACAACTTTCAGGCTGGCCCCGGTCTGCTCACACAGCATCTGCCACGGCACAATATTGGAGTGGTGTTCCATGTGCGTGATCAGGATTTCATCCCCGGGCCCCAGCTTCGGGCGCAGGAAACTCTGCGCCACCAGGTTGATGGATTCGGTCGTGCCGCGGGTAAAAATCACTTCGCGCCAGGAGGGGGCGTTGATGAATTTCGCCAGTTTTCTGCGCCCGCCCTCGTATAAATCGGTGGCTTCCTGGCTCAGCGTGTGGACGCCACGATGAACGTTAGCGTTGTATTCGCGATAAAAATTATCGACCGCCTCGATCACCGCCAACGGCCGTTGCGCGGAAGCCGCGGTATCGAAGTAGACCAGGGGCTTGCCGTGGATTTTCCTGGTCAGAATCGGAAAGTCTTCCCGGACTTGTTCTACCTCGAAGGGTTGATAATTCATGCTTCACCAGGCATGGCGGCGTCGAGCAAGCCCGTCAGACATTCCGCCAGGCCGCGATTCTCAAGCCGATCGGTCACGGCATGACAAAAAGCCGCCGTCAGCATACGCCGCGCCTGGGCGTCGCTGAGGCCCCGGGTGCGCAAGTAGAAAATGGCGTCTTCATCGAGTTGGCCGACGGTAGCTCCGTGGCTGGCCTCTACCTCGTCGGCATAAATCTCCAGCTCCGGCTTGGTGTCCATCTCGGCCAGTGGTGACATCAGCAGGTTGGCGTTGGACTGCTTGACGCTGGATCCATCCGCACCCGGCCGGATCAATGCGCGGCCATTGAACACACCGCGACTGCTGCCGCCCAGCACGCCCCTGAAAAACTGAGTGCTGCTGCAAGCGGGCGCTGCGTGATCCACGCTGATGTGATTGTCGACCAGACGTTTGCGATCCAGCACGAAGGCGCCGTTGATATCGGCCTGCGCTCCACTGCCGGTAAATTTTGTGGCAAGTTCGTGCCGGACCAGGCCGCCGCCAAGGTCGAACCCGCTGTAGGTGTATATACTCCCGGCCGCCTGCTCAACAGAAGTAGAAGTCAGCAAAACAACACCGTCGGACTCGCGCTGGACGCGCACGTGCCCCAACACAGCCCCCGCGGCGAGATCAACCTGGGTGACCACATTCAGGGCACTGGCTGCTTCCGCCACACTTTCGAACTGTTCGATAATCTCCAGTTCCGCACCCGATTCCAGCAGCAGGACCAGGCGAAAATTGCCCAGTTGGGCCGCCTCTTGCGCGGAAAAAGCCCAGCGAATCAACAGTGAGCCGGCTTTCATATTCTCAGCAACGTGAATGACCAGCCCCTGGTCCAGGAACGCTGTATTCAACGCGGTAAATGTTTTATCAGCGCCTTCGAGCTCAACGCGAGCAAGCAGGCGTTGCAGTTTCTCTTCGAATGCTTCGATCCCTTCCGCCAACGGTAACAGGGTGACTCCCGCTGTGGTGCCCGGCAGTTTTTCAGACAAAAAACCATTGCTGATGTCCACAACACCTGCGTTTGCCCTGCATACCGGCTCGGGGAAAGTCACATCCTGCCGGCCTCTGCCAGCCGCCTGGATGGCTGAAGGATCCAGCTTTTCCAGCATCCGGACCGGGGTGTATTTCCAGGCTTCGGTTTTTCGGTTCGGCAGGCCCGCGGCGCCAAACTGTGCCGCTGCGGTTTCGCGCAACTCACGCATCCAACCTGGACCCTGCTGCTGATCCACGGCACGAAAATCTTCAGGCCACTTTTCTACCAGTGGTATCGTTTCCACGGTGTTCATCACTAAGTCCTGATCTCTACGTCCAGCGCCTGGATACCGCCCTGCTCCACCCAGGTGTAGCCCTCTTCCTCGAGTTTCAAGGCGAGTTTGGCGTCACCACTGGCTACAATTTTGCCGTCGGCGAGGACGTGCACAAAATCGGGCACGATGTGATCGAGCAGGCGCTGATAATGGGTGATAACAATGATCGAGCGGTCTTCGGCCCGCAACCGGTTGACGCCCTCGGCCACCAGCCGCAGCGCATCGATATCCAGCCCGGAATCGGTTTCATCAAGGATCGCCAGCGACGGCTCCAGTACCGCCATCTGGAATATTTCATTGCGTTTCTTTTCACCACCCGAGAAGCCCTCGTTAACCGCCCGGTGCATCAGGTCATCACTGATATGCAGGATCTTGAGCTTCTCGCGCACCAGTTTGAGGAACTGCATCGAGTCGAATTCCGGTTCACCACGGTATTTGCGCTGTGCATTCAGCGCGGCGCGCAGGAAATAGGTGTTGTTCACGCCCGGGATTTCAACCGGGTACTGGAACGCCAGGAACACGCCTTCACAGGCTCTTTCTTCCGGCTCCAGTTCGAGCAGGTTCTTGCCCTTGTAAATCACCTCACCAGCAGTGACGTCGTAGCCCTCCCGGCCCGCAATCACGTTACCCAGGGTGCTTTTGCCAGCACCATTGGGGCCCATGATAGCGTGGACTTCGCCGTCTGCGATCTTGAGATTCAGCCCTTTCAGAATGGGCTTGCCGCCGACAGTGGCGTGTAAGTTTTTTATTTCTAACATTCTTTTGATTCCTTAAAGATATCGCGAACGCGCAACGGCATTCCACGAGCGCTTCTTCGCTTGCAGCGAAACCGCACTCGCTCCATCGCCTGCGCTAATTCGCTCCTACGTTCTTAGCCCACTGCTCCTTCGAGACTGACTTCGAGCAGTGCCTTGGCTTCCACCGCGAATTCCATTGGCAATTCGCGGAACACCTGTTTGCAGAATCCATCGACGATCATCGATACGGCGTCCTCTTCGGAGATGCCGCGCTGCAGGCAGTAGAACAACTGGTCCTCGCCGATCCTCGAGGTGGTGGCTTCGTGTTCGACTTTCGCGGTGGGATTGCCGACTTCTATATAGGGGAAGGTGTGTGCACCGCAACCCTTGCCGATCAGCATCGAGTCACATTGCGTGTAGTTGCGCGCGTTCTCAGCCCGTTTCGCAATCCGCACCAGGCCACGGTAGGCGTTCTGGCCATGGCCGGCCGATATGCCCTTGGAGATAATCTTGCTGCGCGTGTTACGCCCGATGTGGATCATCTTGGTACCGGTGTCGGCTTGCTGGTAGTTGTTGGTCAGTGCAACGGAGTAGAACTCACCCACCGAGCCCTCACCACGCAGAATGCAGGAAGGGTATTTCCAGGTGATGGCAGAACCGGTTTCCACCTGCGTCCAGGAAATCCTGGACCGATCGCCGCGACAGTCACCGCGCTTGGTGACAAAGTTATAGATGCCGCCCACGCCGTTTTCGTCGCCCGGATACCAGTTCTGGACCGTCGAGTATTTGATCTCGGCATCTTCGAATACAACCAGTTCCACCACCGCTGCGTGCAGTTGGTTCTCGTCCCGCATCGGCGCCGTGCAGCCTTCCAGGTAGCTGACATGACTGTTGTCCTCGGCAATGATCAGGGTGCGTTCGAATTGGCCGGTTTCAGCCGCATTGATACGGAAATAGGTACTCAGTTCCATCGGGCAGCGAACACCGCTGGGTATGAACACGAAGCTGCCGTCCGAGAACACGGCAGAATTGAGTGCGGCAAAAAAATTGTCACGCGGCGGCACCACTGTGCCGAGATATTTGCGCACCAGCTCGGGATAATCCTTTACAGCTTCTGAAAATGAGCAAAAAATGACGCCGGCCTGTTTCAGTTCCTTACGGAAGGTGGTGCCTACCGATACCGAGTCAAACACGGCATCGACCGCGACCGCGACCCCGGCCAGGCGGGCCCGTTCATGCAGCGGCACACCCAGTTTTTCATAGGTTTCCAGCAGCTTCGGATCGACTTCATCCAGACTTTGCGGGCGATCTTTGTCGGATTTGGGCGCTGAAAAATAGGATATTGCCTGGAAATCCACCGGCTCAATCTTAAGGTGTGCCCAATCCGGTTGCTTCATCTCCAGCCAGCGGCGGTAAGCTTTCAGCCGCCATTCCAGCAGCCATTCGGGCTCTTCCTTCCTCGCTGAAATCCAGCGCACCACGTCTTCATTGAGGCCTGGCGGCACGGTTTCCGATTCAATATCGGTAACAAAACCGTGGCGGTATTTTTGCTGAACAAAATGGTCGACCGAAGCCGGTTCCGGGGTTCTGGGTTCACTGCTCATAATTAAATTCTCTGAATTCTGCTCAACCCGCAATCAGGGTTGTAATCCGCAGGGGATTGCTCGCGCTGCTCACAGGGGCCGACATTTCAGCCAGGCTTACATCCCGCAGCGCTTGCGCCACGGCCTGACTGATGCGCTGCCAGTTACTGCGCAGATCGCAATTATCCTCCTGGCTGCACAGCCCGTCTTCCACGCTGCACTCGGTCATTGCGATCGGTCCTTCGATGGCCGCTATCACTTCCGCCACGCTGATTTCGGCCGCCGCGCGGCTGACCCGGTAGCCGCCGTTGGCCCCGCGATAGGACTCAAGCAAGTCACCACCAGCAAGCAATTTCAGCACCTTACTGGCAGTCGGAACCTCGACATGAACCCGTTCCGCCAGCGCATGTGCACTCAGCATCTCACCGTCACGCGCCAGTTCAACCATCATCAGGATGGCGTAGTCGGTCAGTTTGGAAATTCTTAGCATCCGCATATAGTACCATATAGGTACTGTTTGTAAAAATGGGGTCAGAGTAAAAATTTGAAGAATTTTTACTCTGACCCCGGGTTTCCGGCAGAATGGGCGGATGACACATCCGGACCGACGACAAATGTCAGCAGCCACCTGGGCAGCCAATGTAATGGGCCTGAAAGCGGTCAGCCTGGAACCCGTTTCCGGCGATGCCAGCTTCCGCCGCTATTTCCGCTTCAATGACG
>Ga0164313_10002670_pt1 | contig 15928 bp, 11 predicted proteins | sample GuaBasSedimGuay4_FD_113735 | JGI IMG/M metagenome (GOLD analysis project Ga0164313, IMG submission 113735) | Subseafloor sediment microbial communities from Guaymas Basin, Gulf of California, Mexico - Guay4, Core 4569-4, 0-3 cm | ecosystem: Environmental > Aquatic > Marine > Hydrothermal vents... | reverse complement strand
TCACACCATTTTTCGGTCAGCGGCGGAGTTGCTCAAGGAACCGAAGGTGATTTCGAGTGGGGCCGTCAGCGCTGAGGACGATGTCCTGAAGCGCTACACCGCACGGCTCAAGGTCCTCAACGAGGTGCACCAATCACTCGATCGAGCGCTCCCACTGGAAGACCTTCTCGAGCTGATTCTCGATCGAGCCTTCGACAACCTCCGCCCCGAGGAAGGCACCATTTTCCTCAAAGGGGCTGATGGTGAGTACTACCGAGCGGCCAATCGCTCCGTCAAGGGTGAAGATTCGAAGACCCTCTATTCGCGCAACCTCGTTCAGCAGGTCGTGGAAAAAGGACAGGCCGCATTGGTGCTCGACACCACCGCCGACGAGCGCTTCAATCAGGCCATGAGCCTCCTTAATGCCGGTGTCCGGTCGCTGGTGGCGGCGCCCTTGCTCGACCCGGCCGGCGCTCTCGGGATGATCGTGCTCGGATCGACCCTCGGGATCCGTCAATTCAACGAGGGCGACATGGAGCTTCTGACCTCGCTGGCGTCAGTGGCGGCCATGCGCATCCGCAACACTCGACTGGCAGAGGAAGCTGTGGAACGTGAACGTCTCGAGCGCGATGTGGCGCTGGCCCGTCAGATTCAGGTCGGTTTGTTGCCGGACGCCCTGCCGGAGATCGATGGGTGGCAGCTCTACGCCCACAACATCCCGTCCCGGGGGGTGTCGGGCGATTTCTACAAGATCGAGCACATCGACAATGGGAGCTGCGTCATCATGGTGGCCGATGTGTCCGGCAAGGGGATCGCCGCGTCTCTTTTGACCGCCTCTCTCGAGGCGCTGGCGGCAGGCCCTATCCACGATGGAGTGGCGCCCGAAAAGATCTTCAGCCGAATCTCACACCTGCTCTTCGAACGAACACCGCCGGAGAAATACGCGACGGGATTTCTCGCCTCCATCGATCCGGAGACTGGTGGTTTCCGCTTTTGCAACGCCGGGCACAACCCGGGCATCGTCATGCGCGCTGACGGCGCGTTGGAATGGCTGGAATCCACCGGGATGCCGCTTGGGATTCTCCCGACAGGGACGTATGAGGCCAACGATGTGACCCTGGGGGTGGGCGATACGGTGGTCCTCTACACCGACGGGCTCACCGAGGCTGAGAACCCCGACGAAGAAGAGTACAGTGAAGAGCGTCTCGCTGAGCTGTGTGCGAAGCACCGTGCCGAGAGCCTCGACGCGCTGGCTGATGTCATCAGCGTCGACCAGGATGATTTCGTCCGTGGCGTGCCGTACGTCGATGATCGAACCGTGGTGATGGTGCGCAGAGTCTGAACGACCGTCGATACCTCCTCCGCCAGAACAACTGAACACATACCGAGAATGAGATTGCTGTTCCTTGTGTTGCAATTGTGACCGAGATACAATCTCGACTAAGAGGAATGCCCAACAATGGAAGCAGGAAAGAGGATAGGCGGATACCGCATCCTGTCACCGCTCGGCGCCGGTGGCATGGGTGAGGTGTGGCTAGCCGAGGACGAAAAGCTCGGCCGCGAGGTCGCGCTCAAAATGCTACCCGGTGAGTTTGCCGGTGACCCGGAGAGGATGGCGCGCTTCGAGCGCGAAGCCAAGGTCCTCGCGAGTCTCAACCACCCCAACATCGCGACACTCTTCGGATTGGAGACCGTTGAGGTCGGTGACGTCCACGTCGGGGCGGCCGATAACTCAAAACTCAAAACTAAAAACTCAAAACTGACCGCGAACGCGGTCACCTTCCTGGTCATGGAGCTCGTCGAAGGCGAAGATCTCTCCGACCGCATCGCCCGCGGTCCCATCCCCATCGACGAAGCAGTTCCCATCGCGCTCCAGATTGCCGAGGCGCTAGAGGCTGCGCACGAATCGGGGATCGTCCACCGCGATCTCAAGCCGGCAAATATCAGGATCACTGAGGACGGAACCGTCAAAGTCCTCGATTTTGGCCTCGCCAAGGCCTGGGAGGCGGAGTCGACCGACGCGAGCCTCTCGCTGTCGCCCACCATGACCCAGCACGCCACGGCAGCAGGACTGATTCTGGGAACCGCCGCCTACATGTCGCCCGAACAGGCCCGCGGCCAATCTGTCGACCGCCGGGCCGACATCTGGGCCTTCGGTGTGGTGCTGTGGGAGATGCTGACAGGAAGCAAGCTCTTCGAGGGTGACACGGTCTCCGATATCCTTGCCTCGGTGCTCAAGGAGGCGCCCCCGCTGGAGGCGCTGCCCGCCGAGACCCCGCCCTATCTTCGGCGGTTGACCGCCCGCTGTCTGGACAAGGACTCGAAAACCCGCCTGAGAGATATCGGTGAGGCGCGGATCGCGCTGGCACAACCGACCGAGGATGAGCCCGCGGCCGCCATCGGCATGGATGTTGCGGAAATGAGCTCGTGGCGTCGCAGACTCCCCTGGCTGGCGGCGGGGTTGGCGACCGTGGCGGCTGTTGCTTTCGGATTCCTGTTGATCGGTCGTACGGATACCGAGTCACGGGTTATCCGTTTCGACACACCGCCACCCGACGGTGGCCGTTTCCACCTCGCACCCGATAACCCGGGCCCAGTAGCCGTGTCGCCGGACGGGACGATGCTCGCCTACTCGGGCAGGACGTCGGATGGTGTGATTCAACTGTGGGTTCGTGCGCTGGACGAGGCCGATGCGAGTGCGCTGCCGGGAACCGATAACGCGCAATACCCCTTCTGGTCGCCGGACTCGCGGCGCGTCGGTTACTTCGCCAACAACAAGCTGCGAGTGGTCGAAGCGGTGGGTGGTCCACCCCTCGCACTGTGCGATGCCCCCGACGGCAAGGGGGGATCCTGGGGTTCCGACGGGGTCATCATCTTTGCGCCGAGCTACAACTCGCCGGTTCACCGAGTGGCGGAAGCGGGTGGGGAATCGACCGCCATCACCGAGTTCGACACCGAGCGCAAGGATAACTCCCACCGGCACCCGAGGTTTCTTCCGGATGGAAACCACTTCTTCTACATGGCGCGCTCGGCATCGGGTTCGAACGAGGGGCATGCGGTGATGATCGGGTCGCTCGACGGTGAGGTGAACCGGATGCTGTTTCGCGCCCCGACCGCGGTGGAGTATGCCTCCAACAACCTCCTCTTTGTGCGCGAACGGACGCTGATGGCGCGCCCCTTCGACCTCGACCGGCTCGACTTCACGGGCGATGCCTTCCCGATCGCCGAGTCGGTGGCGTTGCTCCCCCCCGGTACCGTGATGGGGGTCTTTTCGGCTTCCCAAAACGGGGTATTGGCCTATCAGGCGGGAGATGGGGACGACGGTAGCTTCCGGCTGGTGTGGAGGGATCGTGAGGGAATCGAGCTTGGTGCCGTCGGTGAGCCCGGAAGCTACGATGAAATCCACCTCGTGCCTGGCGGCGAGTTGGCTGCGGTGGCACTCGAGGAGACCTCCGCAGGCACCGGCGACATCTGGGTCATAGACCTGCGCCGAGACCTCTTCACGAGGTTCACCTTCGAGCCGGGCTACGAGACAGGAGTGACGCCCACCCCCGACGGAAGGGCGCTGATCTTCGCTGCCGAGAGAGGTGGAGCCTACACGTTGATGAGGAAGGAAATCGGTGGCTCCGGCGAGGGCGAGGTCATCTTCCAGTCCGAGACCGAGATGTATCCGAGCTCGGTGTCGCCGGATGGGGAGTACCTGGCCATCTCCAAGGGCGGCCTCAGCACAAACTACGACATTTGGGTGGTGCCATTGTCGGGCGAGGACGAAGCCTATCCATTCTTTGCTAGCGATTTCAACGAGGGCACGGGGATGTTCTCTCCGGACGGGCGGTGGATCACCTATCTTTCCGATGAGTCGGGCAGCCCCGAAATCTACGTTACCGCGTTTCCCCAACGGGGAAGAAAGTGGCAGGTCTCAACCAACGGTGGACAGGCGCCGCGTTGGAACCAGAACGGATCCGAGATCATTTACCACGCGACCGACGGAACCCTGACCTCGGTCCGGGTCGAGCCGCGGAACGGTGGACTGCTGATCGGAGAAGCGATACCACTCTTCAACACCATGCTGCAGCCGTTCGGATCGCACTTCTGGGCTCTTTCGGATGACGGCGAGCGCGTGCTCGCTCTCGAGACCATTTCGGATCACGATGCGCCGGATCTGTCGGTGGTGGTGAACTGGCCCTCCGCGGGCGGGCGATCGTGATCGGCACAGCCCTCGCGCACCTCTACGGACTGGAGACCGTCGAAGTCGGTGACGCCCGCGTCGGGGAGACCGATAACTCAAAACTAAAAACTAAAAACTCAAAATTGACCGCGCAAGCGGTCACCTTCCTCGTCATGGAGCTCGTCGAAGGAGAAGATCTCTCCGACAGAGTTTCTCGCGGTCTCATCCCAATCGACGAGGCGATCCCCATCGCGCTGCAGATCGCCGAGGCGCTCGAGGCCGCGCACGAACAAGGCATCGTCCACCGCGATCTCAAACCGGCAAACATCAAGCTCACTGAGGACGGAACTGTAAAAGTCCTCGATTTCGGTCTCGCCAAGTCGTGGGAGACGGAGTCGACGGATTCGAGCCTGTCGCTCTCGCCGACCATGACCCAGCACGCCACTCTCCAGGGCGTGATCCTCGGTACCGCGGCCTATATGTCGCCGGAGCAGGCGCGTGACAAACGGGTCGATCGCCGAGCCGATATCTGGGCGTTCGGCGTGGTGCTTTGGGAGATGCTCACGGGACACAAGCTCTTCGAGGGTTTGCAGTGAGTGACCCGAGGAGCCTCCCATGACACTGGAATCGAGCGGCGTGTTCCAGCCCGTGAAGAAGCGGAAGGCAATCGCCCTCGACGGACTCACCGAGGCCGCCGATCTCGTCGATGCCGTTCGGCGGCGCGATCTCCAATCGGGTGACCGGATCATCATCTCCACCAAGAACTCGGTCTACTCGCTGGCGGCCCGTGCTGACGGATCATTCGATGTCAGCGGTGGCTGGTTCGAGCGTGAGGGCGAGGGTGAGACCCGGGTCGAGATTCGCGGATGCACAGCAGGTGGCCACGCCATCTTCACCGACCACATTGCGGCAAAGGGTCTCTTCATGGAGTTCGCCGACGGGCTGCGAACCACCCGAATCCGCAGTGTGCGACGAATCCCGGCTTCGAAGAACGGCAGCTGATCGTGGGTCGGTTTCGAGAATGTCTCGGTGACTCTCTGTGTTGGGATCTAGACAGAGATACAATCTCGACAGAAAAAGGAAAAACTTGTGTTTCAGGCAGATGAGTCCGTTGCCGGTTATCGGATCGTGTCAAAGCTCGGCGCAGGCGGCATGGGTGAGGTGTGGCGAGCCGAAGACATCAAACTCGGTCGCGAGGTGGCCCTGAAGGTCCTGCCGCCGGATGTGGCCGACGACCCTGATCGCATTGCACGACTTGAGCGTGAAGCCAAAGTCCTCGCGAGTCTGAACCACCCCAACATCGCGCACCTGTACGGGTTGGAGAGCATCGAGGTCAACGACGCCCGCGTCGGGGAGACCGATAACTCAAAACTAAAAACTAAAAACTCAAAACTGACCGCCCAAGCGGTCACCTTCCTCGTCATGGAGCTCGTCGAAGGGGAAGATCTCTCGGAGAGGATCGCGAGAGGTCCAATCCCCATCGACGAAGCCATCCCCCTTGCCGTCCAGATCGCCGAGGCCCTTGAGGCGGCCCACGCGCAAAGCATCGTCCACCGCGATCTCAAACCCGCCAACATCAAGCTCAAGAGCGACGGCACGGTTAAGGTCCTCGATTTCGGTCTCGCCAAGGCCTGGGAGGCGGAGAGCACCGATCAAAGTCTTTCGCTCTCGCCCACCATGACCCAGCATGCGACTGCGGCGGGGATCATCCTCGGCACGGCCGGTTATATGGCGCCAGAGCAGGCGGCCGGGCTCGGCACCGATACGCGGGCTGACGTCTGGTCCTTCGGTGTCGTTTTGTGGGAGATCTTGACCGGGGTGAAGCTCTTCGATGGCGAGACCGTGTCCCATGTCCTCGCCGCGGTGCTCACAGCCGATCCGGATCTCGGCGACCTGCCCGAGGACACACCACCGAGAATCGCCGAGCTGATCGGGCGTTGCCTGCGGAAGAAACCGAAGATGCGCGTTCAGGCGATCGGCGATGTCCGGATCGCCCTCGAGGAGTTCCTCGCCGATCCGAGTGGTGCGGAAGCTCCGACAGAGACAGTTGTCGCTGAAGCCGATCCGATACCGCTGTGGAAGCGAGCCTTGCCGTGGGCGGCCGCGGCCGCGCTCGGCTTGGCCCTGATGATCGCGGTCTGGCCGCGTCCCGCCGTTCCGCCGAGGGTGGTCAAGGCCACCATCGCCCCGCCGGAAGGAATGACCTTCGGCCTGCGCGCAGTGAACCCCGGTCCTGCGGTGGTGTCACCGGATGGCAGAAAATTGGCCTTCACCGCCGTTGGCGAAGAAGGTGAGACACTGCTGTATGTCCGAAATCTCGATGCCGGAGAAGCACACGTGCTGTCGGGAACCGAGGGCGCCCAGTACCCGTTCTGGGCGCCGGACTCGCGCTGGCTCGGTTTCTTCTGATGCCGAGAGCTTTCTGGTTGTCCCCGGCACGAGTCAGCAGGCCGGCACCCTGCTCAATCTGATCGTCAACTGGCCGGAACAGATCGAGGCGCGGCGGTGATTGGCACTACCGGATCATCGATCAGCCCAGCAAAGTCGGGGATGCGTCATAATCGACGTACGACTCCGGTCGCTTCGAAAATCTGACGAGAGGAAACGGAGGCGCCCATGCACATGCGCTTCGTTCGATTGAAGATCAAGGAAGAGAAGGGCTGGGACGCGCAGAAGTTCTACGAAGAACGTGTGTTTCCTCAGCTCGAACAGACCGACGGCTGTCTGTTCGCGAGCCTGCTCCAGGGGACCATCCACGGTGGAGATTACATCTCGATGACGGTGTGGACCAGCGCGGAAGCGGCCGGGAGGTACGAGCACGGCGGTCTCTTCGATCGACTCCTGGATGAGTCAGACGAGCTCTTACAGGAGGCCGAGGAGTGGGTCACCGACCTGCCGGGAGCGGGAGACGCAGTGGTCTTTACCGGACTCGAGCCGGAGGTCGAAACCTGGGATGTGGCCGGGACTGCCGATGAAAAGATCCTGGAACGAGTCGGCGAAGGCCGAGTCTTCGTGAGGATGGTGGCTGTCAGGTTGCGGCGAGGAGCATTCGCTGAGTTCGAGCACATATTCGAGGAGGAGGTCCGTCCCGCGCTGGCAGTAACGCCGGGCTATCTTGGTGCCTTTCTCGTTGCCGGCGCCGGTGACCAGACCCGCATTCTCTCGGTGACAATGTGGGCGCGGGAGGAAGACGCCGTCAGGTACGGCCTGAGTGGTGAGTTCGAGCGTCTGACCCTTCGACTCAAGGACACCTTTTCCGATCTCTACCAGTGGAGTGTCGCTCTGTCCGGTGGTTCGGACTCGACCCCCATCTCAAGCAGCCGAGGGCTCGAGGTTGAGGGCTATCAGTTGGTTGTCGGCCGCAAGCTCAAGTGACGGATCGCGGGAGTCCTGTTGCAACCTGCATTGTTGCGTAGGTGCTACCATTTCGAGAGACGATGTTGCGAACTCCGATCAACTTAGGCTGAAGGTCGATCACGAGCCGAGTTACGACCCGACCGTGGGAGAACATGATGAACGATGTCGCGAAACACGCGTGCGAGTTTGATCCGGACCGACTGTTGCTCAAGCTCGATTTTCAGATTCCGGGTGATGTCGAGTCCATTCAGCCGGTAGTGGACGAGATCATGGAAGTGGTTGGTGCACAGGAGTGCGCGACCGGTGCCGAGTTCGAGGTCGAGGTCGCACTGCTCGAAGCGCTCGCCAATGCTGTGACGCATGGCTGCAAGGACGACCCTTCGAAAAGCATCGAAGTCTGTGTCGCCTGTGAAAGGGACAGAGGAATGCTGATCATCGTCCGTGATCCCGGTTCGGGTTTCGATCCGGGCGAGATCCCGAGCCCGGTCAAGGGCGAAAACCTATTCTCCGACCACGGACGTGGCATCTTCCTCATTAATCAGTTGATGGATAATGTCGAGTATCGAAGCGGTGGAACCGAAATCTGGATGCGGAAGAAGTGAGCGATGTCTGATACAGCCTCGCTCATCGGCGAGGAGCTCGCACACTTCAAGGTGATCGCGAAGCTTGGCGAGGGCGGGATGGGTGCTGTCTATCGCGCCGAGGACACCAAGCTCGGGCGCGATGTCGCACTCAAGGTTCTTCCGGAAGAGCTGGCGAACGAACCCGAGCGCCTCGCCCGACTACGTCGGGAGGCGCAGATCCTCGCATCGCTCAACCACACCAATATCGCGGCCATCTACGGGCTCGAAGAACTTGACGGTCGTCTGATTTTGGAGCTCGAGTTGGTCGAGGGCGAGGAGCTTTCCCGGCGACTCAAGCGCGGGCCGCTCGCACTCGACGAGACCATCGACATCGCGACCCAGATTGCCTCTGGCCTCGAAGAGGCTCACGATCGAGGGGTGATTCACCGAGATCTCAAGCCGGCCAATCTCATGATCACACCCGAAGGCGTCGTCAAGGTTCTCGACTTCGGTCTCGCCAAGCCCTACGAAGAGGGTTCAATCGGCGACGATGTGTCGAGATTGGCGACGGTGACCGGTGGTGACATGACTCGCGAAGGAGTCATCATGGGCACCGCTCCCTACATGAGTCCGGAGCAGGCTAGGGGTCGGAAGGTCGATCAGCGCTCGGATATCTGGGCCTATGGTTGCGTACTCTTCGAGATGATGACCGGTCGTCGCGCCTTTGGCGGAGAAACCATGACCGATGTGCTGGTGTCGGTGGTTACCGGCGAGCCGGATTGGTCGCTTCTGCCGCCCACCACGCCGCCGGGTGTCCGTCGGTTGCTGCGGCGGTGCCTGCAACGCGATCCGCGGAATCGCCTACGTAACCTCGGAGATGCCGTCATCGAGCTTACCGAGCCGCCGGAGCCTGAGGGCAGCGATGGCCTGCCGGTGCCGGCTGCCGCGTTGCCGCGTAAGAACCTCACCCTGTGGGCGGTCATCGGTCCGCTCCTGGGCATGATGATCGGCGTGGCGCTGTGGTGGTTCCTCGGCATTGATGACGCGCCGAAACACCGCCCGGTGAGGCAGCTGGCCACCGTCAGTGAACCCGTTACGGTGTATGGATCGTTCGCTCCTTCGCTCGCCGTATCACCCGACGCCGGCCAGCTGGTCTACTCGGCGGGCCAACCAGCGCGCCTCTACGGACAGCTCCGTGACCAGCTCGAGTCGGCGCCGATCTCGGGAACCGAGGGCGCCCTCGCTCCGTTTTTCTCACCGGATGGCCGCTTTGTCGGATTTTGGGCCGATGACGCGTTGAAGAAAGTACCGGTGGGCGGTGGAATGCCGGTGACCTTGGTTGACACGAGCGATTACTTCTTTGGCGCAACCTGGGCCCCCGACGGTTACATCTACTTTTCCCGTCCCTGGGTGCTCGAGGATGGCGCAGTATCCATCGCATTGGTCCGAGTGTCGGAAAACGGGGGCGCCATCGATTTGGTGGCGGAGGCCGAACCCGTCAACGGACGCACGGTGGCCCTGGCGTGGCCGGAGCTTCTCCCAGACGGACGGAACCTCCTAGTCACCCGGTGGGCGACGGATGGTCGACCTCCAGCCGTTGAAATCGTGTCCACTGACGATGGTTCCAGACGGATGGTGATCGAAGGCTATCAACAGGCGGTTTTGGTGCCTAGTGGCCACCTGGTCGCGGGGACACCGGAGGGGCAGGTCGTCGCCCTACCGTTCGATCTTGGGTCACTCGAGGTCACCGGTGGACCGGTTCCCATTGCGAACGCCGTGAACCGCTCGAGGTATGGCGCGCTGCATTTTACTTTGGCCTCCGACGGTGCGCTCTTCTGGATTCCCGAGGTGGGCGCCTCTCGGCCGGATGAGTTTGTCTGGGTCGATCGCGAGGGAAACGCGGAACCGGCGTCGAGTCACCGTCGGCACTACGAAGTGCCCCGGCTTTCCTCGGACGGCTTTGTCGTGGTCGGAATCCGAAGCGCTCACGACGATGTCAATATCTGGCTGCTGGACCCGGCGCGTGACACCCTGCGCCCGCTGACGATCGGAACAGGGTATTCACAGAGGCCGCTGTGGACGCCTGACCGCCTCGGCGTGGTGTACTCGGTTCCCTTGGGCAACAACGAGCTTCCTGCTGGAATCTACCTGCAGGGATTCGAAGGCCAGGGAGAACCTGAATTGCTGGTTTCGGGGCCGCTGAAAGTGCCGACCTCCATTTCGGCGGATGGCGAGGTCCTGCTGTTCCACACCATCGGCGTGAACACCGGGTGGGACCTGTGGAACACGGATTTGGTCTCCGGTGGCGATCCGGAGGCGGTGCTGGCCACTCCCTTCGACCAGGTCGATGCGCGTTTCGCACCGCAGGAAAACTGGATTGCCTTTGAGGCCGACCCTTCCGGGCGCAGCGAGATCTATATTCGTAAGACTGGAGAGAACGGCATTGAGGGTCAGGTTTCGCCCCATGGGGGGCGCTGGCCGGTGTGGAATCCGCAAGGCGGCGAGCTCTTCTATTTCGGTGAGACATCCATGATGTCGGTGAAGGTGGAGCTTGCAGGTGAACTGTCGGTGGAGCCGGCAGGTGCTCTCTTCGACATCGATGGGTATGGCCAAACATTCGATGTGTCCGCGGATGGTCAGAGATTTCTGATGATTAGGTTGGGCGAAGAGCCCTCAGGCCGGCAGATCAACGTGACCCTCGATTGGCAAGGCGCTTCCCCGTCGGGTCTGGCCACAGCTGCAGGGTCATAGGATGGCCGCTCGACCCCGCCTCGCAGGTAGAGTTGACTGAGCTCGAAAGAAATGGAAGCGAGCAGCAGGAACCGCGCTAAACTCACCAGCCACGGGCGTTGGTCTGCCCAAGATGGAGGGTTCGATGAAGATCCTGGTGCTTTGCCTGCTCGTTGCGGGACTTGCAATTTTGATGACCTGTTCCAAGGCTGATCCAGAGCCGCCGGTCGCCGAGGTGGTCCCCCACGAGCTCGTGGCGCATGGCGATCTTCGGGTCGACAACTACTATTGGTTGCGCGAGCGTGAAAACCCCGCCGTCATCGCCTACCTCGAGGCCGAGAATGCCTACATGGATGCGGTCATGATGGAGACCGCACCCCTCCAGGCGGAGCTATTCGTAGAAATCAAGGGTCGGATCAAACAGACCGACTCAAGCGTCCCTGCCGCTGACCACGGTTTTCTCTACTACGACCGAACCGAAGACGGCAAGGAATACACAATTCACTGCCGAATCAAGGATGAACCCGGCGCCGAGGAAGAGGTGCTCCTCGATGTAAACGTCCTCGCCGAAGGCCACGATTTCTGTTCGGCGGGCTGGATTCGGGTGAGCCCCGAAAGCGACACCATGGTCTATGCCGTCGACATCGTTGGCCGGCGCAAGTACAACCTGCGTTTCAGGGATCTCAGCACCGGGAAATACCTGGCCGACGAGATTCCCGATATTACAGGGGATTCCGAGTGGTTCAACGACGGCAAGACCCTCGTCTACACCAGGCAGGATCCATTCACCCTGCGCTCGTATCAGGTGTGGCGTCATGTACTGGGAACCGATCCGGCTTCCGATACCCTCATGTACCAAGAAAACGACGAGACCTTCAACATCAACATCGGTAAGACGGCCTCCGACCGATACATTCTCATCGAGTCGAAACACACGCTGGCCACCGAGGTCCGTTTCATCGATGCTGATGACCCCACGGCTGAGCCGGTCATCATCGCGCCCCGCGAGCGCGGCGTCGAGTACCACGTGACCCACCACGGTGATCGGTTCTTGATTAGAACCAACCTCGAGGCCACCAACTTCCGCCTCATGGAGGTGCCCGTGCGGAGCCCCGGGCGCGGCAACTGGCGTGAGGTCGTGGGGCACCGTGCGGACGTCTTGTTGCTGGACGTTCGGCCCTTCCGTGGTTTCATCGTGCTCAACGAAAAGGAAAACGCCCTCAACCGACTGGTCGTAATCGACGTGGAAGACGACTCGAATCACGTGATCGATTTCGACGAGTCTGCGCACGATGTCTGGGTGGACGACAATCGTGAGTACGACTCCAGTGTCCTTCGGTTCGGCTATACCTCCCTGACGACCCCAGAATCGATCTTCGACTACGACATGGGTACCGGAGACCGCGTGCTCAGAAAGCGGCAGGAAGTGCTGGGTGGCTTCGACCCCGACAATTACGTCAGCGAGCGTGTGATGGTGCCGGCGCGGGACGGAGTCGAGGTACCTCTGTCCATCGTCCGCCGCAAGGACCTCCCCCTCGACGGTTCGGCGCCGCTCCTGCTCTATGCGTACGGCTCGTACGGATACAGTACCGATCCCACCTTCAATCCCGATGTGATCAGCCTTCTCGATCGCGGTTTCAGCTATGCCATCGCCCACGTGCGTGGTGGGCAAGAGATGGGTCGACGGTGGTATGAGGATGGAAAGCTCCTCAACAAGATCAACACCTTCACCGACTTCATCGATTGTGCACGGTTCTTGATTTACGAGGGCTACACCTCGCCGGAACGGTTGGTGGCGCGTGGGGGAAGTGCCGGCGGTCTGCTCATGGGCGCCATCAGCAACATGGAGCCGGATCTCTTTGCCGGGATCGTCGCCCATGTGCCTTTCGTGGACGTGATCACCACCATGCTCGACGGGTCGATTCCGCTGACCACCAGCGAGTATGACGAGTGGGGTGACCCCAACGATGAGGAGTTCTACGACTACATGCTGTCGTACTCGCCCTACGACCAGGTCGAGGCAAAAAACTATCCGGCCTTGATGGTGACGGCAGGCCTCCACGATTCTCAGGTCCAGTACTGGGAGCCGGCCAAGTGGGTGGCCAGACTTCGTTTCCTGAAAACCGACGACAAGATGCTGGTCTTCCGCACCCGCATGGATGCGGGCCACGGAGGGGCGAGCGGTCGGTACGATGCATACCAGGAGCGAGCTGAGGAGTACGCTTTCATGATTGACATCGTGAGTTCGGGTGGCTGAGAAACCCAGGGGGAAAGAGTGGATCTGAGTCAGTTCAAGGTGGCAACCGCGACCGTGAGATGCGAGCCGTCGGGTCGTGAGGTCGTGGTTGTTCACGATTCGAATCTGATGGATGCGATCCATCTAAGCGGGCTGGGTCTCGGTCAATCCTGCGACGGCATCGCCCTGTGTGGGTTCTGCCGTGTCCAGATTCTCGATGGGATGGACAACCTCAGCCCTGTGGAAAGCGAGGAGGAGAAGATCCTCGTCTCCATGCACGGCACCGACAACGAACGCCTCGCCTGTTGCGCCACCGTCAAAGGCCCGGTCACTCTGACGACGACGTATTGGTAATCCGCTCCCGCAACCGCGGCTGGACTCGACTAGCAACGCGATGGGAGGGGATGCCAGGCATTAGGAAGTTGGGAAGTCTGGCGACTGCCCAACTTCGCTAAAGCCAGGCACCCAGCCCGCGGACCTCGATGCTGTGGTGATCCGGAACAACCAGGATTGATCATGCTGCCCCTGATGACGGCGGCCTTGTCCTCAGGTTCCTGGCTCGACCACCCGCACCGCCAGTTTCAGAGCTGCATACGCGGCGAGCCGTTGGAAACGGTCCCGGTCGATGGGGAAATAGAGCTCGCGACTGCGCATCCCGTTCGGTCCTACGGCCGCCACGGTGAGCTGTCCAGGTTGCGTCCCACCGCTTCCATCAGCTGACCCGAAGGTGGCGATGCCGACATCCGCGCCGAATTGCCGACCTACCTTGTCTGCTGCTTCTTCAGCGCTCACGTCAGTCAGTTTCAGCTGCCTCTTGAGGACCTCGACATCCGCTGCAACCAGGCTGCCGCGGAGGCACTTCATACCTTGCTCCGAAGCTCCAAGCATCCTCGCCACAGCGCCGGAGCTGGCCACTTCGGCGGCGGCCAGCGTCATTCCGGCATCGTTCAAGGTTGCGCCTACAAAGGCGGGGAAATCAGTGTTCAGTTGCGCTCCACCGGCGGCAAAGACGTGGCGGCCGAGGCGTCGCCGCGCGTCTTCAACCAAGCATTTGAGAACTGAGGTGGCGGCAGATCGGTCGTTGCCCTCGATCACCAGCCGGAGATGGATCTCGGGGAAGGTCGCCCTGTACTGCACGACGAGCCTCATTCCCTCGGGAACCAGATCTTCGATCCCCTCGAGGCGCTGGGCGACTTCGCTCTCACCCTTGCCGAAGAGTTTGAGCGTAGCGACCACCGGCGAGGAGGCGGGCAGCCGTTTGATCAGATCGGGGAGGGCCGAGTCGTCGGCCATCCGCCGAATTTCGCGTGGGACCCGGGCATAAAGTAGAGCCGGCACGAACCGACGTCGAGGCGGAATCCGACCGCCGTGCCCTCCGGGTTTGGCAAAATCGTACAACCCGCGGGCAGATCGGCCTGTTTTTCGTTGGTGGGCGGCATCTCACGCCCTCGCTCGGTGAAAAAGCGGCTGGTGTGTTCGAGCGCTTCGGCCGATCGTTCAATCTCCAGTCCGAAGGCTGCGGCCGCGGCAGCAGCGGTGAGATCGTCTCCGGTGGGTCCGAGCCCACCCGAGACCAGAACGGCGTCGGCGCGGCCGGCTGAGGTGCGCAACGCCTCGACCATACCGTCCATGTCGTCGCCGACGCTCCGGTGCTCGGTGGCGCGAAAGCCCAAGTCTGTCAGTTTGGCCGACAGCTCGCCGGCGTTGGTGTCGACGAGCCGACCTTCGATCAGCTCGTCCCCGATGGTCAGAATCTCAATGCGTGGCATGTTCGGGAGTGTAACGCACCATCGCACTGCACCGCGCACCGCCGGGCCCCTTGTCGAGGCCTTACCTGCGGGGGCGGTTTTGAAAGGGGCCGGGCGGCACGCGCTGCACTTGATGTGCTTCGCACATCGGGTTGGGTTTTCATAGTCGTAATTTTGTAGCGCCTGCGTCCCGCGGGCGATGTGATCGCCTCATACTCCACCATCGCAGGCGGGGACGCCTGCGCTACTAATGGCTGCCGCTGCAACATCGGCAATGGCCACGGTTACGGCCACAGCCTACCCTCAGCCCCGGCCTTCTGAGACGTCGGGGCGGCCCGACGTCCCAGCGTCGCACGAGCAGCGTGGTCGTGCATGGGAAACGAGAACGACTGAGTTCACGCTGCTCGCGCGACGGCGGCCTCCTTCTGAGCCGGAAGAGCCGACCCGGAGCGTTCTACCCGAGGAGTGCCCGGTAGCGTAATTGTGCGGTATGCAACGCGGCGCCGGATGGTCGTACCGGCACAATTGCGTACCCGGCACATCCCGTTGGGGCGCCTTTTCCGCGGATTCGGGTGCGGTCACGGTCACGGTCACGGTCACGGATACGGTCACGGTTACGGTCACGGACGCTGCCTCGGTCCCCGGCTGCGGCACCCTGTTCGCTACCCCCGCGCGGTCTTCCGTTTGTTCGACCGCTGGTTGCTGGGCAGCACTCGTTTGCGGACCCGGATGGCGGAGGGGGCTACCTCGACGAGCTCGTCTGAGTCGATCCACTCCAGCGCCCGATCGAGGTTCATTTCCCGCGGCGGCGCCAATCTGAGCGCCTCGTCCGAACCGGCGGCACGCATGTTGGTGAGCTTCTTCTCGCGGGTGACGTTGACATCGAGATCAGAATCGCGCGTGCTCTCGCCGAGGATCATCCCCTCATAGACCTCGGTTCCGGGACCCATGAACAGCGTACCGCGCGGCTCGAGATGATAGAGCGCGTAGGTCGTCGTTTTGCCGGGGCGGTCCGAAACCAGGGCGCCTGTGGCGCGGCCGGCGATAGGGCCCTGCCACTCGGACCAACCGTCGAAGAGGTGATTGAGGATGCCCGTGCCGCGGGTGTCGGTGAGGAACTCCGAGCGGAAGCCGATCAGCCCGCGCG
>Ga0164313_10002669_pt1 | contig 15937 bp, 14 predicted proteins | sample GuaBasSedimGuay4_FD_113735 | JGI IMG/M metagenome (GOLD analysis project Ga0164313, IMG submission 113735) | Subseafloor sediment microbial communities from Guaymas Basin, Gulf of California, Mexico - Guay4, Core 4569-4, 0-3 cm | ecosystem: Environmental > Aquatic > Marine > Hydrothermal vents... | reverse complement strand
CAATTGAAACTTAAGGCCATAACCAACCAAATACACCTGCGGTAAAAAGTGCATAAATCAGTCCATCGAACATAGATTTGAACGTTGCTGACCAGGCTCTCTTATACCAGATAGAATTTTGTATCAAGCCCAATGAATATCCTACAAAGGCCGTTGTACCTGTAAATCTGAATACCGATAAATAGTGAGCATCTGGTTTTAGAGCAATACCAGCAATATAGGCCGCGAACACACTTACAACAAGAGCATATATAAACCAAAGCACTAGGTTTTTGCCCATGGCAGGAGGTCCCGAAGGGTAAATTGTCAGAAACCCCATAGGTCCTCTATTCATCTTTTCTTTATACTCATCAGAATTTCTTTCGGCCTGGCCACTTGCTTTTGGCATTACATATTCTCCTTCTTCAAGATTAAAAGACCTAAGAGCATCCATAACCTCCTTTTCTTGCGGGAGACCTTTAAAATCTGACTCATGGTATGAAAATACCATATGAATAATAGAGCTTAAAACAAATACCAATACAGCCGATAAAAGTATTGGTAACCAAAGTGCGGTTAATGATACCATAGTAATAGCTTGTTTAGTTTAATTTAGAATTAAATATACTGGTTATCAATGGCTTATCAAAATTGAATAAGAAAGTGTCGAAATAAAGTTCTTTCCTATCTAATTGCTATTTTCGAGTAAGAATAATCTAATTAAATGCCCGAGCTACCAGAAGTAGAAACTGTTCTTCAGGCCTTAAGGCCACATCTGGTGAATGATAAATTCACCGAAATAAATACCTATGTAAATAAGTTACGGTCTCCCCTGATACTAAGTGATGTGCAGGGGCTTCTAAATCAGCCAATTGAAAATCTTTGGCGAAGGGCAAAATATATTGTGCTAAAATTGAAAAACGGTTATGGGCTAATAATTCATCTCGGCATGACCGGCTCCTGGCGGCTTGAATCTATGTCTGTTGATCGCCAAAAGCATGACCATGCTGAGTTTTATCTTTCTTCGGGTTTAGTACTTCGCTATAATGATCCGCGAAGATTTGGTCAAATAGTGGTTTTTGAGCCTGATTGTGACCTTATTAAGCACAAATTATTTGTCAATCTTGGCCCCGAACCACTAACAGATGATTTTAGCAATCTATGGCTAAAAAGAGTGTGTAAAAACAAGAAAAAGCCAATAAAGAGTTTAATAATGGATAATAAAAATGTTGTTGGGGTTGGCAATATATACGCTAGTGAGTCACTTTTCAGATCGGGGATTAACCCATTACTCGCAGGCGGAGCGATATCAAACATTCGCCTGAAAAGATTAACCAGAGCCATAAAGGATATATTACGTGATGCTATTAAGGCCGGCGGAACAACCATTAAAGATTACTCTAGTTTAAATGGTGAGGAAGGGTATTTTTACAGGGAGCTAATGGTTTACGGAAAGGCTGGTGATACATGCAGTAAATGTAATAGAGGAATAATTCGCCAGGCTTACCAAAGTGGCAGATCAACTTTTTATTGCCCTGTCTGCCAACGATAGAGGTGATTTCTACCTGATTTTATAAGATGTAGCCCCGGCGAGAATCGAACTCACATCTAAAGTTTAGGAAACTTTTGTTCTATCCATTGAACTACGGGGCCAGAATAGTCTGCAAATATCTTCTTCCTGCAGCAGATTTCAAACATATCTTAGAGAGAAAGGCCGGTTTTTAATTATTAATAGAATTTTAGTCGCTGCCGGAGTGTGCGAAAATTCGAAACTGCTCTATTCTAGAGCGAGAGGAATTTAAGGACAATCTTACTTTTTATTAGCCCTACAGATTATCCTAATCATTCTTTCTAAAGAAGTTCGTAGTAACCCCTTCGCTACTAAACTCATTAAATGAGGCCAGCTCATCACAAATTAATATTCCTCCATTAAATAAGGAATTCGGTGATTCTAATTCAAGTCCATAGCGCTCACTGTTTTCCTCAACAACTGCCCACCTGGTAGCACTGCTTAACACCCCATTAATAGTTACATTTAATGTTGAGTCGAGAAAAAATTCAACATAAGTATTTAAATGCTCCTTATTCTTCCCTACTCCTAAAGTTGAATTGTTTTCGGTATAAATCCATTGCCATTTACCTATTAACTCGTCCCTTATCAGTGTATCGACCCAATTGGATTGGTTATAGCAGTTCGACATCTCAACCCCACTCATTGGGCTGATAGAAAAATCTTCTGTATCACAACTTAAAATTGTGAAAGTTATTAAAACCGTAATTCCTATTGATACCCTATTCATAGTTAGTCGTTTTATCTGCCTTAGCCTAAAATATTTTCTAATTGTTCTGCACCTTTTTAGACACATCACACCCAGAAAAGGTTGTAATCTGTAATAGAATGTTTTCAGGCAAAAAAATGAACATGATTTTAGTTATTAAGGATATGAACTCGGCTCTCTATTAAATGAATTCTAATATTCCCCGAAATAGAAGTTAGTAGCCTGCTAATCAAATATTTTCATGATTCTATATCTCAATTTCTTGGTAGGGAATATTCGAGACAATAGTAATAAATCAACTCTAATGATTGGTCTTTAAGTAGTTCGGGAAAATTTGGTAGTGCCGTTTTTTGATTAGCTGGAGCAATTTAGCTCTTAACAAATCAATATTTTCCTTCTTCCCTGCAGATATATAGACCCCGAATTGATCTTTACGAGACTTTTTCGTCCATGATATTGGGCTAGAGGGGTTTTCTTCTTTTACCAGGTCAATTTTATTATAAACATTAATAATTTGCTTATTTGCACAGTCTATTTCGGCAAGGGTTTTCATTACTATGTCATATTGTTCTTCATGTGCCGGGCTTGAAATATCAATAACATGTAAGAGTACATCTGCTTCCCTGATTTCGTCAAGCGTACTCTTGAAAGACTCAATAAGGCCATGAGGTAACTTCCTAATAAAGCCAACGGTATCTGTAAGCAAACAGGGTATTTGCTCGATTACAATCTTGCGAACTGTTGAATCTACCGTTGCAAACAACTTATTCTCAGCAAAAGCATTATTTTTTGCCAAGAGGTTCATTATTGTAGACTTACCAACATTTGTATATCCCACTAATGCCACCCTTACCATGCGGCCTCGGTTTTTTCGTTGTGTAAGAGCTTGCTTGTCTATTTTAACCAGCTTTTTCTTCAGCAAAGCAATTTTATCACGAACTATTCTTCTGTCTGTTTCCAATTCTGTTTCACCTGGGCCCTTCATCCCAATACCCCCTTTTTGTTTTGATAAGTGAGTCCACATATTTGTAAGACGAGGTAGAACATATTCATATTGGGCAAGCTCAACCTGTGTTTTAGCCTGAGCCGTCTTAGCCCTCAGTGAAAAAATATCTAGTATTAATAAGCTTCTATCAAGAATTTTACACTTCAGAATACCCTCTAAATTTCGAACTTGTGATGGAATAAGGTCATCATCAAAGACAACCATATCAATTTCATTCTCTTTTACAAAATCCTCAATTTCTGATAATTTTCCTTTGCCAACATATGTCCTTAAATCTGGCTTTGGTAGTCGTTGCGCATACGTCTTTAAAGTTTTTGCGCCAGCTGTAAGCACAAGGAACTCGAGTTCTTGCAGATGCTCTTTAACCTTATGGTCTGGAGTATCTTTACTTATTACTGAAACAAGTACTGCTGTCTCTTTCTTCTCTTTCGTCGAGTAAGTTTTCGTCATATTTTACCTTAGAAAATGGGTTGCAAAGGTAGGATTTTAGACTCTCTAAAAAGAAATTTTAATTAGAGTGGTTACAAATTATCTGTAAAATGAATAAAACTTAGATAGTTTTGTATCTTGCGGCTATCCTAATTTTGGCTTATTCTTATGAAAATTGCTATTGTTCTTAATACTTCTTGGAATATTTACAACTTCCGATTAGGGCTTATTAAAGCTTTACTCGCTGAGGGCCATGAAGTTATAGCCATAGCTCCTATTGATGAATATACTCCGAAACTAGTTGAGCTAGGATGTGTTTATGAGGAAGTTAAAATGGATAGCCGCGGGGCAAATCCGGTAAAAGACATCGCACTTACCTTCGAGTTATTCAAAATATACAAAAGGCAGAAGCCTGATGTAATACTTCAGTATACAATCAAACCTAATATTTACGGGACTTTTGCCGCTAGCCTTCTAAAAATACCCGTAATTAATAATGTTTGTGGGCTAGGAACTGCCTTTTTAAACAAAAACCTTGTTTCGAAAATCGCCATTGCAATGTATAAACTTGCATTTCGGTTTCCAAAGTTAATTTTCTTCCAAAATAGTGATGATAAAAAATTCTTTTTGGATTCAAAGATTATTAAGAATACCGCTACGGATGTGCTGCCCGGATCTGGCATAGATGTAAATGCCTTTGTACCAAAGAATAAAACTTATAAAGAAGCGCCATTCACATTTCTACTTATCAGCAGATTAATTCATGATAAAGGAATTCTTGAATATATTAATGCCATAAAGATGCTCAAATCAAAAGGTGTTGATGCTAAATTTCAATTACTTGGTCAAATAGACACCGAACATACCCGAGGCATTGAAAGAGAATTAATCGATCAATGGATTCAGCAGGGTGCAGTGGAATATTTGGGTGCTGTTGATGACGTAAAACCATATATAAATAATTCGGATTGCATAGTCCTGCCATCGTATCGAGAAGGAACTCCTCGTTCTTTGCTCGAAGCAGCCAGTTCCGGCAAGCCTATTGTAGCCACTGATGTAGCGGGTTGCAATAATGTGGTTACTAATAATGTTAATGGGTTCTTGTGCAAATCTAAAAACGCGGAAGATTTAGCGAATACAATGGAAAAAATGTTGCTCCAGGACGAAGAATCTATTAAGGCAATGAGTAAAGCAAGCCGTAAAATTGCTATAACCAGGTTTGACGAAAAATTCGTCATTGATAAATATCTGGATTCAATCTCTAATGTTTAAATCCCCGTTGCTATAGGTAATAAGTTGATTTGTTTTATCTTAGTTCGAAAAACAAATTCATGATTTTTAAAGCATCAACTAAGCTTTTACTTCTTGTATCCATTATATCAATAAGCTCTTGCTCTTATAGAAACAATGTAATGTTTTCTCATGATGACGACTTTATTGCAGCTCAGCTTACCGCTGCAGCAAGGGCACTGGAATCGAATTATACTATTAAGCCAAATGACTTACTTAATGTAAAAGTTTATACCAAAAACGGGGAAATGATAATTGATCCTGAGTATGAATTATCAAAATCAATTAATAATAGAAAAGATGAAAGACCTGACCCTGAATATTTGGTAAGGCTGGATGGCTTTATTTTCCTCCCCATGATTGGTGATGTTAATATTCAAGGTCTAACTATCCATGATGCCAACCTTAAACTTATAGAATTATATAGTGAATATTTTGTTGATCCTTATGTAATTACTAATTATACAAATAAAAGGATAACAGTATTGGGAGCCCCCACTGGGCAAATAATCCCTCTAAAAAATGAAAACGTTACGATCGCAGAAGTTATAGCAATAGCAGGTGGCTTGGACACAAACGGTAATGCCGCCGCGATGAAACTTATACGGGGTAATGAGGTATTTCTTATAGACTTTAGTACTGTAACAGGATTTTACGAGTCCAATCAAATAGTAAAAGCAGGAGACATCTTATATATTGAACCTATAAATCGTGTAGTTGCTGATAATGCCGGGACAATTGCACTAATTCTAAGTATGATTACCACGACAGTCACATTATTAGTTCTTGTTACTACAACTAACTAAAGATGAAATTAAATATTAATGAATCGGAGGTAAATCTTAGTAGCAATCTTACTGATCATAATGATATAGATTGGCATAAGCTAAGGGTTGTATCAAGAAAAAGCTTACCATGGATTGGATCGATCTTGATTTTTTGTTTAACTATCTCATTTCTAACAATAAGATATACCAAGCCTTTATATGAGTCATATTCTGAAATTAAATTGGGGCAAGAGGATAAGTCTAATGTATTAAATCTAACACAAATAGATGATGGAAACTCCTTTGCACTCCTTTCGAGTGAAATGGAGCTTATTACGTCCAGATTATTTTTTAATAAGGTAATTGAAGCAGTACAACTTAGCCCTCAGTACTTTAATCATGGAAAATTTCTTGATGATGAAAAATATAGTAACCCTCCGTTTGCAGTTACTTATAAGCTTGAAAACATCTTAATATATAATACTAAAATCTATATATCCCTATTAGATACTAGCAGGTTTATCCTCTCGTACAATTTAGGAGAAAAAGAATTTGAGCAGGAATATAAGTTCTCTAGTCCTGTAATAAACGAAGATTTTGAATTCAATATGGTTCTGTCTCCTTCATGGAATTCTTCTATGGGCACTGAATTCTACTTTATTATCAGAAGCCATGACGCACTAATGGACTATATAGAAGCTAATTTAAGTGTGGAGCCGGTAAATGTTGAGGCCAATATTTTTAAGGTGTCATTTAAGGATTATAACGTTAATAAGGCGCATGCATTAATAAGTGCTATCGACACGCTCTATTATAAATATTCTTTAAATGAGAAGAATAGAGCTAACAAAAATAAAATTGAGTACCTCAATACTCAATTGACTGAAACTGAGAATAAGCTAGATGATTTTGAAAAATACTTTGAAGATGTAACAATAAGCAATAGAACTGTTAGCCTTGACGAAGATGTGAAAAGGACAGTGACTATTATGAATAATCTGGACTCTCAGCAAGTTCGGTTACAGGATAGGTTAGCTGATCTAAATAGTATCATCAACGAAATTAAAGATGGGCAAATTGTAATTATGCCAACCCTTGATGATAAATTCCCGGCACATATTATATCACTAATAAACGAATTAAATCTACTCATCAACGATAGAGAAAAACTAGGTCTCTCATATCGTGAAAACACCTATACCTATAAAGCACGACAGAAAGAAATTGATCTCCTAAAGTCTGATTTATTAGGTCAGATTGAGAACGCTAAGGAAAATACAATTGAAGATGAGAGCGACTTGGTAAATCAAAAAATACAGCTTAATCAACAACTGAAAAAATTGCCTTCCAAGAGCACTGAGTATAATAAAGTGAAAAGATTCTATACTCTTTATGAAGAAATATACCTTTCATTAATGCAGAGTAAAAATGAATTTGAGATTGCCATAGCTGGCTCAACTACAAAAATTAAGATTCTTTCACCTGCTACTATGCCAGATAGTCCAATAAAGCCTAATAAAACCATTATCTACATGGCAGGAGGAGTATCATTCATAGTATTGAGTTTTATATTTATTGTGATTAGTTACTTAGCCCATGATAAGATTGATGGCATTGCTGATGTTGAACGAAACACAGCAGCTACACTACTTGGATCCGTTCCAAAATATAAATCTGCAAAAGAGCACGCTAAAATTATTGTTAACGAACATCCAAAATCAGCATTAAGTGAGTCCATGCGCTCTATAAGGACTAATATGCAATTCATGCTCCCCGAAACTAAGAGTAAGGTATATTCAATTACATCCACAATTGGCTCAGAAGGGAAAACTTTTATTTCTACTAATATGGGTGCTTTACTGGCCATGGCTGGCAAGAAAGTTATCATTCTCGACATGGATTTGAGGAGACCAAAAGTTCATAAGGCCTTTGATAAAGAAAGTAGTGATTGTGGCATGAGCACCTTGCTTATTAAGAAGCATAACCTAAGTGAGTGTATAACTAAGAGCCATATAGAAGACTTGGATTTTATTGGTGCTGGACCCGTACCGCCAAATCCTTCTGAATTAATTCTTAGAGAAGCATTTGATGAAATATTAGAAAAACTAAGAGGCCTTTACGATGTCATTTTACTAGACACCCCTCCAATTGGTATTGTAACAGATGGATTGTTGGCTATGCAGAAAGCTGATTTGCCTATTTATATACTCCGTGCTGGCTATTCCAAGCTGTCATTTATTGGTAATATTAACAGGTTAATGGCCACTGGCAGATATCCGAACCTCTCTGTCATACTTAATAATGTCTCCAACAAAAAAACCGGGTTTGGCTACAGCTATGGTGATGTGTACACCAGTAGCCCGTATTACCAGGAATAGCTCGTCTCTTAATTATGATTGGTTCCATTTTCAGAAAGAAAAAAAGCTTTGAAGGTCTATTAAGTACTACCGACCTTCATTCGCATCTTTTGCCTGGAATCGATGATGGAGTTCAAAGTATAGAGGAATCACTTTCCGTTATTAGAGGATTTGTGAATTTGGGATACAAAAAGCTTGTGACCACGCCACATATAATGCATGACTTCTATAAAAATGATGCTACTATTATATTAAGTAAATTAGAAGAAGTCAGAAATGCTGTGTCTAAAGAATCTCTACAAATTGAGTTAGAAGCCGCGGCAGAATATTATTTAGATGAATATTTTTTATCTCTTATCAGTTCGAAAAAGAAACTTTTAACCTTTGGTGATAACTATGTGCTTTTTGAACTTTCTTTTATGACAAAACCTTTAACGATAAAAGAAGCCGTTTTTAGTATGCAAACAAATGGTTACAAACCCGTTCTAGCACATGCTGAGCGCTATTTATACTATCATGATAGTATAAAACATTTGGAAGAGCTTTCTAATAATGGAGTCCTTCTACAACTTAATTTACTCTCGTTGTCTAAATACTACTCTAAAGCTGTAAAGAAAATGGCTTCCAAGCTGTTAGACTTGGGCCTAATTTCTTTTATCGGTTCTGATTGTCATAATCCAAAGCAATTGATGGCAGTAGCTGAAGTCCTGAACAGTTCGGCAATGAACCCACTTAAAGATCAAACCCTATTAAATAAATATTTATGATTCTTGTTACAGGAGCAACAGGCATTGTTGGTCACTTTATTGTAAAAGATTTAGTCGCTTCCGGTCATAAAATAAGGGCCATAAAAAGAGCTGAAAGTAATACTGATAGCTTAGCACTGTTGAGTAAAAGCATTGAATGGGTTGAAGCAGATTTGCTTGATTTGTCAGCTTTAGAAAAATCATTTATCGGTATAGATAGAGTCGTACACTGTGCAGCGCTAGTTTCATTTCACCGTGAAGACAAAGCTGAAATGATGAATATTAATATTAATGGAACCGCCAATATGGTTAACCTGGCATTAGAAAACAATGTTCAAAAATTTATCCATGTAAGTTCTGTAGCAGCACTAGGCCGAAAACCCCAGCTTAATATTATTGATGAAAATACTAAGTGGGAAGAATCAGAGAATAACACTAACTATGCTGAATCGAAATATTTAGGGGAGCTTGAAGTTTGGCGTGCTCAAGAAGAGGGGCTTCCGACTGTAATCGTAAATCCTTCTATTGTACTTGGTCCTGGAAACTGGAATAGCTCTAGTATGCAATTGTTTAAGTATGCTAATGAAGAAAGGTTCTTTTATCCGGGTGGAGAGATGAACTATGTTGATGTTCGTGATGTAAGTAAGATCATCGAAACGTTACTTTTTAATAATGACATAAGCGAAGAAAGGTTTATTCTTAATGGAGGGAAAGCTTATTACAAGGATGTATTTGAGCTAATAAGTAAAAATCTAAATAAAAAAGCTCCAAAATTAAAAGTCTCTACTACACTCCTTACTTTTGCATACATATTAGATACTATTAAATCGAAATTGCTGAGAAAAAAATCAATTATTACTCGAGAGTCTATTCGCCTTAGTAAGATGAATTATTTTTATTCTAACGAGAAGCTCAAAAAAACATTGAATTATGAGTTTAAGACACTTGAAGAATCAGTTGTCTGGACATGTTCAGAAATAATGAAGCAAAACCAGTAGTAGAGAGATTTAATAATTATTTTCATATCTTAATCCAAACATTTAAGAATGGACGAGAATTTTAAGAGGAAACGAGGAAGTGAGCTAGCACGAAAATTTGAAGAAAATCTTAAAAGGCAGCAATTTTCTTTTTTTGATTTAGAAGATTACGAAGAAATAATCTCATATTATATAAGCTTAAACAAGCCCAAAAAGGCATTGCAAGCTTCTAAACAAGCGGAATCCCAATACCCATACTCTGTTGAAATAATGCTACTAAAGGCCCAGTCCTTAATTAGTTTAGAAGGTTACAATGAAGCACTGGCAGTGCTGGCTTCTGCAGAAACATTTCAACCCAATGAAGCTGAAATCTTCATGATAAGAGGCTCATTGCTTTCCTTGCAACTTAAGGTTGAAGAAGCACACGAAGAATTCAAAAAGGCACTTCTTTTTGCTGAAAACAAAGATGATGTTTATTATCATTTAGGAGCACTGGAGCAAAGTCAGGAAAACTATGATGAAGCTATAGAGTATTATGAAAAAGCTTTAGAAGAGAACATTTATAATGAAACTGTACTTTATGACTTAGCGTACTGCCTGGATAATACTGGCAGAATGGCTGAAAGTATTGAGTTATATAAAAAATTTATTGATGTAGAACCATACTCTTATTTTGCCTGGTATAATCTGGGGATATCTTACTCAAAGCTTGAAAAAGTTGAAGAAGCTAAGGAGGCTTTTGAGTATGCCGTGATTATTGAAGATGAGTTTGCCTCTGCACATTTTAATTTGGGGAATGCACATCTACAGACGGAAGATTTTTCAAAAGCATTAGAAGCCTTTTATAAAACGCTCGAGCTAGAAGGTCCCGGTTCTGATTTATATAATATGATAGGAACAGTCTATGAAAAGCTTGAGCAGTATGATCTTGGCTTAAAATACTTTCAAAAGTCAGCAAAGCTTGAAAGTTTAAACGACCAATCGTGGTATGGGGCCGGACTATGTATGAGCAAGCTTAATAGATGGTACGAAGCAGTTCATTTCTTTAATAAGGCGCTAAAAATAAATACCAATAGTGCCCTCTATTGGCAAGCAATTGCTGAGGCTGACTATAAAGTTGGTAACCTAATTTCAAGTCTTGATGCCTATGAAGAAGCAGTAATGTTAATGCCCGAAAGCCCAAAAACCTGGCTAGATTGGTCTTATATTTATTTTGAACAAGGAGAAATAAAAAGAGCCCTAAATACCATTAAAAGAGGATTGGAAGAAAATATAGAAAATGCGGAGCTACTATATAGATTAGCTGCTTATTATATTGCTGATAACAAGTACCAAGAAGCCTTTGAATCTCTTGAAAATGCATTAATTTTGGATTTTGAAAAGCATACGGTCCTTTTGGAATTCTTTTCAAATATCGATACCCAGAAGGCCCTTTTTAAAATTATAGAAAAATTCAGAAAAGAAAATTCCTAATGAATTACACATTACAAAATATCCCTGAGCGTACACAAAAGCCTAGACAATATGGCTATACAATGGCCATGGATAAAGGATTAAGTTGCCGAGAAGTTGATGATTTTCTTAGTGTGGCTGGTGATCATATAGATATTGTAAAACTTGGCTGGGGTACATCATTTGTAACCCCAAAACTTAAGGAAAAATTACAGGTGTATGCAGATGCCGGTATACCAACCTATTTTGGGGGCACCTTATTCGAGGCCTTTATCGTACGAAATCAATTTGATGATTATCGTAAAATATTAGATAAATATGGCATGAGCTATGCCGAAGTGTCTGATGGTTCAATCGAATTAGATCATGATAAGAAATGTGAATATGTCAGTGAGCTGTCTAAACAAGTTACTGTTCTCTCCGAAGTTGGTTCTAAGGATGTTGAAAAAATAATTCCTCCATATAAGTGGATTGAACTAATGCAAAAAGAGCTAGACGCCGGAGCATGGAAAGTAATAGGTGAAGCAAGGGAAGGTGGTAACGTCGGTTTGTTCAGATCTACCGGAGAAGTAAGGTCCGGCCTTGTGGAAGAAATTTTGACCAAAATACCTTTTGAGAAAATTATTTGGGAGGCGCCAATTAAGGCACAGCAAGTTTGGTTTATAAAACTCTTGGGAGCTAATGTGAACTTAGGAAATATTGCTCCTAATGAAGTTATTCCACTTGAAACCATTAGACTTGGTCTAAGAGGTGATACTTTTAGTCACTTTTTAGATATGGAATAGGCGGAATTAATTAAATGAGGACAGTTAAGGACAATATATTGCTTTTCCTAAAAGGACTAGCCATGGGAGGAGCAGATGTTGTTCCCGGGGTTTCTGGTGGCACCATAGCCTTTATTTCTGGAATATATGAAGAATTATTGCTCTCTATTAAGGCAGTAAACTTACCTAACCTTGGTCTGCTTCTGAAAGGAAAGTTTAAAGAGTTTTGGAAGGCAATAAATGGCAACTTTTTAATAGTTCTCTTTTCAGGAATTCTTATCTCTATTAAGTCACTTGCAGCAGTGCTTATATTCCTAAAAGAAACATACCCTATTCAGCTCTGGTCATTCTTCTGGGGATTGATTATGATTTCATCAATAGTAGTTTTGAGGCAAATTAATAAATGGCGCTGGACGGTAATCGTTTCAGGAATAATTGGTGTAGGACTAGCTTTAATAGTAACCAGTTTAGCTCCTGCTCATACCTCCGACTCTTCTTTAATGATAGTACTTAGTGGTGTTTTAGGCATTTCTGCTATGATACTTCCGGGTATATCTGGTGCTTTCATCTTGCTTATTCTAGGAAAATATGAGTTTATATTAACAGCCCTCAATGAGCTTAACCTACCTGTAATTGGTTTATTCTTATTGGGATGCATAATTGGGCTCGTGTCTTTTGTTAGAATAATTTCCTGGCTATTAAGTAAGTATCATAATATGGCTGTAGCCCTTCTTGCCGGATTTATGATGGGCTCACTTAATAAGCTCTGGCCCTGGAAAGAAACATTAGAATACAGAATAGATCGCCATGGCAACCAGGTTCCCTTCATGGATGTTAATGTTATGCCAAATAAATATTTCGAAGTTACCGGCGATGACCCGGTTGTAATTCAAGCATTACTTTTTATGGCTGTAGGTTTTTTTATTATTGTTATAATTGAAAAAATTGCCTTGCAAATTAAACCTAAATAGCCATGGAAAACCTCTATGGCTTAATTGGGTTCCCCTTATCCCACTCGTTCTCAAAAAAATATTTTACAGAGAAATTTCTTAACGAAGGACTTACTGAGCATCGATACGAGCTCTTCGAGATTAATGATATTAATGAAATTGTTGGACTAATAAATAATCATCCTCAGTTGGTTGGTCTTAATGTCACAATACCTCATAAAGAAACTATTATACCCTATTTAGACCATCTTGATAAGTCAGCAAAGATAGTCGGGGCTGTTAATGTTATTAAGATTAGAGACAACCTGCTAACCGGCTATAATTCGGATTTTTTTGGGTTTGAATCATCTCTACTAAAATTTATTGGTTCAAGTATTGAAAACTATTCAGCAATTGTTTTGGGTACCGGTGGTGCTGCCAAAGCTGTAATTGCGGTCCTTATGGCAAATAAAATACCATATAGGTTAATCTCCCGCTCAAAAGGGAATGATGTTCTCACTTATGATGAGTTGAATAATACATCTATAATAGCAGACAGTAATTTAATAATCAATACTACCCCTCTGGGGATGGCACCAAAGATTGATAGTTGTCCAGATATTGATTACAATCAATTAAGTAATAAGCACTTCGTATTTGATCTCATTTATAATCCGGCCGAAACCAAGTTTCTTGAAAAAGCCAGAGCCAAAAAAACAAAAGTGAAGAATGGGCTCGAAATGCTTGAACTTCAAGCTGAGAAATCATGGGAAATCTGGACATCTTAAGGTAAATTTGATATTCTCTTATTTTAATTTTGCATAAATGCCTTTTAAGCTAACTAGTGAGTTCGTTCCTACCGGTGACCAGCCAAGAGCTATCGAACAATTGGTTGAGGGACTGAACAGAGGAGATACAGCTCAAACTTTACTTGGTGTAACCGGCTCCGGAAAAACATTTAGCATTGCCAATGTAATTCAGGAAGTACAAAAGCCAACATTAATATTTAGTCATAACAAAACGTTGGCGGCACAACTTTATGGAGAATTTAAGCAGTTTTTCCCTGATAATGCAGTTGAGTATTTTATCTCATACTATGATTACTATCAACCTGAGGCTTTTCTGCCCTCAACAGGTCTGTATATAGAAAAAGATCTATCGATAAACGAAGAAATAGAAAAATTAAGACTAAGCACTACATCTGCCCTATTAAGTGGCAGGAGAGATGTAATTGTAGTAGCATCGGTTTCTTGTATTTATGGTATTGGCAACCCTGAAGAGTTTGGCAAGAATACGATTGAGATAAGTGTCGGTGACAAAATTGTTAGAAACAAACTATTATATGAGTTAGTAGATATAATATATAGCAGAACTGAGGCTGAATTTAAGCGAGGAACATTCAGGGTAACAGGTGATACCGTAGATATATTTGTTGCTTATGCTGATTTCGCTTTTAGGATTGTTTTCTGGGGCGATGAAATTGAGTCATTACAAACTATTGACCCTGGCACAGGTAAGAAAATCACAGATGAAACATCAATTATAATATATCCTGCAAATTTGTTTGTTACAGGTAAAGACACTTTGCAGCAGGCCATTTACGAGATCCAGGATGACATGATGGCTCAAATTCAGCTATTCGAAGAAGAAGGCAGAGGGCTGGAGGCTAAACGCATCAAAGAACGCACAGAATTTGACCTTGAAATGATGCGTGAATTAGGGTATTGCCCGGGAGTTGAGAACTATTCAAGATATTTTGACAGGAGAAATGCAGGATCTCGACCATTCTGTTTACTTGATTATTTTCCGGAAGATTACCTTATGGTAGTGGATGAAAGCCATGCGACCTTACCCCAAATACGGGCTATGTGGGGTGGCGATAGATCAAGAAAGGTAAATCTGGTTGAATATGGCTTCAGGTTACCGGCAGCCATGGACAACCGCCCATTGACTTTCAACGAATTTGAGTCTCTTATTAACCAGGCCATTTATGTAAGCGCCACTCCCGCTGATTATGAATTGGAGGCATCTGAAGGGGTAATTGTTGAACAATTAATCCGACCCACCGGGCTCCTCGATCCATCTATTGACGTCCGGCCAAGTATTAATCAGATTGATGACCTACTTGAAGAAATAGATGAAACAGTAAAGAAACGGGAAAGGATATTAGTAACCACACTAACAAAACGAATGGCTGAAGAGCTAACAAAGTTTTTGTTGAGAGCAGAAGTCAAGACAAGATACATTCATTCGGAAGTAGATACACTTGAACGAGTAGAAATTTTAAGAGAATTACGCTTGGGAGAATTCGATGTTTTGGTCGGGGTTAATCTGCTTAGGGAAGGGCTTGATCTTCCCGAAGTTTCTTTAGTAGCAATTCTTGATGCTGACAAGGAAGGCTTTCTCAGAAATGTGAAGTCGCTTATACAGACAATAGGTAGAGCCTCCAGGAATGCCGAAGGGCGGGTTTTAATGTATGCTGATAAGATTACTAACTCCATGCAGATTGCTATTGATGAAACTAATCGGAGAAGAAAAATTCAGGCAGATTATAATGCTGAACATGGTATAGTGCCAACAACGATTCTAAAATCTACAGAATCAATATTAGGCCAAACCAAGGTTGCTGATGCTAATAAGGCTTCAAAACATTACTATATAGAGCCAGAAGGACAAAGCATGGCTGCCGACCCGGTAATGGCTTATATGAGCAAGGAAGAGATTGAGAAGCAAATTAAGCTAACTCAGAAAAAGATGGAGACTGCAGCTAAAGACCTTGACTTTATTGAAGCCGCGAAGTTGAGAGATGAGCTTGAGGGATTGAAGAAGATGTTGGGGTAAAGATTAAAGTTGTCTCGTCCTAAATAAGCGATACAGTTTAACAACGATACAATATTAAACGACAGCATCAAGATTCGTCTTGATGCTGTTTTGTTTTTTATAGGTTTTTATTCTAATAGTT
>Ga0164313_10002668_pt1 | contig 15942 bp, 18 predicted proteins | sample GuaBasSedimGuay4_FD_113735 | JGI IMG/M metagenome (GOLD analysis project Ga0164313, IMG submission 113735) | Subseafloor sediment microbial communities from Guaymas Basin, Gulf of California, Mexico - Guay4, Core 4569-4, 0-3 cm | ecosystem: Environmental > Aquatic > Marine > Hydrothermal vents... | reverse complement strand
CTGAGCGATCTCACAAATCTTGCAGACGTTGGTGGCGGTATTTTAATAGACTATGATCAGATGAAGTTTTCAGCCAACGTTGGGTATCTCTCGAATGAGATCTGGGATTTTACGGGAGGAGCAGAAGTCAGTGTTGATCCTATTAGCTTGTACGTCACTGTTCCTTACATGTATTCCACGCTGACAGAACAGAGCACTGTGTTTATCGACGCGGGTGGAACAGTCAACATTGGAAATTTCACTATTGGCGCGTCTGTGCTGTATCCATTTGGTGCGAAACAAGAAAGTTCAGATCCATTTTCAGAGCTTTCTTATGATTTTCACATAGACATAAGAATTGGAGTGAAATGGTGAGGGGAAAGACAAAGATACTGAGTGAAGACGAGATTCGTCGATCCCTGGTAAGAATCGCGCATGAGATTGTGGAACGTAACAATGGAATAAGAAACGTTGTTCTCGTTGGAATATTGACCAGAGGAGCTTTCATTGCGAACAGGATTGGAAAATTCATAGAAAATATCGAGCAACAGCGTGTGCCAACCGGTGAACTTGATGTGCGACCATACAGAGATGATGAAAAGCGAAGCTCCGAAGATAGATCATCAATTGGCTTTCAATTGGATGGAAAAACAGTTGTCCTCATCGATGATGTGTTGTTTACAGGGCGCACCGTTAGAAGTGCATTGGATGCCTTGACTCATAGAGGGCGACCGTCATCGGTTCAACTTGCCGTTCTGGTGGATCGCGGTCATCGTGAGCTTCCTATTAGACCTGATTTTGTGGGCAAGAACCTTCCGACATCTAAAACAAGAGAGCGAGTGAGTGTGAAGGTAAAGGAACTGGATGGAGAAGACGCTGTGTATATTGTTCATGTGGAGGAATAACGGTGGAGTACACAAGATATGCCGCGGCCCTTGAAAAGGCTATGATGAAGTTGGTTGAACGTGGTTTTAATGTGATTGATGTTGACGAGTTATGGTTGGAAACCTCAATTCCAATTGATCTGATTGTTGAGATAGTCAAAAAGCGCCAAATTAAATTTCCAGAAAACTTGCAGGTTCTTCGATTGCAGAGCCAAATCCTTTGGAAAAAAGCCTAATGAGGATTTAGAAAAGGGAATCGTATGTACTACGAAGTTGCAATATCAAGAGCATCACAGATGAAAACCCATTTTTGTGAATCATCGGAGGATATTGATTCTGGAGAACGGGTTATCATAAGATTGAACGGTCGAAAATGTAAAGGATACGTTATAGGGCGAACCGAAGAACCCCCTCCCAACTCTTTGAATCAGATAGTTGAACGTATAGACGGTTACAGTTTTGTTGATGCTGCACTCGTTGAGACCTTGGTGTGGGCGGGGCGAAGGTACAATTCCCCGATAGGCCGCCTTTTTGATATCGCTGTGCCAAAATGCATTGACAGATACGCCGTAAGTACAGTTCTACCGCTTTCCTCATTCATCGGTCTTGAAAAGATGCCGCTGAGATCATTTATCAGCAAATACGGTGAAGGCCACTTGAAAAAGCTTATTCAAAGCGGATATGTAAAGATTCAGCGAATACCGATGGCAAAAGAGCCTCATCCAAGATTGCAAAACGAAAGTGTAGAGTTGTGTGTAACTCTTCAAGAAGCTCTCCACGTGGTGAAGGATCCTATCGAAACCCAGGTGGCGAATTATCTATTCATCAATGATGAGGTTTATGTGGACGATATTGTTAGAGATCTTGGAGTTTCAAAGCGAGTTCTAAGTGATCTTCAGAAGAAGGGTTTGATAAGAATAGGACCCAAAGTGCAGCGAGCCGATGAAAAAAATGTTCTCGATGACTCTCTCGGTTTCTACTTAGAACAGATGAAACGTGATGAAATCTTGCTTTTGGGTTCCAAATCGAGCGGGAAAACGGATCTGTGTATAGAAATGATTCGTAGAACTGTTCAAAAGGGATTCTCCGCTTTGTATCTTGTTCCCGAGGCAATGCTGGTTGGACAGGTATCCACCCGTCTGAAAAACGTTTTGGGTCATCTATCTGTAGGTATTTATCACAGTTATCTTTCCGAAGCAAGGCGAGCCTTTCAATGGATTCAAGCGTGGAAAGGAAAAATCAGTGTAGTTGTGGGAACACGAAGCGCTGTTTTTTGCCCACTGAGAAATCTTGGGTTGATAGTAATTGAGCATGAGGAGGATGAAAGCTACTACCAGTATGAGAATCCAGTCTACGATGCTGTTGAGGTAGCAAGAAGGCGTGCAAAACTTTCTAATGCTCGTGTTGTAATGGTTTCCACCACTCCACGGCTTGACCACTACAAGGAGTCCTTAGATGGAAAGATACAACAAATAGAGCTACAAGAACGTAGGAAATGCAGCATCAGGGTTTTGAACACAAGGAAAGAAAAGTCATTTGTCGCCGGCGATACAATGACTTTTATTCGTTCCACCCTCAAATCCGGCAGGGGAGTTATCATAGTGGTCAGACGTAAGGGTTATTCTCCTTGGATTCAGTGCGCTGTTTGTGGATTCATAGTGGAATGTCCAAAATGCGATGTTTCTCTCAGTTACCACAGAGACGAAAATGTTTTCAAGTGTCATCTTTGTGGTTATACTGAAGAAGCGTCAGACAAATGCCCGCGTTGTGGAGCACATGCGCTTTATCCACGAGGAGCGGGTACAGAAAGAATCGAACAGCATTTGAAACGTCGTTTTGCGTCTTATGAATTGGTTCGCCTCGACCGGGATACTGTCAGACACCCTCAGATGGTCTTAGAATACTTGAGAAAGTTTGAGAGAGGTGAAATAGACATAATTGTAGGTACAAAGATGATAACCAGGGGCATCGATCTGAATCGCGCAGGTTTGATTGTAGTCATGGATTTTGATGGTTTACTTAATGTACCTGATTTCACTGCGAGGTTCAGGACATTTCGAGTGCTCTTCCAGACAGTTAGTGAGTCAGCGGGATTCGAATCCGGCACGGCAGTTGTGCAGACATACAATCCAGATAACGAGCTGTTGAATCATTTGGTAGATCTCGATGTGCACGGTTTTTACAAGGAGGAACTGGCAAAGAGAAAAGAGGCACTGTATCCACCTTTTACAAACATAATTCAGGTGATTCTTAAAGCACGGATTGCTTCGAAAGGACTGGAAATTGTGAATTTTTGTTCCGAAAAATTGAGAAGTGCGGGTGAACATATTTTGGGACCAGTTGAACATCCCATTTTCAGGATCGCAAATGAGTACAGGTTTCATTTTCTGATCAAGACAGACGATGTTGAAACCTCACTCAAAAGGCTGAATGAAGTTTTAACTGAATCTGGTAAGAGAGGTTGGAAAGTGCTGTTGAATCCACCGGCACTTATTTGATTTGAAAGGGGGAAGTACGATGAAGTGTCTTGTCTTAGCCGCTGGTATTGGGAAGAGGATGAAATCGCGTTATTCGAAGGTGTTGCATCCAGTGTGCGGCAGACCGATGATAGAATGGGTTCTGAGGGCTGTTCAGAGCGTAGCGAGTGAGATAGCCGTTGTCTTAGGACATGGAGCAGATGAAGTTAGAACCGTGCTTCCTCAGAATATCAAAGTTTTTATTCAAAGTCAGCAGCTTGGAACAGCTCACGCGGTCATGTGTGCAAAGCAATTTGTTTCCCCTGCCGAGGATCTACTCGTAGTCTATGGTGATACACCGCTGTTGAGATCGGAAACTCTTGAGAAATGTCTAAAAGTTCACAGAAGGGAAAAACCAGATGTAACGATAATATCAACACGTATGAGTGATCCATCAGGGTATGGAAGAGTGGTGCGTGATGGTTGCGGATCTTTTCAACAAGTCATTGAAGAAAGAGATATAGAAGAGTTTGATCGATCGCTCAACGAAGTCAACACCGGCGTTTATATTTTCAGAGGAGCGGCGCTTCTGGAATGTTTGCCAAAGGTTACTAACAACAATAGCCAACAGGAGTATTATCTAACTGATGTTCTTCACAAGGTGAGAAAGGTGACAATCTTTGAAGCTGAGGACTCGCAAGAGTTTCTTGGAGTGAATACGCGTGTGCAGTTGGCAGAGGCAGAAAGAATAATGCGAATGAGAATATGTGAAAGAATGATGCTCCAGGGAGTGACTATCGTTGACCCTAACAACACTTACATAGATGATGATGTAGTTGTAGGAAGAGACACCACAATTTATCCCATGACCTTTCTGATGGGAAGAACAGTTGTGGGTGAGGGGTGCTCAATAGGCCCTATGACCAGAATTAAAGACTGCAAAATCGGAGATGATGCCACTGTGATTAGCTCTGATTGCGTTGGAGCTGAAATTAGCGATGGTGTCACAGTAGGTCCCTTTGCACGGTTAAGAGAAGGAACCGTGTTGAAACGCGATGTGAAAATAGGAAACTTTGTGGAAGTCAAGAAATCTGTTCTCAACAAGGGAACAAAAGCGCAGCATCTGGCTTATCTTGGCGACTCAACTATTGGAAAAGGTGTGAATATAGGTGCGGGTACCATTACGTGTAATTTCGATGGAGTTAACAAGAATCCAACCGTTATAGAGGATAATGTATTTGTAGGAAGCAACACTTCCCTTGTGGCACCTGTGAAAATAGGCAACAACTCGGTCGTTGGTGCTGGCTCTGTTATAACGAAAGACGTTCCCCCGCACAGTTTGGCCATAGGTCGAGCGCGGCAGGTAATCAAAGAAGGGCGCTTCTTAAAGAAGCACGAGAGGAGGATGGGTGATGCCATTTCAGAAAAATGATCTCAAACTTTTTTCTGGGAACGCCAATTTACAGCTGGCAACAAGAGTAGCAGAATACATGGGTTTAAAGCTGGGAGACTGTCAGGTCAAGCGTTTTGCCGATGGAGAAATAAATGTGAAGATAAACGAAACAGTTAGAGGCCACGATGTGTTTGTGTTACAATCGTTTTCTCCTCCGGTCAATGAAAACCTTATGGAAATGCTGATTATGGTGGACGCCTTTAAGAGAGCTTCAGCGAATAGTGTGGCTGTCGTTATACCGTACTATGGCTACGCGAGACAGGATAGGAAAGCTCGGGGCAGAGATCCAATAACGGCAAAATTGGTTGCTAACTTGATAACGGTGGCTGGAGCAACAAGGGTTCTCACAGTGGACCTGCACGCGGATCAAATTCAGGGATTTTTTGATCTTCCAGTTGACAACTTACTGAGCTTTCCAGTATTTGCCAAGGAGATTTCGAGCAGATATGGAGAAGATGATCTTGTTGTGGTGGCACCCGATGTAGGCGCTGTAAAAAGAGCCAGTAAATTCGCTGCCAAGCTGGAAATACCTCTGGCGATACTTGACAAACGCAGACCTGCTGATAATATTGCAGAGGTGGTCAACGTCATTGGAAATGTAAAAGGGAAAACGGCAATAATGTTTGATGATATTATCGATACAGCAGGAACCCTGCTTGAAGGGGTCGATGCTCTGCAAGAGGCCGGAGCAAAACGAATAATAGCGTGTGCAGCGCACGGAATACTTTCGCAAGATGCTGTTAGTAAAATAGTCGAATCGGATTTGGAGATCGTGTACTTGACTGACACGATATTTCACGATGATCTTCCCGACAAGTTTTGTATTGTAAGCGTGGCAAATTTGCTCGGAGAAGCCATAATAAGAATTAGAAAGAATCTGTCTGTTAGCATATTGTTTAGGTAAGGAGGGATTATCAATGCGACTGAGAGCCACTCCCAGATTAGACAAAGGCAAGGGAGCCGCGAAAAAGCTGAGAAATAAAGGCAAGATACCCATAGTTGTTTACGGACCCGATTTCGAAGCTGAGGTATATTCTGTAGATGAACTGGAGCTGAAAAATGTTCTTTCTGAAGCCTCAGAAACATCTCCAGTCATTTTAGAAATTGAAAAAGATGGAGAGACTAAGGACCTTGAGGTTTTCTTTAAAAATGTTCAGCATGATAAGGTCTCTGATAGAGTAATGCATGTTGATTTCTACAAACCCGCTACGGGTCACAAAATGAAGATCAATGTACCGATTAAAACTGTTGGAAAAGCGATAGGTGTTGAACGTGGAGGCATTCTTGAACTGATACACATGGAAGTACCCGTTGAAACACTTCCCTCTGTTTTAGTAAACGAGATCGAGGTGGATGTGTCTAATTTGGATCTTGGCGATTCTGTACACATCAGAGACATTTCTTTCCCACAGGGTATGACTCCTCTTCTTCATCCAGATGAAACCGTGATAACAGTGCTTGTACCCCGTGGTTTGGTTGCTGAAGAGGCCGCAGGTGCAGAGGTAGAAGTCGAGGAGGAAGAAATGGAACCTGAAGTAATATCAAAGGGAAAGAAGGAGGAAGAGGAATAAAAGCAGTTGTTGGCCTTGGAAATCCAGGTCCGCGTTATGTTTTCAACAGGCATAACGTGGGCTTTATGTTTTTAGATAGATACCAGAGTGTAAAGAACTGTACTCAATGGACTTCGCATAGTACTTACACGTGGTCTCAGTGCACTAAAAGTGAAAGAATCTATCTTGTGAAGCCGATGACTTACATGAACGTAAGAGAGGAAGCAGTCTATGACTTTATGAAACCTCGTCAAATAGAGCTCAGTGATATAATCGTTGTATACGACGATGTCTCCCTACCGTTGGGAAAGATCAGAATCAGAGAGGCGGGGAGTTCCGGAGGTCATAAGGGACTTCAGTCGGTAATGGACCACCTTGAAACTGATAACATCACAAGGCTCAGGATAGGCATTGGTCCAAAACCTGAAGATGTATCTACAGCCGATTTTGTGTTGGAGGACTTCTCTGAGACAGAGCTTCATGTGCTTGATGCGGTGTTGGATATGGCGATTGAAGCTGTGGACACAGTGCTTTTTCAAGGTGCTTCAAGAGCGATGACCCTCTTTAACTCAAAAGAGGTGATCTTATGAGATGCGATTTTTGTAATAGCAGTGATGCGTCGTGGGCATACAGATTTATTTCCGATGGGATGCTTAAGGAAATACATGTTTGTGATCGGTGTGTTAGAGGACTGGTAAATGAAGGAACAGGATTGTCTCACGAAGGTTTAAGGCTTTTGATTGCACATGCCAGCTTGGTTCAGGACAGTGATCTCAGCGAGATATCTGTGGACACCGCAGCAGGCTTGGATCTTATCTTTTCTGTAGCTCCCATTGTTGTTCTTAAGGCGTTGTTTGGGAGTAACGAGGTTGAGCAGAGAGAGCTTCATGAAGCGGCCAAAAGAAGGATTTACATTTTAGAAAATAGGCTCAGGAAAGCGCTTAGGCAAGAGAACTATAAGATAGCGAATGTTATCAAAAGACAAATAGCCGAGATCAGAGCGCGAATAATGGAGACATGATATCATGAAACGCAGCACAAAACTGATACTCTTGTCTTTGTTGGCTGTTGGGATCTGGTTGTTTCTGAGGTTGGTTTTTTCAGGGCAGTTAGTTCTTCGCAGATACCTCTTCAAAATAGGCTCTTTTGAGATTCGTTTTTACTCGTTGTTCATTCTTACAGGGTTGATAGTTGCTTATACTATGGCAAGGAAAAGGTGTGTTCAAGAGGGTATCAAACCCGAGCAACTGGACGAGTTGCTCATGTACTCTGTAGTTGCTGGCATCTTAGGTGCCAGATTGTATTATGTTTTGTTCAACATTCAGTATTACCTGCGCTATCCTTTGGAGATATTTATGATATGGCGTGGCGGTCTGGCAATTCATGGAGCCATTCTTGCGGGCATATCCACTTTTGTGATGTACTCACTTCTGAAAAAAAGTGCCAGTTTTACGCCTTTTCAAATACTCGATCTGGGATCCGCGTATTTGCCCTTGGGACAAGCTTTCGGAAGATGGGGAAATTTTTTCAATTACGAAGCATTCGGTCCTCCCACTGACCTACCGTGGAAGATGTATGTCCCAATGGAGTACAGACCATTCGAATTCAGAAGCAATGATTTTTTTCATCCTGCGTTCTTGTATGAATTTCTGTGGGATCTTTTCTTGTTCTTTCTTTTGACAAACTATATGAAAAGGCACAGAAAGAGCACTGGGGAAATTTTTGCTTTGTATTTAGTTTTTTACTCTCTTGGAAGAATATGGATAGAACGTTTCAGGCTTGACAGTTTGATGTTTTCAGACTTTCGCGCAGCTCAGATATTGAGCGCAGTGTTTATTGTTGCGGGGATTTTCCTATTCTATTTCAGGAGAAGGAGAGGTCAGAAACTTCATGACATACGTCGTGGGTGATATTCATGGATGTTTATCTGCATTGGAAGCTCTTGTCGACAAACTCCCTCTCACGACTTCTGATGAGATTGTCTTTCTGGGTGATTATGTAGATCGAGGACCCGATAGCAAAGGGGTAATTGATAAGTTGATTGATTTAGCTGAGAATCATCGTTGTATTTTCTTGAGGGGCAATCACGAACTTATGATGCTGAACTGTTTGCAGCGTTCGGAGGACTGTGATCTGTGGTCATGGAATGGGGCTGCAGCGACGTTGAGAAGCTATGGTGGAAAAGCGGAGTTGATCAGTCAATCTCACATGAATTTTCTTGTGAGCACGCGCGCTTACTATATTGTAGATGAATATTTCTGCGTACACGCTGGTGTTAAACCAGGTGTGAACTTGGAAGATCAAGAACTGTTTGACATGGTTTGGATTCGCGATGAGTTTATCTACAGCGAAAACCCTCTGCCAGGTTACACGGTTGTGTTTGGGCACACTCCATTTGAATCAGTTCACAGATCGCCTGGCAAGATAGGTATAGATACGGGCTGTGTCTACGGAGGTATGTTGACAGCTCTGAGACTGGAAGATGGGAAACTGTTTCATGTTTCATGTCGATAGTTCATCAAGATGAACGGATTACCTAACTCTCGGGATTCGCGCTGTTAAAGGGCAAATGATCGTGAAACGCAGGGGGTATGACTGTGAGAGCAGCTTATCCGGGATCTTTTGATCCCATCACCTATGGTCATCTAGACATAATAAAGAGAGCTCTGAGAATTTTCAAAGAACTGTGGATAGTGATTCTAATAAATCCAAGAAAAGCGCCGCTGTTTTCTGTTGACGAAAGAATTGAGATGATAAATGATCTAACCCGAAATTATTCGAACATACACATCGACTCTTACGATGGTCTTTTAGTTGATTACATGAGAAAAAACAACATAAAAGTCGCAATTCGAGGGCTTAGAGCCATCACTGATTTTCAGTACGAACTCGAGATGGCCCTTGCAAACAAGAATTTGTGTAAGGAATTTGAAACTGTTTTCTTAATGACTGACGAAAAGTATTCATTCCTCTCCTCTGGGCTGGTCAGAGAAGTTGCTTCTATGGGAGGAAGTGTTTCCAAATGGGTACCCAGAAGTGTCGAGCAAATGCTTGCCAAGAAGTTTTCGTCTCATGGAAAATAACTGTTGTGCTATAATAACGCTCGAATTGATAGATAGTCAGAGTATTTATTTCGTCAAAGGAGGACTGAAGATGGAGATAACAGCAGCAATGGTGAAAAAGCTTCGTGACATGACTGGAGCCGGAATCATGGAATGCAAGACGGCTCTGAGTGAAGCTGAAGGCGATATCGAAAAAGCCGTGGAGATTTTGCGAAAAAGAGGAACGGCGATAGCTAAGAAAAAGGCCGGACGTACGACTCCGGAAGGAGTAGTTGTTTCCTATGTTCATTTCAACAACAAGATAGGTGTTCTGTTAGAACTCGGGTGTGAGACAGATTTTGTTGCAAGAACAGATGATTTCAGAGCCCTGGCTTATGAAATAGCCAAGCACGTTGCGGCCATGAGTCCTCAGTATATTACAAGAGAAGATGTTCCCGAAGAGGTGATCAGTAAAGAAAGAGAAATCTACTTAGAGCAGATGAAAGATTCAAATAAGCCTGAGCACATCGTTGAAAAGATAGTCGAGGGAAAACTCGAAAAATTCTATCAAGACACGTGTCTGTACGAGCAGAAGTATATTTTTGATGAGGCAAAAACAGTGAAAGATCTGATAGAAGATTTTGTATCGAAAGTCAGGGAAAACGTAAGAGTAACCAGATTTGTCAGAATGGAAGTTGGAATCGAATGAGAAAGGGGTAGGAACCCCTTTCTTCTTTTTTCTTCAATTGTTGTGGCTATTTTCTATTCTTAATTGCAGCGCTGTATGATTTTTTTAGATAGGCATTTTTGAAGGGGATGAAGACTTGACCTCTGAAATGCTCTTATCTCTTATCGTTTTTGTCACGGCCTACGCTTTTCTTGTCACAGAAAAGATCCACAGGACAATTGTCGCTCTTTTGGGCGCGACTGCTATGGTCGTCTTTGGAGTATTCAATGATCTCACCAAGATATACATTGAGTACATAGATTTCAACACGATTTTCTTGCTTGTTGGCATGATGACATTTGTCAGTGTTATAAAAAAAAGTGGATTGTTTGAATTCTTGGGTTTGGAAGCTTTAAAGCTTTCAAAAGGAAGTGTGCTGAAGCTTTATGTTTATTTCATGACGATAGTAGCTCTGAGCTCTGCAGTTCTGGATAACGTCACAACCATTCTTGTTATACTTCCAATCACCTTAGCAGTGTCTGATACGGCTGGTGTCAATCCTGTTCCATTTGTTTTAGGGGAAATATTCGCTTCCAATATAGGCGGAGCGGCCACGCTAATTGGTGATCCACCAAACATCATGATAGGTTCGGCTGCAGATCTTCATTTCATCGATTTTGTTGTCAATCTTGGTCCTGTACTTCTTGTCATTTTCGGATTGGTGAACCTTTTCCTTATCTTTGTGTTTAGAAAAACGTTGACAAAAAAGATTGACAGTGAACTGTTGTTGCAAACCGAAAGCGCGATAACAAACAAGAAGCATTTCTACATTTCGATTGCGCTGCTCTGTATTGCGGTAGTGCTTTTCATTCTTCAGAAATCTCTTGGCATCGAAAGTTCGTTTATCGCGCTCATGATCGCTTCCACAGCGATGCTGCTGATAAGACCGAAAGAGGTGGAAAAAACACTGGAGGAAGTTGAGTGGTCCACCATACTCTTTTTTGTTGGATTGTTTATCATGGTTGGAGCCCTCGAAGAGACGGGTTTTCTTGAATATCTTGCCAAGCATATACTTGCGCTCTCTCGTGGCTCATTTCAACTCGCAAAAGTTTTCGTGGTTAACGTTTCCGGATTTGCGTCAGCTTTTGTAGACAATATTCCATATACTGCAACCATGATCCCTGTTATAGAGTCCTTGCAGAAGTTGGATCCACAGACGTTTGGAAATCTTGAGCCAATGTGGTGGGCTCTATCTCTGGGAGCTTGCCTTGGAGGCAACGGCACCGCCATCGGTGCCTCCGCGAATGTTATTGGACTTGCACTTCTTAAAAAATATTACAATAAGCAAATCAGCTTTCTTCAATTTTTTAAATACGGAATAGTGGTTCTTATCGTGAGTTTAGCAATTTCCACGGCGTTTCTGGTAGTCTTTTTCTGAATCTTTCCGTGTTTCTGCTATTTGCTCTGATTAACTATCCTTATAGCTTGATCCGCTGTTATTCTTGGAAGTTTAGGCATTTTAAATCTCCACCGTTGTGAAAGGTACTGATTCAGGAGCTGTTATTTCTTCACCACTTTCAAGCTTGTCTTCAATATGAAGTTTGATCGCGTCCTTAATATTCTCAAGTGCTTCTTCATAAGTATCTCCTTGTGAATTTTTGCATATAGCCACCACCTTTTTACGTATTTAGGATCACCCCTCACGTAAAGTCATGTTGCTGACATAATCCCTGCTCAAAAGGTAATTGTCAAGAGCCTGTTCCAAGAACATAATAGGCAGGATGTCTTCAGGAAGGCGAGGTATTGGGATATCATCGGTAAGAAAAGGCAGCACACTGGCGATATCACTAAACAGTTGAAGGATAGATGCCTTGTGCTCTTTTAAGTATCTCTCTTCAACGGAGGTTTCAATTCTCACAAGTCCCCTCATTCCTTCCCGATCAATGAGCTTCACGTAAGACATCACTCGGACAAAATCCCTTCCCATTTTGACAGCACGGCAATGAGAACGTTCCCCCGCCTTCATCGACCCATACTTGATGAAAGTTTCTGGATCCACGTACGATATGTGAACGTTTTTGACCAGACCAACGGGGCCCACTGTGGGTTCAAACGCCGGTGTTGTGAAGTCTATACCGCCATCCTTTATGATCAATTCTCCCTGTTGAATTCTTCTTTCCACTTCTTGTCGTTCCAGATGCTGCATTTCACTGTCAAGTGCCGACTTTGGAGTCTTTCCCACTACTACCTCGCATACTAAGGACCCAACTTTTACCAAGTCTGAGGGATTCAAACCAAATCGATCCGCCGTTTCCTGTGACATGGCGAGCAGTGTTTTAATAACAGGTGGGTTTTTCGTAGAGAACAGTAAAGAGCACCCATCCTTTTCAGACCATTTTGCAGAGCCAGTCGCAATTTGGGCAATGATCATTGTGAATCCGAAAACGTTTATGGAGATATGTGATCTTCTACGGCTGTCAACAAAGATGATTTCAGAAATGGGATTAATCCTTGTGGGCAGAGTCTCTTCTATTGCCCTTGATGATAGCTTCCAATCTATATCTTCCGGGGTGAAATACGTTTCATCCTGAAGTCTAAGGAATCTTGGATGAAGCTTTTTAATTACCTCAAAAAGATCTTTCATAAGTTGAGCTCCTTTAACACATTTCCGTGCAGATCTCGAATTGAAAAACAGAGCTTGTTACTTTCGAACTGCAGAGTGGCAAATGTCGCTTCTGAAGAGTTCTTTGGTAATGATAAGCTTCCTGGGTTAAGCATTATCTTGCCGCTGACTGATTCCAGTCTTGGTACGTGACTGTGTCCATAGATCAGGATATCTGCGCAGTGTTTTAAAAGTAAGCCGATTCGATCCTTATCGTTTCGAAGTTCATCACCGTGAACAAATACTGCTTTGTGCTTTCCAAAGGTACATATGGAAATTCTTGGCATCTCTCCTGACTCAAGAACGACCAAATCAACGTCTGCATCACAATTTCCTCTTACATACGAAATAGGTTCAGATTTCAAAAGTTTGGCAAGAAGAGCCGGGTTATAGCCTTTTGGTAATGGATTTCTTGGTCCATGGTAAAGCACATCACCTACGTGGTAAATCGCGTCGTATTCGATGTTCATGTTTTTCACCATATTCCACGCTGTGGCCGAGCCGTGGGTATCCGACAAAATCAGAGCTTTGAAAGCTATCATCTCCTTTTGATCAGTGCCTTCTCAAGATAATAGAACTACTGAAAAGAGCTATTGCAAACATGACCAAAGCCGCTAAAATGACAAACGTGAACTCGTGCGTTGGACTAATCCCGTAGATTTCCTGCTTTCTCACAGCGAGATTTGCAAGGAAGAGTGGAGATATATTGGAGAGCTTCTTCAAAAAGTTTGGAAGCACGGAAATTGGCACGATCACTCCACTTAAGAAGAACGATAACACGACAAGGCCTGTTCCAGCAATACTTCCCACCTTGATACTTGGTGCGCATGAAGAAACAAATAGACCCAACGAGGAATGAAAAACCGCACTGGCAGAGCTTAGAATCAACAACGTTAGAAGAGGAACTTTGACTCCGAAGAGGAGAAGCAGAACATAAGCTCCCAGAGATTCTATGACGCCAATTAAAGAAAGCGCTATAACTTTGCCAGATATGTATTCCACAGCCGATAGATTCATATGGGTGTACTGTTCCAAGAGGCCAATTTCCCTGTCCTCAACAGTGTTGTTAACACCTATCGCGAGTACGATGACGGCGGCTGAGAGAAAGAGAGTAACAGGAGCTATTAGAGAGCTGACACTCAAGATTTCCTCGTTTTCCTTCATGACGAGTCTGGGAGCGGGATAGCCTTGACCTGCGAACAAATAGCCAAGTACCTTTGGGTTGAAGAATGGACTTCCCTCTAAGTCTTCAAACATTGAGTTGAAAACCTGATAGATCGTTGCCGACAGTTGAATGTCAACAGGGCTTGGCACAAATCCAATTTCTGTTCTCTTTGCATCGTAGAGATCGCTCGAGAAATTCTTCGGTATTATTACGACAGCGTGGTAGCGTCCTTCAAGGAGCTCATCCTTATAGTTTGAATCGACATCGAAAAGGGTTTGTCCCTTGAATAAAGACATCACAATTCCAACTGTGAATCTTGACAGGGGATCTTTGTCCAGATTCAGAACACCGAGCTTTATGTTGGATAAATTGAAGCTGTTGAAAAACAAGAGGCTTATCACCACAACCGCCAGGGGTATGAGAAACATTAGAATCGCTGAGGAAGGTCTCTTAACCATCCTCTTAATTTCGAAGCCAGCGAACGCGATGAATCTCAAATTAGGTCCCTCACTTGATTTAAATGTGATAAAATGCTCTTCCAAACATCCTCCGTGTTCTTGGAACCATCGATTACAACGATCCTGTTTGGCTCCTCATGAGCCATTTTCAAGTATGCCTGTCTGACAGTCTCGAGAAAAGCCGTTCCCTCACATTCGATTCTGTCTGCAAAAGGCTTTCTTTGATAAAAGGTCGAAACAGGGATATCTATGTAAAAGGTAATATCTGGTTTTATGTTTTCAGTTGCAAATGAATTGAGCTTTTTAACCTCTTCCACACCTATCTTTCTGCCAGCTCCTTGATAAGCCACGCTCGAATCAATGAACCTGTCGGCAATGACCACCTTGCCTTCTTTCAAAGCGGGTAGTATCTTTTCATGAACGAGCTGTGCTCTACTGGCAAGGAACAGCAACAACTCCGCCTTACCGGTAATGGCAAACTTTGAATGTAGCAATACTTCGCGGATGGTTTCACCAATTTCAGTTCCTCCTGGTTCTCGCACGACAATATATGTTTTCCCGATACTATCCAAGTATTTTTCAAGATAGGAAATCTGTGTGCCTTTTCCGCAACCGTCTATTCCTTCAAATGATATGAACATGTTCTTCCTCCTCATGTGATTAGCAGAACTATATTAACATCGTGCATACGAACAAATTCACAGTGCAATTTCGAACGATTTGAAGCCTTTCGAAGTTACTTCTTTGATGTTTGCATTCACAACCACTGCACTGATGGGACCCCGAACCACCTCTTTGACAAAAGTGCTGACATTCACTTCAGAACCTTCCGCGTGGATTTCAACTGATCCATCAGGAAGATTTTTCACGTATCCCTTCACGCCGAAACGACGAGCCAAGCGATATGCAAAGTATCTGTAACCAACCCCTTGAACATGTCCTTCAATTCTGATTAGGCGAGCAATCATAATTCTATCTCCTCGCACGAAAGCTTTTTGCAGATTCCCTCCAAATAGGCTTTGGCTCGGATAGCCATTGTTTCACCACCTACATGGTAAGTGAACCGATAGTTATACAATTGTCCTAAACAATAGGATATACTAAAAGAGATAATAATGTAAAGCATATTGTATTCTAAGTGATGTTCGCATTGAAGACAAATATCGGGGGTGATTCTTGTAAATATGAAAGAAGGGTTGACATTTGATGATGTGCTCCTTGTGCCACAATACAGCGAAGTTATGCCTAAGGAAACAGACACGAAGACAAGACTTGTAGGTGATCTGTGGCTAAATATTCCTGTAGTCAGTGCGGCAATGGATACGGTTACCGAGTCAAAGCTCGCAAAAGCGCTTGCCCGCGAAGGAGGCGTTGGGGTAATTCACAAGAATATGAGTATTGAAGATCAGGCTCATCATGTGTCAATTGTGAAGAGAACAGAAAACGGCATCATATACGATCCAGTAACGGTGTCTGTGAGTACAACAGTGGGTGATGCCCTTAAGCTCATGGCAGAGTACAAGATCGGAGGGCTTCCTGTGGTCGACGACGATGCACATTTGGTCGGACTGGTCACCAATCGCGATCTCAGATTTGAAAGAAATCTTCAAAAGCTGGTTAGTAAGCT